>OJNI01002369.1_pt1 | contig 9811 bp, 7 predicted proteins | sample 1597441 | NCBI WGS metagenome assembly OJNI01 (sample SAMEA2452131, study PRJEB22498) | human gut metagenome | reverse complement strand
TTCCCGGAGGAGACAATGTGCAACTTAGGATTAACGGCGTAGAAGTGACTCAGGCTGAAATAATTGCCATCCGCCCGACAGATGTGATCCGCATCGAATATATAGACAATCCCGGCGCACGTTATGGAAATGCAGGAGCTGTACTGAACTACATTGTAAAGAGAAGGGAATCGGGAGGAAGTATCTCTGCTGATCTCACCAACGGGGTATCCGATACGGGATACGGCGAACATAACCTCGCAGCCAAATACCACTTCAACAAGTCTGAGCTCAGCACTACCGTATATTGGGGACAGAGAGATCTGAAGTGGACACGCGAAAACTATGAAAGTTTCCACTTCCCGGAGGCTTATCAGGAGAACAGAGAAGTGGGAGAACCTACCAAAGTAAAGTATGATAACCTTAACTTCAACCTCAATTACAGTTACCAGGATAATGACAAACAACTTCTCAATATTGCTCTCAGAAATCAATACAGCGATACTCCCAGTTCCATGTCGGACAGAATCAGTACATTGTATGAAGGAGACACCTCCTACTCCATATCCGACCTTTCTACCTCCAAAGTAGTTATCCCTTCGTTGGATATCTATTACCAGAGGAATCTGAAAAACAAGCAGACAATCTATGCAGATATAGTGGCTTCTTATCTGGACAGCAAGAATGAACGGACTTTTATTCAGAAAGCCCTTAATAATGCCAATAACGATACGGATATCTATTCAGAAACCAAAGGTGAGAAGTACTCCATCATTGGAGAAGGTATCTACGAAAAACAATTCAGTACGGGTAAGTTTACCGGAGGCATCAAGCATACACAGGCCTATTTGCAAAATAGATATTCGGGTAATATAGAGAATAAAATCACGATGAATACGGCCGAAACGTACCTATTTGCCGAATATCAATCAAAGATAAAAGCTCTGAACTACACAGTAGGGATTGGAGCCATGAGAACTTATAACAGTCAGGAGCAGTATTCTTCCGAGAAGTATATAGTCAAACCTTCCTTAAGCCTGTCGTACTCTATCAACGGGAAGTGGTTTTTCAGATACAACGGATACGTGTCGGGCTATGCCCCTTCCCTGTCCGATCTGAACGACATCTCGCAAGCAATGGATAAGTATCAGATACGCAAAGGAAATCCCGACTTAAAGTCTGTTACATTCTATGCCAATACACTGTCTGCCAGTTGGCAAAGCAAGTATGTATCTGTCGATTTATTTGGAAGATATAGTTATGACAATAAGCCGATTATGGAAAATACCTACTACGAGGACGGGTATTTTGTCCGCACTACCGAGAATCATAAAGGTTTCCACCGGATCAATCTGGAGACAGCTATACAAATACGACCTTACAAAGAGTATATCTCCATTAAAATCACTCCGTTTCTGAACCGCTATATCAGCTATGGAAACACCTACACGCATACACACACCAATGCAGGACTGCGAGGCAGTCTGATGGCAATGTACAAGAACTGGGTACTGATGGCAGAAATGAATACCAGCAACCACACTCTGTGGGGTGAAACACTGACTAAAGAGGAGAAGCTGCACACCATCATGGCAGGATATAATACGGAGAAATGGAGCCTTTCTGCCGGAGTGTTGAACCCGTTTACCAAGAAGTATGAACAGGAAATAGAAAACTTATCAAAGTCGGCTCCCTACCGCCAGTTAGCGTATTCCAAGAACTTAAGGCTTTTGTTCATGGTAAATGCATCCTTCAGCCTTGACTTCGGAAAGAAGCGCAACAGCCAAGGCAGAAGAATCAACAACAGGGATACCGATACCGGAATCTTGTCCGGAAGCAAGTAATTGTCTCCCTCACGAAAAGCAGGGGCCCGTCCACTAATTGAGAATATTCAATTCCTGGATCAGGTTCCCTGCTTTCCCGTATTTCTCAATCATAAACAGTATATAGCGCACGTCCACCCCGATGGTACGCTGCATCTTCGGTTCATAAAGAATATCACTGCCCATAGCTTCCCAGTTTCCATCGAAAGCCAACCCCAGCAATTCACCTTTCGAATTGAACATCGCACTACCACTATTGCCACCCGTAATGTCATTATTAGAGATGAAGCACACCTTCATTTCGCCCTTTTCATCGGCATATCTTCCGAAATTGCCCGAAGAGAGTAATGAAAGTATCTCTGGCTGTACTGCAAAATCAACATCACCCACATGAGCTTTCACTTTCTCCAGGACACCCTTTGTCGTTGTATAATAATCATATTCCGCTCCGTCAAAGGGAGTATAACCGCATACCGTTCCAAAGCTCAGCCGCATAGTGGAATTGGCATCCGGATAAAAGTTACGAGACGTATACATCCGACGGATAGCCCCATTCAGCAAGCGTTCCCCACGGATGATCTCCGTAGTAGGTGCCTGCATCTGCATATTCATATCGAACAACATCGTCAGCATATCAATGCCCAACGAGATAGCCGGATCATCGAAAATCTGATAGGTAGTGTCCCGTTCAAGAAAGCGTTTCAAACCACGGGGAGTAGTCAACTCAGAACTTGCATAAAGACTATCTACGAAAGCTTTCTCATCCCCATTATATTTCTGTGCGATAGTATGGTAGATTTCCGGCAGGAAAGTGGTATCCACTTTTGAGCGATACTCCTTCAACAGTGCCGTAAATACTTCCTTGTCTATATCCAGATCCAAATTAGAGTATTGCTCAACGATATCTTTCAAGGCGGCAATAACTGTTTTCTGCTCCCCTTCAAAGTCGAAGTTCAGAATCTTCAGTGCAAGCTGCACTAATTCCGGTCCATATAAGAAGGACTCGATAAAGTAAGCCTGTGCACGGTTTACCTCCCGGCGGTTCTTATAATTCAGTTCCAGGTCTGTAAATAGTTGAAGAAGTTTCTCACGTTCGTCCGGGTTTTGCTGTATCCATCGACGAATTTCCTGTTCCATTTCACGTTTCTTCTCCAGGATTCCCAGCTTACGGATAGCACGGTTGACACCGATACTGTTCTTCCAGTAATTGGAGCTTTCATCGTATTTGGAAGCATACTTAATACGTATGCTGTCTTTACTGTCCATTTCACGTTTCCAGATGGCTTGCTTCACACCACGGATGTCAATCTGCGCCTGATTGGAGTTATTCATCATTTCCTCGATACCGAATGAAGAAAGGTAACGTTCCGTACTTCCCGGATAGCCTATCGTCATACAGAAAGAGCCTTCCTTATAGCCATCCAGTGAAATCGGCGCTACATATTCAGGGTGATACGGAACATTGTCGGGGGAGTAATCGGCAGGCTGGTTCTTGCGGTCTGCATAAATACGAAACACACAGAAATCTCCTGTATGCCGAGGCCACACCCAATTATCCGTATCCCAACCGAACTTACCAACAGAGGAAGGAGGTGCAAACACCAGCCGCACATCGTTGAAATCGCGGTAAACGGAGAGCCAGAACTCATTGCCTCCATAATAAGCATCTACCACGCCAAGCAAAGTGGAGTCTTTCAGGGATACCTCACCGCCTATTACCATCATCATAGAGTCTACCGCACTGGAACGTTCCATCTCGCTCATCGAAGGTTTAACGGCTCCCAGCACACGCTTGGTTACATCTTCCGTACGAAGCAGAAAACGAACATAAAGCTCCGGATTAGGCAATTCCTCCGCACGGCTACGGGCTACGAAACCATCTTTCAGGTAATCATGCTCCACCGACGAATGTTGCTGCACACTACTGAAACCGCAGTGATGATTGGTAAACACTAACCCGTCTTCCGACACTACCACACCGGAACAAAACCCTCCAAAGCTGACTACCGCATCTTTCAACGACGGTTTCTTCGGATTATATAGTCTATCGGCAGGCATTTGCAGGCCGAGTTCTTTCATAGTCTTACGGGTCTGTTTATTCAGGTTTCCCAGCATCCACATACCTTCGTCCGCCTGTCCCGTCAACGTGAAGAGGCTGCAAGCTACAATTAGGATACACTTTAGCTTCATTCTATACTTGGTTTAAATTACAATTTATATCTTAAGTTAAGAGTATATAAGAAATATCTAACTCACTTCCCCTCCTTCGAGAAGGAAGGATGCCCAAAGGGCGGGATGGTAGGTAAAAAAAATCCTTATTTTATGACTAATAAGTCCTTTATAACTTCAGCTACCACCTCCCCCTACGGGTACTCCTCCTTCTCGAAGGAGGAGAATTTAGTTAGATTTAGCTCATGGCATACTCTCATTTTGAATAATTTAGTATGATATACTTTCCAATTGCGTCATTCTGCAATCAGTCTTAGTTTTTTCGCTCCAGTACGTGCTTTCAGCCATTCGGTAATCTTCTGTTTCTCATGGGCGTCGGGATGCTTGCCAAACTTCAGCACAGCAAGCGTAATGGTATCTGTCCGTACCGAATCAACCGTCAGTTCTATGGCATGAGAGATAGAAACAGTTTTCACTGACGGATAGAGAACTTTTAGCTCCGGAACGATCGTTTTGCCCAATTCATCGAAAGATTTGTATCTTGCCAGACTCTGTTCCAGCACTGTAATTTTCTTTGTTTGTTCCACCAGTCGTTCCTCACTGTTTTTATAGAAATCTTCCATCACCATAGCTCGGATAGAAGAAATATCCACAGCTTCATTATTCATTCCCTGAAGAACGATCAACTTCGTTTCACCTAACTTATAGTCCTTCATCTTGTTGCGGGCAATGGCAATCGAAGCTTCGGGAACTTCTTGTCCGATCAGTACCACGCGTATTTCATTGTCTTTGTTGCCATGATAATGGATTTTTTTATCCAATACCTGTGTATTCTCAAAAGAAAGCTGTTCGGCAACAAACCGATTGGCGGCACTCTCATAGAAAGTACTCTGAATAATGCCTACCGTCAAGTAGACGGCCGGACACATAGTCAGCACGGCAATGAGTATTATGTATTGGCGTACTTTCTTCTCCCGCTTCTTGTCCACAAACTCTTTACGCTGAAAGTGCATCACACGCACACCGGCAAACGTGGCAAGACTGATGAATACCGAATTAATGAAGTAAAGATAGAATGCTCCGAGGAAATAAACCAGATTCCCCGTTGCCAATCCGTAACCTGCCGTACAAAGCGGCGGCATCAAAGCCGTAGCAATGGCAACACCGGGAATCACATTTCCTTTCTCCTTTGTAGACAGGGCAACTACACCGGCAAGACCACCCATCAATGCGATGAATACGTCATAAATCGTAGGTGAAGTACGTGCCAGAAGCTCCGACTGCCCTTCGGCAACAGGGCTTACAAGAAAGAAAATAGTAGCCGTAGTTACACTGAACAGGGTGGTTATCAGAAAACTCTTCAGTGAACGCTTCATCAGTTCGAAGTCATTCAGACCGACAGAAAGTCCCACACCCATGATAGGTCCCATCAATGGGGAAATCAACATCGCACCTATGATTACAGCTGTAGAGTTGACATTCAGTCCCAACGATGCCATAAAGATGGCAAAGATCAAAATCCACAGGTTAGCCCCTTTAAACTCTACTCCCTTGCGGATGGAGTCTACTGTTTCCAGCTCATTGTCCTTATCCTTCCTCAGATCAAGGTACTCGCTCAGGAACTTTTTAATGGCAAAAACATTCCGGTTTTGTTCAGGTGTTTCTATCATATCATTTACAATTTGACGATTTACAATTTACAATTTACCATGCGGCTCATTTAGTGTTTTAAGAGTTTGTTCAGGATTGGTATTTGGTTCAGCGGTAAATCACGCTTAACGACATACGCAATAAACAGTAACAGCAAAACTGTACGATATGCCATACGCAAATAGATATTGTCTATCGATACATATTCGGCAGCTACATAAAGCACAGCGGCAAGAAGTACATACATGCCTATCGCCTTCAAATCGTACTGTATCGGATATTTCTTCTGACCGACAAAGTAAGAAAGCAGCATAGCAACGCCGTATCCTGTAAACCCAGCCCAGGCACAAGCAATATAACCATACTTTGGAACCAGGAAGATATTCATCAAAATCAGGATGATACAGCCCGTCAATGAGAAATAGGCTCCCCAACGGGTCTCATCAATCAATTTGTACCAAAAGGACAGGTTGAAATAAATCCCCATAAAGATTTCCGCCGCCATGACGATAGGCACCACCCGTAACCCGTCCCAATAATCACGTCCGATGACATGACGCAGGATGTCCAGATAGAACATCACAGCCAGAAAGGCGAGCAAGGTAATGAAGAACTTCATAGCCTGGGCATACATTTCACGGCTGTCTTTCTCCTTACTCTTACCAAATACAAAAGGTTCATAAGCAAAGCGGAATGCCTGGGTAAACATAGCCATAATCATAGCTATCTTACTGGCAGCTCCGTAAATACCGAGTTGTATGGTAGCTTCCGCCTCATCGGGATAAACGAAAGGAAAGATAATCTTATCAGCCACCTGATTCAAGATGCCTGCCACACCCAGAATTACCAACGGCAGAGAGTACCGAAGCATCCGTTTCAATAACTCTTTATCCAACACATAGGTAAATCCCCTCAGTTCCGGTATCATGCACACCATAACAACAGAGGTACATACCAGATTGAAGAGGAAGGCATACCCCACGTCATTCCCTTCCAATATGACATAATAGAAAAGATTGAGTGCAATATTGAGGAAGATAAACAGCAACTTCAGTGCAGCAAACTTGATAGGGCGTTTTTTATAGCGCAAATAAGCGAAAGGAATACTTTGAATGGCATCCATTGCTACCACAATCATCATCATACCCAGATACCATGGATGTTCACTATACCCCATCAGCCCTGCAATAGGATTGAGGAAGACCAGACACAACAGCAAAAACAGGAGCGATACGCTCCCTACCATCAATAACGAAACAGAATATACCTTCTTCGGGTCGTCATCTCCTTTATTGGCAAAACGGAAAAACCCCGTCTCCATGCCACACGTCAGCAATACCAGTATCAATGCCACCCAGGCATATATATTCGTAACCACACCATAGCCACCCGACGATGCAGGCAAAGCTATCGTATATACAGGCACTAGCAGATAATTGAGGAAACGCCCTACAATACTACTCACCCCGTAAATAGCCGTTTCTTTTGCTAAACTTTTTAATCCCGCCACTTTATTTAATGATTAATGGTTAACAGTACTATCTCCATTCTCCTCCTCCCGGGAGGAGGAGTACCCAAAGGGGGAGGTGGTAGGAAGAAAACTTTTCCTCTATCTCCCATATTATCTGTTCCGAATTCTCAAATGCTGTCCTACTTTCAAACCGTAACACCTCAATGTCTTCTACCCTATTCAGAAAATAACTACGTTGCTCATCATAATCCTGTTGTCTATTATGTACCTCACCATCCAATTCTATAGCCAATTTTATCTGCGGACAATAAAAATCAAGAATATATGGCCCGACACTATGTTGACGACGAAATTTTAAACCGGCTATTTGTTTCCCTTTCAACATTTTCCAAAGAGTAGCTTCGGCAGAAGTGCTATGGTTGCGTAACTCCTTTCTATTACCGGTTACGTCGGATTTGTTCATGATGGTTTGCATAAGAATCTTTTTTTTCCTACCACCTCCCCCTTCGGGTACTCCTCCTCCCAAGAGGAGGAGAACTGGAAATGATTTGTTTGACCATTTCTATATGAAAGTAGTACTGATATTAATTAATAATAGTTAATCACTAAATAACGTTTTCTGACTATTGTAAAGACTACGTCCTAAATGTTTATAAGCCAGTTCAGTCACTTCACGTCCGCGGGGGGTACGTTTCAAGAAACCCTCTTTGATAAGGAAAGGCTCATACACCTCTTCCAAAGTTCCGGCATCTTCACCCAATGCCGTAGCAATGGTAGTAAGCCCTACCGGACCGCCTTTGAATTTATCAATAATGGTGCAAAGTATCTTATTATCGATTTCATCGAGTCCGTACTTATCAATATTCAATGCTTCAAGAGCGAAGTTGGCAATCTCCGTATCAATGCTACCCGAACCTTTCACCTGTGCAAAATCTCGCACACGACGCAACAATGCATTTGCAATACGCGGCGTTCCACGGCTACGGGAAGCGATCTCAGACGCTGCCCTTGTGGAGCAAGGTACATTCAATATCCCTGCCGAACGACGAATAATACCGCTCAACACATCGTCATCGTAATACTCCAAATGCAGATTAATACCAAAACGTGCACGCAAAGGCGCAGTCAGCAAGCCACTACGGGTAGTAGCTCCCACCATCGTAAACGGATTCAGATCAATCTGAATGCTCCGTGCAGACGGGCCTTTATCTATCATGATATCAATGCGGTAATCCTCCATCGCAGAGTACAGGTACTCTTCCACCACCGGAGAAAGGCGGTGAATTTCATCGATAAACAGCACATCATTCGGTTCCAGACTGGTAAGCACTCCCGCCAAATCACCCGGTTTATCAAGCACCGGACCGGAAGTAACTTTAAAACCAACTCCCAGTTCATTCGCAATAATATTGGAAAGTGTCGTTTTTCCCAATCCCGGAGGTCCATGCAGCAATACATGATCCAACGCCTCTCCACGCAAGCGGGCTGCCTTAACAAAGATACGCAGATTATCCACCACCTTATCCTGTCCGCTGAAATCTTCAAAGGACAACGGACGAAGTGCGTTTTCAAAATCGCGTTCCCGACTAGTCAACTGATTATCGCGTATGTCAAAATCTTCTCGTTCCATTCTATATTTAGTTCTTTTCTTATCTTTTTAGAAAAAGAATAGAAAACAAAATTAAGACTGACAATCAACTACTTAATCCTTTTCTTTTTCTATTTCTTTTTTATTTCTTTTTTTTTTTACCACTTATTTCAGTGCATAACGTCTATCAGTACGAGCCCCTTCTGTTATCAATTCCACATCCACCATCGAATAAACCATTTTCCTCAACTCCTGCAAATCGATTTCCGGCAACCGACCCGCAATCTCCGAAATAGTTGTCTTCAAATTTACCTTTGCGTTCTTTATCAACTGGGGATTCACAAAAAACTGAGTACCTTTCTTCGCACCATTTCTTCCGATAATATTATTTTTCAACAACTTATCTGTATAGCTGCGTAAACGGTCTGCTTCTCGCAATCCATATCTCCATATTTTGGTTCTATTGAGCAAAGATAGTACAAACTGATGAACCCTATCTATTTTTCACTTAATTTTCTTTCCTCGCTTCATCATTCCGTCCTTCTCCGCTTACTCATGCAGAAAAGAAACTCTGCCTCCGCGGCTCACATGCAATCACACATCATGAAAAAAGACTGCACAAGGAATAACAGCCTTACCGTATATCAACGCAAAAGCACCGTATGAGAAAATTCCTTCCCATACGGTGCTATATATCGGACGTGCAGCATCTATAGATCGGACATGTTGAATCTATAGATCGGACGTGCTGAATCTATATATCGGACATGTTGGATGTATAGATCGGTGGCGTTGGGTAGAATCCCTTTTTACCTCACCATTTCACCTCCGTAAACGTAATTTTCTTCACCTGCGGACTCCACGGCTGTGAACTGGAAATAACCCAATCCAACCGTTGCAGGAAGGAGGCTCCATCCTTTATGCCGGGAACCAAAACACGGCACTTCGTACGCACCCCTTTCATAAGACTCACAGCATTTCGTTGCCGTCTCAGGCATCATTATTGCACTACTCTTACAAATTGAGCCGAAGCCTTAAATGAAGGAAAAATAGACATAGAGATCTGCACTACGGCATTACACGGTTGACCACCCTTCGTTGCCGGAGTCCATCCCTTCAACAGATTCACCA
>OJNI01002356.1_pt1 | contig 9848 bp, 7 predicted proteins | sample 1597441 | NCBI WGS metagenome assembly OJNI01 (sample SAMEA2452131, study PRJEB22498) | human gut metagenome | reverse complement strand
AAATGCGATCGGCGACCTTACCGTAGGTAAGGTTATGACGCATGTTCACGATTTTGTTATTGTTGACGGTGAAATTGTGGAGCAGATTAACAGCGTTTCGGCGGCAAATCCTTATATAGCGCTTGTCTGCGGACTTGTTACGCTTTTTACCGTTATTCTCTGTTCGGTATACGGCAAAAAAATGATGAAGCTCATTCCCTTTATCATCGGTATTCTTGCCGGATATGCGGTTGCCGCTGTTTTCACCGTTATCGGTATCTGCACCGATAATATTTCGCTTCAGCTTATCGATTTCAGTGTTTTCTCAAGCATGAATTGGTTTGCAGTTCCCGATTTTACTTTTCTTGAAGGGGTAAAGGGTTTTAAAGAAATCGATGCAAAATATATTGCCACCATTGCCTTTGCCTATATTCCCGTTGCCTTTGTCGTGTTTGCAGAGCATATCGCCGATCATAAGAATCTGTCCTCTATCGTTGATCGGGATCTTCTTGAAAATCCCGGCCTTCACAGAACCCTGCTTGGCGACGGCGTCGGATCTGCTGTCGGGGCACTTTTCGGCGGCTGTCCTAATACTACATACGGTGAATCGGTTGGCTGCGTCGCTATTACCGGAAATGCATCGGTTGTGACCATTCTGGCAACAGCGATACTTGCCATTGTCATCTCTTTCTTCGGCCCCTTTGTTACCTTCCTTGCCAGCATTCCGAATTGCGTTATGGGCGGTGTTTGTGTAACACTTTACGGCTTTATCGCTGTAAGCGGTCTGAAAATGATTCAGAGCGTGGATCTGAATGATAACGGCAATCTCTTTACCGTTGCGGTAATTCTCATTTCCGGTATCGGCGGTCTGACGCTTACCTTCTTCAAGGTGATTACGCTGACATCGGTTGCCTGCTCTCTGATTCTCGGTATTATTGTAAACCTGATGGTTTCGCATAAAAAGAAAAACGCAGAGTAATTTCAAGGCAATATCGTCGGGTTCTGACGGTACAGACGCTCAATTATATTTTTCGTCAAACGATATAAGGCAACACCGCACAATTACCGGCTAACGCCTTTATTACGCATTTGCTTGCAGCTTTTCCGTCAACCTTCACAACTTTCGTCGGCAGAGGAGTGACTCTTGCTTCCTCAATTTGTATTGTCTGACGAAAAATCCGGCGGCGCAACTGCACAACAGGCATTGTGCGGTATTGCCTTAAAGTTTTTGGATGCCAATTCTAATCCCGTGTACTGATATTATTTTCTTTTTTTGCCGTTAGCAACAACAGGAATGACGACGGCTGCCGATGCGACGAGAATAAGTGCGGCAACAACAGCGGTATCACCGGTATCGGGAGTGTTACTGCCCTCGCTGGAGGATTCGCCACTGTCTACGGGAGCATGTCTGTCAAAATTTGCGGCATAATTATCGGCGTCAGCCTTGTTTTTAAAACCGGCTATATACTCGATTTCAACCTTGCATTCAAACATTGCTGCTTTATGCCAAGTCAAGGTAAAGTAATTAACATCTCCTGCAAAACTATTGGAGAGGTCGAGCACCATGGTCTGATAGTCCTCGGAGTTGTTGTAAGTTACATCAACATGCTTCTCCTCACCGCTGGTTTTTCCGACAAGATTGAATTCGCCGGGATAAGCCTGCACTTCCGTTCTCATATGCTTGAGTTTAACAACGATATACTGCGTATCTGCAAGCTTTACGCCGTCCTGAAAAACCATAAGCCGGCTGGTTTCCGTATCGCCGTCCTTTGCTTCGAGAATCACATTGCCTCTCTCAGAAAGCGTAGTAGTAAACTTGTCAAGGTTTCCGTTAGCGGGCTTTTTGTCGACTAAATCATAATAGAAAGTCGGTGTGGGAAGCTCTTCTGCGCCGACAGTAAAAGCTGCCGAGAACGCAAACATCATGATGAGTGCCAGAATTGCTGCTGTAAATTTTTTCATGGTAATTTCCTTTCTTCCGATTATTGGTTTTTATTTTTAATGCGTTTTCCCGGGGCAATCGGTACCCCAGCGCATTATTGACGATAGCTTGTCCGAACGATCGGACTTATACCTCAGGCACCTCGGAATTATGCGGAAAATGCTTCAGCATGACAAGCGGTTCACAACTGCTGAGATTCTTAATTGTCAAGCCCTCGGACGCGCGCTTTGCCGAGATGAAAAATTCATCCTGACTTGTCTGACCGAAGCGAAGCATAGTGGCGGTTGCGCAAGGCGTGTTCTGCAGGGTACCCCACCCCTGTACGATGATACAGCCATACGCTGTGGGATCTTTTATTGTCACGGTCTGCCTGGGATTTACCGTAAGTTCCTTGGCTGCGATATAATCATTCCCGTATGCGATCCATTTTTCTGTATGCTTTTCATCTTCCGAAGCAATGAGCGGAGGTCTGAAATAGTGCTTGCGGTAATCGGGATCGACATTTTTCTCCCAATCTAGCAGCTTCATTGCCTCCGAGGTATTATCTCTTTCGTTTTCCGGCAGATTTTCATTGAGGAATTCTATCGGATATACTTCACCGTCGGTGATGTTTTCAAAAACAGAATTAACGTCGGAATTCCACTGCGGTTCATAGGTCAGATAAGAGCCGGGGGCATGAAGTACTCCCGGGGGAGTATACCAACCGGTTCCAAGCTGTATGCGGTATGCTCTTGATATTTCGGTAATACGGGTATCGCGCTCAGTGTATCCGCTTAACCGTTCCTCAACCTCATCGGGAGTTACCTCGGGAGAAAAGCCGAAATACGTGTAAGGTGAATTGCCGAGGTAGTTATTCATCTGCGGCGGGAAGTAATAGGCCTCCGGCTTTCCCAGCTTTCCGACACGCTTGGCGTCTTCAAAGCCGAGATGCAGATGGTGAAACAACGGTCCCTCATAATCAAAAAACTTCGAGTACATCGGCCATGTTCCGTAGGTATCAAACAAATAATCTCCGATTAGCTCTCTGCCAAGGGTTTCCACAAGCTCTTTTAGTGATACCCTCTCCGCGGTATTTCCTTCTATATTTACATAACTGAGTCCTTCATCCGAATCCATACCGTCTCCGTTCATCGGCGTTATGATGGAAGAAAACCATCGTTCTTTTATTGATCCTCTTTTTGTCCCGTAGGCATAATAATCATCGGGATGAAGACGTAACCGATGTCCGCTGCTTCCGAAACGTCTCGGAACAAAGACGGGAATCAGATTCAGAACCCCATCGTTTTTTTTCAAAACATCTCTCATGTTTTCAATATCCATAAATTTTGCACCTGATCATTTTTATTTCTGTATATTTATGATAACAGATATTATTCTTGCAAAAAATACATTTTTCGGATATAATGATGGATAATTCGGACATTTTTCTGTTTTTGAAAAGAATATGAACCCGATTGAAGCGGAAAAATGCCGTACATCAAGAAGATATTATCATCTCCATCTGACAGATGTCTCTTCAGATGTCTGTTTTGTGCAACATGTAATTGTTTTTCTCCATTGATCCTTCTGTTTTTTGTTGTTAGAATATAAACAGAATTATATAATCGGAGGAAAATATCATGTTTTATTGCTGTAAATCCGAAAAAGCGCAAACCGAGCTTGAAGTATGCGGCATTCCATTTCTGGTCAACAGAAATGATGGAATTGTCCGTCAAATCGAAGGAAACGTCGTCAAGTTAGAAGGCTGCTTTGAAACAATTTTCTTTTTGGGGATGTCAACCGACAGTTGGCTTTGCAGCGATTGGTGGGGGCAACAGGAAGTACAGTACGATGCCTCGTCAAGACTTTTTCTCGGAGACAGAGTCGGACGCATTCGGGTTGTGTTCGAGGGAAACAGCGAAGAATTGATTCCCGTAATTTTCGGAGTAAATGTGTTCAACTACAATCTTTTTACCGGCGGAAAGCCTCATGAAGGGGAGATTATGAGCATGGGTGGTCCTTATGACGAACCGTTCCGCTCCGACAAACAAGCAGCGAAACTTCTTAACGCCTCGCTCATCCTGAACGAAAACCGTACGGACAGCGCTGAAAAGCTTGCAAATTGGATATTTGCCTATAAACCGCGTTCCGATAAAAGGGTGGTCTCTGTAGAATGGGCAAACGACAGTAAAAGAGCAGGCTTTCTCATCTCCGGCATTACGGGAATTACCGCAGGCAACCGAGATATGACGGGGCTCAGAACCGCCGATCTCCATTTCTTCCTCTCAAAGGAATACTATCGGCACTGCGAAGCATTAAAACGTCGTCTGTATCAATATGCCGATGAAATTCCGGATTCTGTCCCTCTTCTTTCCGACAACGCCTTTGACGCACCGGATATCCGTTTTTACAACAAAAACGGAATTGATCTTTTTACCAATGTGTACAGAAAAAACATCATGGACATGGCTCACTGCAAAGTTGACAGTGAGGGCATGCCCCACACCTCCAGTCCGGGCGGTCAAAATTTCGGCTCTTACGTCGGCTTTGGAACGTTTCGCTCAGGAGTTGATTCTTACAGTTCAGAGGTCTGGTCAAGAGACATCGGCAGACTGCTGATTGAAATTACCGACGCCGGATTTTTCAATCAGGCACGCGCCGCCGTGGAAAAGCTGCACGAGATGCTTTATTATCCCTCTGTCCGCTTTAAAATCCCGCATTGGAAGCGCGTTGCCAACAGAATTGCCAAAGATGAGAATGATCTCTGGAATGAGGGAAATGAAAACGACGGTCATGCATCGCTGATGATTGCCGTATATAATCTTTACCGAAAAGGAGCCGTAGATCTTACATGGCTCCGGAAAAACGAGACCGCGCTGAAAGCTGCCTCAGATTATTATTTGTGGCAAGAGAAGCATCCCGAAGAATCCGATTTTCGCGGCATTCTGTATTCACATTCCGAGACAAGTACTCAGGGAATGGGCGGGTATGATCTGTACTCCAATATTATATCCGCATTTGCTCTGCGCATGTATGCATTGTTATTTGAAAAATTGGGAAACAGCGAATACGCAAAAGAATTGCAGCGTCTCGCCGAACGTCTGAAAAGCGGAGCGGAAGAATTTTTCCTCATGGAGAACAGCCACTACGGAAAAGTATGGACAGATACGACAGACGATTGCTGGACATATGAATATAAGAGATTTGCCGAAGCACTTATCGCGGGCGACTGTTTATCCTTGGATCTTTCACGAAATGAGCCTCTTCTTTTCGACAGGCTCAGAAATACCTTTTTTGCCGAAAAAGAGGTTTATTATAATCCTTTTTCCGGGCGCCAGATGGGTTACGGTCAGGGGTATTTGACAAATGCCGCTCTCCTGCTTGATTTAACGGAAGAATATACCGAGTGCGTCAACGCCTCCGCTATGCTCTGCTACCATCATACTGACGTACCTTATATCGTACCCGAGGGCGTGATCACACACGGTTCGGGAAGATATTGGTTCCGAAACTGTGACCTTGGTAACGCTGTTCAACAGGCGGAAATCATGAAGGAAGTAAGGCTCATGGTCGGAGTGGATGATCTTGATCTCAAACGAAGATTTTGCATGATTCCCCGTTTGCCGAAAACCATGACAGCGATCGAAGTCAACCGTTATCCGGTCAGGACCGAAAAAGGAACCGAAATGCTTTCCTTTAAACTGGAACGAAGCCGCCGTTTTTCGCTTTATGCTTGGGATTCAAAAGATGAATACAGCATTGAGCTTATATCTCAAATAAGGCCCGAATATATTCGCTTCGGTCCTTTTGATTCGGATAATATTCAAACAAACGGCAAAATAGCTGAATGTCGAAAAATCAATCAAAAGTACTATCTATACGTTTCTCTGCCCGAGTAATAGCGATTCGTTTCTTTTTCATATTTTATACGGAATCGGAAAAACGTATTAAGGCAATACCGCCGGGTTCTGACGGTGCAGATGTGCAGTCCTATTTTTCGTGTAAGACGATACCAATTGAGGAGGCAAGACTGTCTCCTCTGCCGACAAAATTTGTGAAGTATGACGGAGAAGGGACAAGCAGATATGCCGCCAAGGCGAAAGCCGTGAACCCGCGGTGTTGCCTTAAAAATCGCCTTGGGAAACTCTTATATTTTCCCGACGAATATTGTTTCCCGGATTGACGGCAAATATTTTTTCAGTTTTAAAGCTAATGCTTTACTTTATTTTCAGTTTGAGTTATAATAAAAATGATCAAATTGAAAATTTCGCCTTGTAGCCTTGTAATAATGAATGATTTTTGAGGTGTCAGCTATGAAAATCGTCTATATCTCTCAGCTGTTTAATAACACTTACCGCATTAACCGTCATTGTCACGATTATTGGGAAATCGTATATTACACGCAGGGGAACGGAATGGTAAATATCAACGGAGAAACAGTACCCTTTTGCGAAAACGATATTTTTGCCATTCCTCCCTTGGTGCCACATTTTGACTATTCAAACGAAGGCTTTACCAACTACCATTTTAACTTCGTTGATGAAGAATTCAGCTATAAATCTTATTTAAAGCTGCATGATACAGAGGATCGCATTTTCAAACGGATCCTGAAATTGCTTTATAACGAATACCATCTGAAACGCGAGAACTATGAAAAAATCACGGATTCTTTGTATGATGTCCTGAGAAATTATATTTATTCTTTTTCCAAGCAGGAAAATATCAACCCCTATATCACAAAAATTATCAGTTCAATTATCAATAACATGTCTGATCCGGATTATAATATCAACAAAGCCTTCAATGATATACCGCTGCATAAGGATTATATCCGAAAACTGTTTATCCAGCAGACCGGTAAAACTCCGCTTCAGTATCTCACACAAAATCGAATGATTTGTGCAAAACAACTTTTGAAAAATCAATCCGAATCGCATCTCACGCTAAAAGAGATTGCCTATATGTCGGGATATTCTGATTATTATTACTTTTCTCGTGTTTTTAAACAGGAATTCGGTATCAGTCCTAAAGCATGGTTAGACACACAAATCAGTAAATCTCCGTCCGGCACGATTACACGGGATATGAGTGACACATAAGAAAGCTACGCTCTTTGCAGAAATTGACATATTTCGTTTTATGATATATAATACTTACAGGTATCTCTAAAAATGCAATGTTCATAGACAGCAAAGAGATTTTTTCGTCAGGCTAAACCAAAATTCCGCAGACAGCGTATCCTCTGTCAAGGATTTTTGTGACGAATGACGGAAAACAGATCGAGGCGGATTGGGACAGTGAATTTTAGGGTGCTCTTACATACCGAGAAAGGCGAATACAAATTTGAGGTAATAAAAGTTATGACAAAGAATGAAGCTGTAAAACTGCTGGAGGAGTACAATCAGGGAGAATTCCATCTTAAGCATGCCCGCATTATGGGAGATGTGATGAGGTGGTTTGCCATAGAACTCGGATACGGCGAGGAAGCGGAATTTTGGGAAGCCGCCGGACTTTTGCACGATCTTGATTTTGAAAAATTTCCGGATCAACACTGCGTAAAATGTCAGGAGATTATGCGTGAGCGCGGCATCGACGAGAAACTGATTCATGCTGTTGCAAGCCATGGATACGGCATATGTGTTAACATCAAGCCAGAACATATAATGGAAAAAGTATTGTTTGCAACCGATGAGCTGACCGGTCTTATCGGTGCAGCGGCGATTATGCGCCCCTCAAAAAGTGTTTCCGATCTTGAAATCTCCTCACTGAAAAAGAAATTCAAGGATAAAAAATTTGCTGCCGGTTGTTCAAGAGAAGTAATCCGCAGGGGAGCCGAGCTTCTCGGATGGGAGCTTGATAAGCTGTTTGAAAAAACGATTCTTGCTATGCGCGCAAGTGAAAATGCGGACTAATAGGGAATACGGCAACATAAATGTAAGTTTCGGATAAAAAGCTTCCGGATCGCTAAAGGGCACCTCTAAAAAATCACTACCCAAAACCTGAGCGAGTTGTTTTCCGTCATTCGTCACAAAAATCCTTGACAGACGGATACGCTATCTGCGAAATTTTTGTTTTAACTGACGAAAAATCTCTTTGCCGTCTATGAACATTGAATTTATAGAGATATCCTAAAGCTTTTAATCGATACAGCAGAAAGCAAATGTTCCATATCGATTGACCGATTTTGATGAATTAATTCCATTTATATGTCGCAGAAAAAAAGACAAATTATCGTTGTTACAAACGGAATCGCTGAATAAATCGGCTATGTAGCTTTCCAAGATGATTTTTTGAACGGCAAAACAAAAAACGCCGAAATATGGTTAAGGCAACACTACCGGGTGCACGGCTAATGCCTTTGCTGCGCATATGCTTGCATCTATTCTGTCATACTTCACAATTTCATAGACAGAGGGGCCACTCTTGTCTCCTCAATTGGTATCGTCTGACGAAAAATCCGGCGGTGCAGCAATCAATGTGCAGTATTGCATTAAATAAAAACTTAGTCAACAGGGAGGTAATCGCTCATGCAGGAAATAAAATGCCCGAAATGCGGAGAAGTGTTTCTGGTTGATGAATCCGGTTATGCAGCTATTGTTAAGCAGGTTCGAGACAAAGAGTTTGAAAAAGAAATATCAGATCGGCAAAGCGTGTATCAAGCTGAAAAAGATTCAGCAGTTAAAATCGCAGTAACGGAGATGGAGTCCCAAAAGGACAAAGAAATATCTGAATTGCGGGCAACGCTTACAATGGCAAAAGCAGAAGCTCAATTAGAAATTGACAAAATCGCATCTGCAAAAGATAAACAATTAGCAGAAAAGGAATTAGAGATTTCTAAACTGAAAGGCGAACTTGAACTGAATAAAACAAGTACGGATTTGGCGGTTAAAAATGCGGTGCAGCAAAAAGAAACAACTATCCTCGAGCTTAAAAATCAAATCAAACTTAAGAACAACGAATGGGAATTGAAAGAAAAGTCACTTTGCGAAAAACACACTGAGGAAATGAAACGCCGAGATGATGAAATTGCATATTATAAAGATTTCAAGGTTCGACAGTCCACCAAGATGATAGGCGAAAGTTTGGAACAGCATTGTGAAACCGAATTTAACAAGTTAAGAGCAACAGCGTTTCGGGATGCCTACTTTGAAAAAGATAATGATATCAAGACAGGCAGCAAAGGCGATTTCATTTACAGAGAATCCGATGACGGCATAGAATTCATTTCGATTATGTTTGAAATGAAGAATGAAATGGATACGACCGCAACAAAGCATAAAAATGAAGATTTTTTCAAAGAGTTAGATAAAGATAGAAAAGAGAAAAACTGTGAGTATGCAGTTTTGGTTACCATGCTCGAAGCGAATAATGAGTATTACAATTCAGGAATTGTGGATGTTTCTTATAAGTATCCTAAAATGTATGTTGTAAGACCTCAGTTCTTTATCCCTATCATTACCGTCTTGCGAAATGCCGCATTGAATTCTTTGCAATATAAGCATGAGCTTGAATTGGTTCGCAATCAAAATATTGATATTACCCATTTTGAAGAGGATATAAATGACTTCAAGGATAAGTTTTCTAAAAATTTTAGATTAGCCAGTGAAAAATTCCAGAAAGCGATTGATGAAATTGATAAAACAATTGATCATCTTCAAAAAACAAAGGAAGCCTTACTTTCCTCTGAAAATAATCTGAGATTGGCAAATAATAAGGCTGAAGATCTAACAATTAAAAAATTAACAAAAGGTAATCCGACAATGGCGGCAAAGTTTGCAGAAATAGACGGCAAGAAAGCATAGCCCCAGTGTGAATTCTCTTTTTGCATTTTAAGGCAATACCGCACAATGCTTGTTTGCAGTAGCGCCGCCGGATTTTTCGTCAGACAATACCAATTGAGGAGGCAAGAGTGACTCCTCTGCCGACGAAATTTGTGAAGGTTGACGGA
>OJNI01002355.1_pt1 | contig 9849 bp, 9 predicted proteins | sample 1597441 | NCBI WGS metagenome assembly OJNI01 (sample SAMEA2452131, study PRJEB22498) | human gut metagenome | reverse complement strand
AACCCCTCGGGCGAGCTGCACCCGAGAAAATATTTTATGCTACCCATAATACGCCTCCCGAAAAGTCATATTACAGAGTATTCACCGCCCGCTTGTCAGGTTACGGAAAAATATTAACTGTAGTAGTATACTATTTCGGTTCCTTTATAGAGGGCATCTTTTCGGGTCTCATATGTGTTTTCGTCAACGCTTTCGACCGCGTCTCCGCTGCCTGATTTCCAGTCCTTAATGACATTGTTCAAATACAGGTCTGCGCCGCCGCTGACATAATATACGGCGGGATAACCCGATTCGAGGGAGCCGGTGGTGTTATAGGCGTGTACGCTGTCTATATGTATAAGCTTGCCATCACAGTAACGGTATTTTCCCGCCGCATCGTATATTCCGCCGTCGTTCGAGTCGATGATGAAATAGTAGTTTTTATCAGTGCCTTGAAGAAGAGTTATGTGATTGGAATATCTTACCGGGCAGGTGGATTGAAATTCATATGCGCAAAAGACCGTAGTTCCCTTTATGTCGAGAATGTACGGAAAGCTGTACTGAAGCTCGCCCCGTTGATAGCTCAGGCAAATGAACAGCTCAAGCCTGCCGTCGCCGTCGAGGTCATAGTAATATTTTCCGCACTTGAAGTTGTTGTAGTCATACTCATATTCGCTCGCGGTTTCGACGCGGCGTGAAACGGAGGTCTGCCACGACTTGGTTTTCAGAAAGGCTTCGTACAGCGCGCGGTCGTCGACTGTGTTTTTGACGGTTGCCGCATTTGCCTTTTGCGTTGTATTGTTTACAGTAGTTTGTGCGTTGCTGACCGAATTGCTTTCGGAAATTTCGCCGACATATTCCGAACTTTGTGCGCTGTCAGGTTCGTCGGCGGGCAGATCGGAGCCGCCGGAGTTACAAGCTGCTATAGCGATCATCGCACACACGACGCACACCGCTGCAAATATTTTTGCGATTTTTTCGTTCATTGTCATTCTCCTTTCATATGAGCTAAATTATAGCACGCTTTTCTAAAAAATAAATAAGAACGGTATGAAAGGCATATTTTATGGAACGAACGGCAACATTTGCCGAAAATGAACCCGACGGTAAGCGGTTATATTGACAAACGAAGCTAAAAAAGGTAAAATATCACGAGTGATTCAGACGCAGTTGGGCGAGGAGGAATGCCGCCGGGGGCGGATAGAGGCATTGCTCCGAGGTGAAGAAACAAGGAGCGGAGCGAGCGCACCATCGTCCTCGGCAGCTCCATATCATTCGTTTCCGCCTTTGGCGAAAACTCATTCATTGCGCGCCTCGCCCTCTCCCCAAAAAGGCAAGCCTTTTTGGGACCCCTGTATTATGCGACTATGTTTCTGAGGGAAGTGCCGCGGACGGACAGCGGAAAGCTAATAAGCAGGAAGCAAACTAAAATATAAATATAACCGGGTGTGGCGCAGTTGGTAGCGCGGGTGGTTTGGGACCATCAGGCCGCAGGTTCGAACCCTGTCACTCGGACCATATCGAGTGTTCATAACAGATTTGAGTTATGGACACTCGCTTTTTTGTTTTCCGCACAACCGAATATTGCTGTGGGTTATATGCGGTACATGGGACCTGCTATTATTTATTATATCGCTAAGTGGCTTTTGCCGGCCGGATATTTTGGGGGATGAGAGTATGCTTACACTGAGAGAAGAAATTTTAAATCTTCTGGAATCGCCAGAGCTTTCGGAGTATCTGCTGTCAGATCCGGAAAGGCTTTGTGAATTTGACTATGCGAATATTATTGCCGGCGCGCCTATAGGACTTGCTGAGAAGCGGGCGCTGCTTGAAAAGCTGAAAAACAGTGCGGAGTTGCGCAGAGAGCCGGATAAAGTTGCCGATTATATTGCCGCTCTGGATTCCGCAACGGCGGCTCTTGAGAACAGCGGCAACGAAACCGTGCTGTCCGTTGTGCTGCGCAGATGCGGCGTTGACAGCTTTGTTGACGGCGCTTATTATGCGGCATCTGCGGAGTCTGCGCGCAGGGCAATCCGCGAATATGTTTCGGAGTGCAGTGACTGCGATTGGGGTCATATGTACTGGGAGATGAAGCTGTATCGGCGGTCGGATGCATCTGAGAGCGGCGGATTTATGCGACCGGAGTATACTTATATCGCCGAGCCGAATGGGGAGATTCAGTATTTTCTGCACAATTACGGCCGTCGCGGAAAAACTAAATATTATACTCGGGCGGAGGAGGCGTTCGGGGAGAGATCGGCGGATCTGAATCTGCCGGTGCCGTATCGCCCGGGAGATATTTTGAAAATCGACTGTTCGCCGTATACGGACGGCGCACATTATTGCATATTGACCGAGGTTGGCGACGACTGCTGCGGCGTTCGGTGCATGTATCCGGTTTTTGACGGGCGCATCGGTCATGGTGCGTTGAAGCACGGCAATTATATTTCCGAGAGTGCCTGTGGCATAAAGCAGTATCTTTCGCCGCTGTATCGGGCAAGGATATACGCTGAAGAGCTCCCCGAAAGCTGCCGCTTTATGAAATCTCTTCGCGTGAAGCTCCGCAGCGATCCCGACTTCGGAAAAGCTATATCTCAGGTCGGTTCATATCTGAAGTTCCGGCAGTCGTGAAAATTTAATGCGGTTTCGCGCTTGCGTTATTTCTTCGTGACATCTGATATCTGATGTGACAAAAATGGGACATCCTCCGTGCTATGATGAGCCTCGGGAGGCGACAAAAAATGGACGATAAAGCAATCCGCGGCATTTTGATAGAGTGGCTGCAGGCGAACTATCCGGAAGGGCGTATTTATCAGGAGAAAAGTATCGGCGAATCGGTCTGTGATGTGATGCTGGTCAGCGATTGCCTGACCGGATTTGAAATCAAGAGCGACCGCGACAGCTATCGCAGGCTGCCGCGCCAGGTGGAGTATTATCAGCAGTATTTCGACTACAACTATCTCGTGGTGGGCGAGAGGCACGGCGCCTCCGCGGGCGCGAAGATTCCCGATAACTGGGGGATTATTGTTGTCTGCGAGGATGGGATAAATCTCAAACGCAAGCCGAAACACGGCTCACCCAAGCTTGAAAAACAGCTTCGTATACTGTGGAAGGCCGAGCTTAACAACATACTCAGCAGATTGAATGTGCCCCTGATGACTTACAAGAGCAAGGACTATATAGTGCGCTACCTTGCCGAAACGCAGGAGAGCAAAGAGCTGCAGGAAAAAATCCATGAGGGCGTGGTGTATGAGCTGCTCCACAGAGATTATGACACTTTGGGTATAGGCGACCCTACGGTAAGCGGCGAAGCAAAAGATAGCAGCATCTACTGCGAAATGCCGGTGTCGGAGATGATAGACACTCTCTCGGAGCAGGATCTGCAGCAGTTCACCCTCGACCATTGGATTGAGCTCTATGCAAAGGCGAGAAAGCTGAAAGAGGCAAAGGTCTACAAATACAAAAAGCCGGGGAGAGAAAGAGTAAGCTCGGTTGAACATACTATTAAATATAAAGATATAGAAGCGACCCCCGGAGTCCCGTGGATGGACAGGAGAATAATCAACGAGTTTATTTTTTATCTGATAAACGGGTATGAAATCTGGGAGTCCAAAGGAAGGCAGAATTACAATCTTGTCAACTATGAACCGAATACGGGCTATTGGTTCATCCCGGATAAGGGGTATTACAGCGGCCTCTCGAGGATTGATTTTGAATACGGGATACCGCAGTACAATGCGCTGTATATTTTTGAGTCGATGCTCAACATGCGCGAGATTCGCCGCGATACAAAGAAAGAGACGGTTCTGATTCTCGAAAAGCGGGACAAGATTCTCGAATTGTTCAGAAAATGGCTTTGGGAAGACGAGGACAGGCGCTGGGATGTTGAGGAGAGCTACAACAAAATATTCGGCGGACTCGGCGTAAAGCACTATGACGGCGCCAATCTGTCGTTCCCGCAGATGAGCGAAGAAATCAAACTCTATCCGTATCAAAAGGACGCCGTTCAGAGAATAATCAACGAGAAAAACACGCTGCTCGCATTCGATGTCGGCGCGGGAAAGACATATATCATGATTGCCGCGGCGATGAAGATGCGGCAGATGGGGCTGTCCAGAAAGAATATGTTCGTCGTGCCGAACAACATTGTCGGACAGTGGGAGCTGATTTTTCAGACAATGTATCCCAAGGCGAAGCTGCTGTCCGTGAATCCCGGCACATTTCAGCCGGATGTGCGCCAAAAGGTCTTAAATCAAATTGTAAACGGGGACTATGACGGAATCATCATAGCGTACAGCTGCTTTGAAATGATACCGCTTTCGTCCGAATGCGTCCTGACTCAGATGGAGGATGATCTGTCAAAGCTCGAGGATATGATGGCGCTCCTGCGCCAGGCCGTTGGGTTGGGAAAGGAGCTGAACAGGGTTGAGGAGGGAATACGCAAAACCGCACATCAGCTTATCATGTCGATGCAGAGTACAAGAACCGAGGTCACATTCGACAAATTGGAGATAAACACCCTCTTTGTCGATGAGGCTCATAATTTCAAGAACATTCCGATCGACTCGAGGCAGAAAAATATAGCGGGAATAAATCTCAGGGGCTCGCAGAAGTGCCTGCATATGCAGCGAAAAGTGCGCTGCGTTCAGGAGCAGAACAACGGGGGCGGCGTAGTTTTTGCAACCGGCACGCCGCTGTGCAACTCCATCTCCGACGCCTATGCCATGCAGATGTATCTTCAGCCGGATGTCATGAGAAGAGCCCATCTGGATGTGTTCGACAATTGGGTCAAGTCATTCGCCCAGCCTGAATATGTGTGCGAAATCGATGTGGATACTTCGAATTTCAGGATAGTCAAGCGATTTGCGCGCTTTTTCAATCTCCCGGAGCTTTCCAGGCTGTTTGCAAATATCGCGTGCTTTTATGCCGTGAACGGCAGCGGAGATCTGCCGGAATTCAACGGCTATGATGACATTTTACTTGAGAAAAGCCCGCAGCTTCAGGAATATATGAATAAGCTCTGTGAGCGCACGGAAGAAATACGCAAGAAGAAGATAGACAAGGGCTATGACAACATGCTGAAGGTCAGCACGGACGGGAGAAAGGCGGCGCTTGATCTGCGTCTGGTCGGCTGCGACGAACTGCCGGAGAGCCGCTATAGAAAGACGGATGTATGTGCCGAGCAGGTGATGAAAATATATGAGGAATATCCCGGCTGCGCACAGATAATTTTCTGTGATTACTCCACGCCGAAAACCGGACAGTTCAATGTCTACTCCGAAATGAAGAGCCTTCTTGTGGAAAGAGGCCTGCCGCAGGAGGAGATAGCTTTCGTCCACAGCTACACATCGGAGGCGACGAGAGTCGCGCTCTATGAAAAGGTCAACAGAGGAATCGTCCGCGTGCTTATTGGCTCGACATTCAAGCTTGGCATAGGCGCAAATGTGCAGACAAAATTGAAGGCGGTGCATCATCTGGATGCCCCGTGGCGTCCTGCGGATATGGTTCAGCGCGAGGGCAGAATCATGCGCAAAGGAAACCTGAACGAAGAGATACGGATTTTTCGCTATATCACAAAGGGCAGCTTCGATTCATATTCGTGGCAGATTCTGGAGACGAAGCAGAGATTTATCTCGCAGTTCCTGAGCGGGTCAACTTATCAGCGCTCGGCGTCCGATCTCGAAGAAAATGTGCTGACATATGCTCAGGTAAAAGCTCTGTCCATTTCCGAGCCCCTTATGAAGACGCTCGCCGAGAAGCAGAACGAGCTGCGGCACACGGAGATTCTGTCCTCCGCTTTTGAAAAAAGCATTAACGATGCGAACAGGTCGGTTGAAGAGAAGAAGAAAATGCTTGCCGATTTTGATGTCCGTCTGCGCAATACGATTAAAAACGAGGAATATCTGCTTGGGTTTTCCCGCGAGCAATACAAGCAGGAGGTCGGTAAGATAAAAGATTTCCTCTCCGAGAGCGTGATTCGCAAAGAAGAGCCGATGCCCGACGATCTATTTGTAATGGATTTTGCAATATCCGTGCCGGAAAATCAGGATGAAAAGAAGCCGTATCTTTCGCTCAAACGCCTTGATACTGTATACCGCTTGGAGGTCGGTCAATCCGTCTCGGGAAATGCGCGGCGTCTGTATAATTTCTTTGATTCGTTCTCAAAGCAAAAAGAGCAAATTGAAGACAGCCAGAAAAAGCTGAGAGCTTCAATCAAAGAACTGGAGGCAATCGCGGATCAGAAAAATCCGTACCCGGAGCAGATTGCTGCGCTGAGAAACGAAGTCAGCGACTTGGAGCAGGGAATAGCAAAAAAGGCATCGGATTAATTGTTCCGTCGACAACATCCTGCGCTTTATTGCCAAAATCTAATCTCTGTTGTATAATTACTGTACTGTCCGGGCGGAGGTGAAATATATGTCAAGGCATTTGAAAAATTATGTGGCTACACGAGCGGCGACAAGACTTGTTATGGATGCGGCGCAAAGCGAAAAAGCCAGGGCCGGGCGTGTGACGATGCCGAAAGTCTTTTTTGTTATCGGGATTATCGGTTTTGTTCTTTTGGCGACGGCTACATTCCTTTGCGGCAGGATTCCCCATATGATTGGCATTGCTGCCGGCTTTGCTATACTCGCATTGCCGGATTTGGCGCTTATTATTGCATATTTCAATCAGCGCATATATTATACAGACGAAATGTTTGTCCATAAAAATTTTTGGGGCATCAAGCGACTGTACAGATATGAGGATATCACCGGTATACGCATAGACGGAGATGTCAACTTGTTTTTGGGAAAGCGGAAAGTCCGCATTTATGACAGGGCAGTCGGAAAGAATTTGTCCGCTGTGCGGGAGAGGGATACCATCGCGTATATGATAAAGGTATTCCGCTGGTGCCGAGAAAAAAGAACGATATATTCAACGGCAACATAAAAAATCCCGGTGAAGCCATAGCCGTCGGCATCATACTCATTGGCGGTATGGCACTGATCTACTGGATTTATTTGTATGGCATGTGGGCATTGACTGCAAAAACGCAAGATGAACTTACAGTCTCTACGGTCGCTTTTAATCACTGCGAAATACAGGACGACGCAATTCGGCTGTATGGCGACGGTGAGAAGTGCTATATAATACCGAAATACAAAAGGATAATGCCGGATGCCGACGAGTTCCTTGATGAATATCAAAACGGAGGCACGCTGATACTCGGATATGCCAAAGTCTATGCTAATGAAGACGTATATGTATATACTGCCGAGAGCAATGACGGCAGAATGTTTGTTACATTCGAGAAATCAGACGCGCTGCAGAAGGAAAGGTTCATACAACGGTGGAAAGTAATGCCTAAGCCGATTACGACTTTAATGATTTTCCCTCCTATAGTAATGCTTCTGTTTGTGGCGGCAGGATTCTATGTCGGTCGGCATGTTGAAAAGTTCAGCCCAAAGACGGTGCATATCTTTTACCAAAACAGCAATATTAATTGGCCAAACTCAAAGAAAAAGCCAAGCGCGAAAAAGAGGAAAAAACGAAAATAACTTCATAGGTTCTCCACACATCACGAACAAAACTCCAATAACAAACCCCGCTGTGCCGAAAAATGCATAGCGGGATATATTTTTATATCGTGGATTTATCTTAACGGACACGCTGTGAGCTTCACCCAATCCACTTCGCAACCGCATCCGCCGTCAGATTTATCTGACGGGCGTTGTCTATCGTTGGGGTGCCGTCGCCGTCCTGGCTGCCGTAAACGCCGAAATACGCGTGGCATCCGCCGTCGATTATATATTCGGTAAGCTCAGGGAGGTTGCTGCGGTACTGCTCGTATTTTTCGCGGTTGAGCACTCCGTCATTGCTGCCGTAAATTGACAACGTCTTTATATTTTCGTTCGAAAGGTCGGCGGTTGAATATGCGGCGAGGAGCAGCAGACCTTTAAAATCGCTAGGATGTTTTTCAAGATACGCCGCCGCCATCGAGCCGCCGAGGGAGTGGCCGCCTATGTACCAGTCGGTAATTTCCGGAAACATCTCCCGTATGCCGTCTGCGGCGTTGACATCGAATACCGCGAGGTTAAACGGCATCCTGACGAGCACACAAAGTATGCCCTTTTGGGCGAGCGACTCCATGAGCGGCAGATATGCAGTGTATTCGACTTTTCCGCCGGGATAGAATATCAGTCCCTTTGTCGCATTTTCGCTCTTGCAGACTATATTTCCGTTGTCGAGTTTGATTGTCTCGGTCAGGGAACTGCCGTCCTGAAGCCCGAATGATTCACCTGCGGGCGTTATCGCGTGATAGTAGTCGCCGAGATAGACGGCGCACGCGCCGAAAAGCAGCGCAATGACCGCGACTATCGAAACGATGCATATTATTATCTTCCGCTTTTTGCTGCCTGCCTTTGCCATGATAATACCTCCCTGTTTCTATATGATTAATAAATCGGGAACATTTTGCGCAGCCAGTATTTCATCATTAGCTAAGGACCCTTCAATCAGCTCCCAGTGGTTGCTTACATTGTCGCAATGGTATAAAAGTTTAGAGTATTCATTGTTTCGCTTTGCTGTAGCCTTGACAACACTATATCCATATCTTGGTAAAAGCTGGCTTACAGAGACGAACGAATTTCTCATCGCTTGCGAAATTTCACAAATTGGACTAAAATCATCAAAACGACTACTGCGGCAAATACAATAACAGCAAAAAATGCAACAATTGTTTTTGTCATCTGAGTATTGTTTACATCATAAAGGATTGTTTGATTCCCTTGACTATCCACAGTTATAAGTTGCGAATAAGATGATGCCAAAAAGTTAAACATTCCCATGTCGTTTTTGACATAATAAGAAGCCTGCCCAATATTTACAGATTTCCTTTTTGCTATTTGATTCCATAGGGAATTGTTTTTTACACTGCTATCATCAGTTTTAACCATATTAATTAACTGCCCGTCTTGCGAAAATTCAATAACTATGGAACCTCTGACCAACATTAGCAGAATATTGCCATCATTCCATTGAACATAAAATGAACCGTCATTATCAAATTCAAATAATGTCAACACATTATTTGAATTTGATATAGCAATCTTATTTTCTTTAAAGCCCAAAAGTATTATGCCGTCTTTAGAAACATCAAAAGAAACAATAGGCAATTCGATGCTGTCTAAGGATTTCAAATCAGAAGATTTCCTTAAATTAATATTTTGCCATATTTGGTTAACTTCATTCTCTGATAAGTCAGTCGTTTCGAATTCATAATTTGTCGTTGCATACACATTCAGTCCTCCGAACAGTAGAAATAGAGATATGACACACACTGTAACAAAACACTTTCGCATAAATTACACCTACCATTCCATCATCTTGACATAAATATTTTTAGATAAGAAATAGATTCTATTTCATTCATGATAAATACTTCCCTAAATTAATAATATCACATTTGGTGTACAATAAACTGTATTTAGCATTGTTTGAGTAATAGACGTTTAAATTTAGTTTAGCACATTTAAAAAAGTATAGCAATGTTTTTATTATCTGTTGCAGTTTTTTTCGTCCTCGGTTATGATATTAGCGTAAAGGAGTGCTGTTATGTTTTCGGGAAAATTTATCTGTGCAGGCTATGATTATACAACCTATACATCCCATGTCCCCGCGCCATATTTCAGAAAGACTTTTGAGATAGACGGCGAAGTCAAAAAGAGTGTTATTACTCTGACGGGACTCGGATTTTATGAGTTCTATGTCAACGGGCAGAGGCTGACAAAAGGCATTTTGGCCCCGTATATCTCGAACCCCAACGAACAATTAAAGGAAATGCTGCTAAAAGCCTTGATAAAACAGTTATATCACAGTTTGAGCGTT
>OJNI01002347.1_pt1 | contig 9881 bp, 10 predicted proteins | sample 1597441 | NCBI WGS metagenome assembly OJNI01 (sample SAMEA2452131, study PRJEB22498) | human gut metagenome | reverse complement strand
GTGGCTGTATTGATCGAGCATACCGGAGGAAAATTCCCCTTGTGGTTAGCGCCGGATCAGGTAGTTGTGATGCCGATCAGCGAAAAATTCAATGATTATGCCCAAAAACTTTCGGATTTGTTAAATAATTCCGATATTCGCACCGTTTTAGATGACCGGAATGAAAAAATAGGACGTAAAATCCGGGATAACGAATTGAAAAAAATTCCGTATCTATTGATTGTCGGAGAAAATGAGATGAACAACAACACCGTTTCTGTTCGTCGGCAGGGACAAGGGGATATGGGAACGATGTCTGTCGAAGACTTTATTTCGAAGATAAATGAAGAAGTAAATAGTCAGTTACAGACCATTTATAGTTATTGATAAACTAACTTAAGGAGGATTTAATATAGCAACAAGAATGGAATTCAGAGGCTCAAGAAATCAGGTTAATAAAGAACCTCAGCACAGAATTAATGAGTCAATCCGGGCTGCTCAAGTAAGAGTCGTCGGGGAAAATATCGAACCGGGCGTATACCCTTTACGTGAAGCTTTGGCGATGGCAGAAGCTGCCGGTATGGATTTGGTGGAGATCTCTCCGAACGCCGAGCCACCGGTGTGCCGGATTATTGATTACAGTAAATTCCTGTACCAACTGAAGAAAAAACAGAAGGAAATCAAAGCGAAAAGCGTGAAGGTCGTCGTTAAGGAGATTCGTTTCGGACCCCAGACCGATGATCATGATTTCAATTTTAAATTGAAACATGCGAAGGAATTTTTGCAGGAAGGTGCGAAGGTGAGGGCCTATGTATTCTTTAAGGGACGTTCGATTTTGTTTAAAGACCAGGGGGCCGATTTGTTGTCACGTTTCATCGCTGAACTGGAAGAATACGGAAAAGTGGAAGCTGCTCCGAAACTGGAAGGAAAGAAGATGATCGTGGTGTTGGCTCCGAAGAAATAATGCTCAGGATAGCGGTGAAAGCCGGATAGTTATATTTTTCTGAAACACAATTAAATTACGAGAAGATGCCAAAGATGAAGACAGTGAGTAGCGCGAAGAAGAGATTTACTCTTACCGCTACGGGGAAGATTAAAAGAAAACATGCTTTCAAAAGTCATATTTTGACGAAGAAAACAACAAAACAGAAACGTAATCTTACGCATGTTACTACAGTTGACGGACATAACCTGAAAGCTGTACGGAAGATGCTTGTTATGTAAGAATTACTAAGAAATTATTTTATTAACCGGAATGTTATGCCGTAAGTTTCTCCATAGAGTGAACGCTGACATTCGAAAAAAAGAAAATTATGCCAAGAGCTAAAAATGCCGTTGCTGCAAGAGCACGTAGAAAAAAGGTTTTAAAACAAACCAAAGGAAACTTTGGTGCCAGAAAAAATGTTTGGACGGTTGCCAAAAACACATATGAAAAAGGTTTGACATATGCGTTCCGTGACAGACGTAAAAAGAAATCAGAATTTAGAGCATTGTGGATTCAGAGAATTAATGCAGCTGTCCGTCTGGAAGGCCTGTCTTATTCTAAATTTATGGGTCTGATTCATAAAGCTGATGTAGACATGAACCGTAAAGTTCTGGCCGACCTGGCTATGAATCATCCGGAAGCTTTCAAAGCTGTAGTTGCAAAAGCAAAAGAATTTGCGAAGTAATGATAAACGAATATCCTGAGGGAAGAGGCTGACCGAAAAGTAAAATATTCGGTCAGTTTTCTTTTTTGTATTCTTCTCCCTTCTTTCTCTTTTTTTCTTTATGCTGCTCTTTCTAGTTTGATTTTCTTCAAAGGTGTTCCAATTTTTTGTATAAATACATAAAAAACAGGACTTTACCCTGTTTTTTATCATCTTAAGTAAATTATGTGCCATAGCCAGCAATCCGAATTCAATTTCTACTTTTTTAATCCCTCTCATTCTGAACCTGTTGAACATTCTGTTTTTCTTTAACTGTCCGAATACGGCTTCAACTTCTACCGGGCGTTTACTTCTGTGCCTGAGCCCTTCTTCACTCATCAGTAATTCCTTTGCCCTTCTTCTGTATGCCAGTAATTTATGGTTCAATTCGATAACTCTGTTTCCCTTTGCTTTATGACATTGCGTTCTTAACGGGCAATCCTGACAATTTTCAGCCTGATAAAGTGAACTTTGCGACTGATAGCCCAGATCTGAGATATTATTTTTTGTACCGGTAAAATTCATTTTTTGTCCTGACGGACAGATGATAAAATCTCCGTCGGGATTATAAACCAGGTTCTGAGGTAAAAAAGGATTGTTTACGTAAGCTTTCTTCTGTTCCTTATGAAAATAGTTATACTTTACATAAGCGGTGATTCCTCCCTGTTCCATATATTCATAATTCTGTTCACTGCCATATCCGGAGTCAGCAACCACGGTATGTCCGCAAAGATCATTCAGCCCATAGCGCTGTTTAAAACTTTCCAGGTAAGGAATCAGTAATGCGGTATCACCCGGTCGCTGATAAATGCCGAAGTGAGTTATGATCTGGTTTTCAGTTGATATCTGTACGTTATAGGCCGGCTTGAGCTGTCCGTTTTTCATGTGGTCTTCCTTCATGCGCATAAAGGTCGCGTCGTGATCCGTTTTGGAGTAACTGTTGCGCTCGCCGCAGATATCCAGTTTCTCCTCATATTCCTGCAGTTTGGGTAAAAGTTTGGTTTCCAGTTCCCGGCAGGCTTTCTTTACCGGAGCGGATGGCTGTGGCAAACGGGAAGTCAGACGCGCCAGACGTTCCCGGAGTTCCGTGCTGCTCATACCGCTGAGCTCACTCTCCAGTGCGGAGGTATTATCCTCGGTGATTGCCTGTTCAATCAGGTCAAATACTTTGCGGATTTTCTCTTCAAGGCGGGATTTGTGAGTCTCTACACTTCGCCGCCACACGAAAGTATAACGGTTGGAAGCACTTTCAAGTTTGGTTCCGTCTATATACTGAGTTGTCAGGCTTACAAACCCCTCCTCTGCCATTAATTGCACCACTGAGGTGAAAAGGGCATTGATACGTCCTTTCAGACGTTTGCTGCGAAAGTCGTTGATGGTGCGGAAGTCAGGAGTCTGACGACCACTTAGCCACATAAAATGAATATTCTCCGTTAACTGCTGAGCGATCCTGCGGCTGGAATAAAGGTTGTTCAGATAACCGTAGATCAGGATTTTTAACAACATGCGGGGATGGTAAGCACTCGTACCGCCTCCCTTATATTCACTCAGAAGATCACGGATATCCAGCTTATCAACAATCTCATTGACGATTCGTACTGGATGTATGGCTGGAATATTTTCATCCAGACGGCTAGGAAATAGAACTGACTGGTTCTGATTGTCAGATTTAAATTGTATATTTGCCATCGTTATGCTGTTGATTACTATTTAGTTGTGCAAAACAAATATACAAAATCATTACAACATAACAAAGGCTTTTTTGTTGATTTTCAATGAGAAAGCCTATTTTTTTAGGAGGAAAAAAGGAGAAGAACAAAAGAAAACGAGATCCATTTTATTGAATCTCGTTCCATGTTATTTAGAAACTGTCTTAATTGGACAACCTCTTTTTCTGTTTATAGATTTTATAAGACAACTGTAACTTACTTGAAAAATAAATGTTAACTTTGACCCTATAAAGTCTTTTTGCTTTATCATGGGGTTTATAAATTTTAGAAACAAATATATGCGTATAGCTTTGTTGGGATATGGTAAGATGGGAAAAATGATCGAACGGATTGCCATAGAACGCGGACATGAGATTGTATTGATAGTAGACGAGAATAACCGGGCGGCTTGTACGGATGAACAACTGAAGCAGGCTGACGTCGCTATTGAATTTACGATGCCTGCTGTTGCCGTTGAAAATTATAAATGGTGTTTCGATAACGGCGTTCCGGTGGTTTCCGGGACAACCGGTTGGCTGGAAAGATGGGATGAGGTGGTGGCTTGTTGCCGGGAACAACAAGGTGGATTTTTCTATGCCTCGAATTTCAGTATCGGGGTGAATATTTTCTTTCAGCTCAATAAATACCTGGCTAAGATGATGAACGGATTTAACGACTATAAGGTATTTATCGAAGAAACGCATCATATACATAAACTGGATGCCCCTAGCGGTACAGCGATTACAATCGCCGAAGGAATTTTAGGTAACCACGACGGTTATCGTTCCTGGCAATTGAACGAAGGGAGACAAATGCCGGCAGATGTATTGCCTGTAACGGCCAGGCGTATCGGTGAAGTGCCCGGGATTCATGCTGTAACTTATAAATCGGAGGTCGACGAAATAGAAATCCGGCATTCGGCTGTATCACGTGAAGGTTTTGCCCGGGGAGCTGTGCTGGCTGCTGAATTTCTGAAAGGGAAAAACGGTGTGTTGGGAATGGAAGATATGTTGAAATTTTAATGGGGAAAATAATTATCATATGAAAAATATTTTGACGAATAAATGGTTTAAATTCAGCCTTGTCCTGATTATCTACCTGTTGTGGGCTTATTGGGTTGGGAGCTGGTGGTTGTTGATCCTGGTGCCGGTGATTTTCGATATCTACATCACAAAGAAAGTACATTGGGCGTTTTGGAAAAAGAAAGGCGTAGAGAAACAAACCAAAACGGTTGAATGGATCGATGCTTTGATTTTTGCGGTCGTGGCAGCTACCTTGATCCGTATGTTCTTTTTTGAAGCCTATACGATTCCGACTTCCTCTATGGAGAAGAGTATGTTGGTGGGTGATTACCTGTTTGTCAGCAAAGTAGCCTACGGACCTAAGTTGCCTAATACCCCTTTAGCCGTTCCTTTCACACACCATACGCTGCCTTTTACCCAAAAGACAAAAGCTTATTCGGAAGCCATTCAATGGCCCTACAAACGGATTGCGGGGACGACTGAAATCAAACGAAACGATATTATCGTATTTAATTTTCCGGCCGGAGATACCTTGATCGTAGGATCTGAAAATCCCGATTATTATAGCCAGATTCGTACGAATGCCCGGATTTTTCAGGCACAGGATCCCGGATTATCCCGGGAACAGGCCGAGAAGCTGGTGAGAGAAAAAATGTGGGAACGATTTGAGATCACTACCCGCCCTGTCGATAAGCGGGAGAATTATATCAAACGGGGCGTCGGAATGCCCGGGGATATTCTGGAGTTGAAAGACGCTCAGTTGTATGTCAATGGAAAAATGTCCGATAATCCTGAAAACCTGCAGTACAGGTATGAGGTGAGAACCAATGGTACCCCCTTGAATCGGATGAAACTTCAGGATATCGGATTGTCGCTGGAAGATATCGGTATTCCTTCTACAGTGAACTATTTCCCGTTGACCTTGGAAATGGTGGAGAAATTGAAAAAATTCCCCAATGTGGTCGAAATTAACCGAACCAAAGAGGTGAGCCCTAATCCGGATATTTTTCCTTTCGATACCTTGAATTATCCTTGGAATGTAGATAATTTCGGACCTTTGTATGTGCCTAAAAAAGGAGATAAAGTGGAGTTGAATATGAAGACCTTGCCTTTGTATGCAAGGATCATCGGTACTTATGAAGAAAACGATTTACAGGTAAAAGATTCTGTTATTTATATCAACGGTGAGGTAGCGGATAGTTATACCTTTAAGATGAATTATTACTGGATGATGGGAGATAACCGGCATAGTTCGGCAGATTCCCGCTACTGGGGATTCGTGCCGGAAGATCACGTAGTCGGAAAAGCTTATTTCATTTGGTTATCCTTGGATAAAGATAAATCATTTTTCGACAAGATCCGGTGGAAGCGGATGTTCCGGTTTATTCATTGACGGAAAGAAAATGAATGAAACAGTAACAATCGATCAAACTTTTTTGCGCATATGAAATTAGAATTTATCGATTGTTACTGTTTTTTGTTGTCACAGTTGCAATGGGAAAAATTGATTCTTTTTCAAAAAGAAAATAGGCAGGAAAAAGAATGTAAAGTTAATTAAGATGAATTCTGATAAAAGGAATCGTAAAAAATCAGATTGAAAGGATATTTATGTATTTTTATTCGTATCTTACCATAAATTTCTAAATTCATACAACAATGACTGCAAACGAAAAAAAGACATTTGTGTTGGATACGAACGTTATTCTGCACGATTACCGTTCTATTTATAATTTTACCAATAATGATATCGTCATCCCCATAGTAGTTTTGGAAGAACTGGATAAATTCAAGAAAGGGAATGACCTGATCAATTTTCATGCCCGTGAATTTGCCCGTGAGTTGGATAAAATTTCCGAAAAGGATTTTTTTGATAAAGGGGCAGCTTTAGGGAAAGGACGGGGAAGACTATTTATTCAGCCGGGAGTGAAATTTTCTCAAAAAATGAAGGATTCCTTCAGTGATGATACTCCGGATCACCGTATACTCGCTGTAACAGAGTATATCAGTGAAAAAATGAAGGGACAAAAGGTGATTCTGGTGACTAAAGATATGAATCTGAGGATGAAAGCCCGTTCGTTGGGATTGCAGGCCGAAGATTATAAAACGGATCAGGTGGAGGATCTGGATTTTGCAATCAACCGTAGTGTCCGGGAAATCGAAGGGATAGATACAGAAGTGATCAACAGGATTTATGAAAATGCAAATGGGGTAGAGGTGGAACAAGTGTTTCCGAAGCAAGAGCTCAAAGGCAATAATTATTACGTTTTGAAGAATGGGAATGCTTCGGTTCTGGCTTGTTATGATCCGGTAAGAAGAGTGATCCGGAAAGTGGAAAAACCGAATGTGTTCGGTATTTATCCCAAAAATGCAGAGCAGGCTTTTGCGGTAGATGCTTTATTGAATCCTAACATACAATTGGTGGCGATCAGTGGAAAGGCAGGTACCGGAAAAACTTTATTGGCCCTGGCTTCGGCTTTACAGCAGAATAAACAGTATGAATTTATTTATTTAGCCCGTCCGATCGTCGCTTTATCGAGTAAAGACCTGGGCTTTCTCCCCGGTGATGTCAACGAAAAGGTAGATCCGTATATGCAGCCTTTATATGATAATCTGGGTTTTATCAAGCGGCGGTTTAATATCCATGGGGCTGAAAATCGCCTGATCGAAGAGATGCAGAAGGAACAGAAACTGATGATTTCTGCTTTGGCTTATATTCGGGGACGGAGTTTGTCGGATGTTTATTTTATTGTCGATGAGGCTCAGAATCTTACTCCCCATGAAGTAAAAACGATTATTACCCGGGCAGGCGAAGGTACGAAAATGGTATTTACCGGAGATATCGATCAGATCGATTCACCTTATCTGGATAAGAAGTCGAACGGACTGTCGCATTTGTTCGATAAAATGCAGGGACAGGATATTTTTGCCCATGTACATCTGGAAAAGGGAGAACGTAGCAAACTGGCAGACCTGGCGAGCGATCTTTTATAGGAAATAAAGAGCTGGAGCTTTGTTTCGTCGGTTTATCCCTGAACGGGAGGTTTAAATTGTGACTAGGAGAACTGCTTCTTCCGTATAGAAAAATTCGATGAAAATTGCTATCTTTGTCCTCAACTAATGAGAATAAAGATGAGCAAGAAAATGCAGTTTGACCGGGAAGATTATCTGAAAGCGAACCGAAAGCTATCCCGGGAAGAAGAGATCAAAACACACGGACGTCCGGTTCGGATCGGAGGAGTCCACAAATCGAAAAAGGTCTACGACCGCAAGCGGAGTAAGGCAGAGATGAAAAAGGCTCTGCCTTATTTTTTACTTGTTATTCAACTGGCGATTTCTGCTTCAGGGATAGGAAGACGGTAAGGTTCCGGTACAATTTCCCTTTCGCTGAAGAAAAAATGAATTTCTTTGAGGGCATTTTCGTCGCTGTCCGAGCCATGAATGGCATTCCGGGTTTTACTTTGTCCGAAAGTTTTCCGGATGCTGCCGATAGGGGCAGTCTGTGGATCTGTGTTTCCGATCAGGGTCCTGAATTCAGCAATGGCATTTTCTTTTTCAAGTACCATCACGACCACCGGACCGGAGGTCATAAAAAGGGACAGGTTCCTGAAAAAGGGACGCTGACTGTGTACCGCATAAAATTTGTTGGTGTCGGAGGTTGTAAGGCGAAGCATTTTTTGGGCAATGATCCGAAATCCGGCTTTCTCGATTAAGGTAATGATCTGTCCCGTGTAATGACAAGCTACAGCATCGGGTTTGATCATCGCAAAAGTACGTTTTTCCATATTGACTTTTTTTATTTATACGTGTGTGAGAAGAGGATAGGTTGAGATGGTCGGTAAGTAATTTTTTTGTAAATTTGAAAAGCCTATTAGTATATATAAAATAATCAGCTTATGAATGTATCCTATCTTTTTTTAGCTCCGGGTTTCGAGGAAATGGAAGCTATTGCTGTTGTCGATGTACTTCGTAGAGGAGGAGTAGATGTACGGACAGTATCTGTCGGGGGAGGCAAGGAAGTAACCAGCGCCCATCAGGTTACTCTCCGTGCAGATTTGTCATTGGAACAAATCCGACCGGAAGAGGCTGAATGCCTGATTTTCCCCGGAGGGATGCCGGGAGCCCAGAACCTTAGCGAATGTGAAAAATTGATGACGATCCTGCAACATCATTACGATCAGGGACGAATGGTTGCAGCTATTTGTGCCGCACCTGCTTTGGTATTGAGCCATTTGAAAACAAACAGAAAACTCCGGGTAACCTGCTATCCTGGATTCGAAAAATATGTACCCGATTTCGAAGTCGTGGCAGATGGAGTAGCCGTCGATGGGAATGTAATTACCGGGAAAGGTCCCGGATTTGCTATTCAATTCGGAGTAACTCTGTTGGAACAACTTCGTTCATCTGGGAAAGCGAAAGAAGTAGCTGCAGGAATGTTGCTGTGAGTGACGGGACGATAAAGCTGGTTTATAAGGTTGGTAAAGTCCCTGACTGAAATGGAACGTTTCAGTTACAGCGGTTGCATGAGTTACAAGGGTTGCAGCGGTTGAGTATTTATTCCTGAGCCTCTGAAACTTTTGTAACTTCTTTCCCAGCTTTTAATAACCGACCGTGAAACCTTCGCGATGGTGTCCAGGATGTTCGAGCTCGTTCAGCATAGCTACGGCAAAATCTTCAGTAGAAATGTGGCTTTCTCCTTTGGCATCGGTGAGAAGTTCGTCTTTGCCTATTCTGAAAATACCGGTGCGCTGGCCGGGGACCAGACTGGCAGAAGGACTTAAAAATACCCAATCCAATTCTTTTTCAGGCTGTAATAGTTGGGTATATACATCGGCTAGCCCTTTAACGCCGTTTAAAAGTTGTTCGGGGATTTCGCCACTATCTACCAGACGCAGACCGGGTGCAATATACAAACGGCCGGCGCCACCGACGATCAGCAGGCGGTTGATCTTTGCTTCCTTTACTCCTTGAAGGATGGAGCGGTAACCGCTTAATGTATCCTGATAAATATCCGGATTTTTCCATCCTGGATTGTAGGAGCTGATCACGGCATCCATTCCTTCTACCAGTTTTCTGACTTCTGCCGGATGGCTGACATCCCCTTTGACCACTTCGAGATGGTTATCATGAAGTGGTATTTTTTCGGGGTGGCGTACGATAGCTTTTACGTGAAGATTTCTTCCGAGTGCTTCTTGTAAGAGTACTGAACCGACATAACCGCTGGCTCCGATAATAGCAACATTTTTCATCATTGTTTTTTCCACTGTAACGGGAAAAAAGGAAGAAAGTTCGGGGTTACATAATAATGAAATTTCCCTTTGGAAATTTTCCGACCCACGAGCAAGCCCAATGTCCGGTTTGGTTGATTTCGAGGATACGGGAGAAAAAACCTTTTTCTCCAAGAAGCCTTTCGATACAAGCCCAGGCGGTATCGCGTTTGATGAAATCTAAAATTTCTTCCTCGATCCCGGATTGGTCTTCACCGG
>OJNI01002339.1_pt1 | contig 9924 bp, 11 predicted proteins | sample 1597441 | NCBI WGS metagenome assembly OJNI01 (sample SAMEA2452131, study PRJEB22498) | human gut metagenome | reverse complement strand
TGCCACCATTACTGCTGCGGAGTACTCCGTCGGCTGTATTGTCAACAAACTTCTGCATTGGAACGTATGGGATTATTCCGAAAGGTTCCTGAATATTCAGGGACAGATATGCCCTCTTTTTACATTTTTTTGGTTTCTCATATCTGTGCCTGCAATCTGTTTAAGCTGCTTGGTTTCCGACCGATCGGAAGCCTTTACTGGAGGTAATCATGTCCCGAAGAAAAAAGAAAAATCATCTGTCTGACAAAAGAATCGCTTTCTTTATAACAGCCGCAGTCATCTCACTGCTGGTGTGGATATTGCCTGGCATATCCGATGAATTTGCAAAATACTTTACCTTCTACGATAATTCGGTAAATATAACACCAACGGACGGAGAGCTTTCCGTCCACTACATAGATGTCGGTCAGGGAGACTCAGAACTGATTATTGCTCCTGACGGCGAAGCTATGCTGATTGACGCAGGAACCTCCGAAAGCAAAACATACCTTACGGAATATCTGCGCCGCTACAAGATTACAGAAATCAAATATTTTGTTCTCACTCATCCTCACTCCGACCATATAGGCGGTGCATCGGCAATATTGGATGCCTTTGAGGTAAAAAACGTTATCATGCCCGATGCAATCTCGACCACATCTACTTATAAAAAAGTACTTGAAAAAATAGACGCGGAGGGCTGCGGCTTTATTACAGCAGAGCCGAACGGCGAGAAATATTCTCTCGGAACCGCGGAATTTAAAATTCTCGGTCCCGTAAAAGATTATACTGATAATTTGAATAATCAAAGCGCGGTTATCCGCCTCGACTACGGTCAGACATCGTTCCTTTTTACAGGAGATGCTGAGTCGCAGTCAGAGGCGGATATGCTGAACCGTTTCCCTGCTTCCTATTTCAAAGCCGATGTTTTAAAGCTCGGACATCACGGTTCTTCTACTTCAACATCAGGAGACTGGCTTTCAGCCGTATCTCCGACATATGCGATTATTTCCTGCGGAAAGGATAATGACTACGGTCATCCGCACAGCGAAATCCTAAACCTGCTCAAGAAAAATAATATCGCTTTTTTCAGAACCGACCAGTCGGGCAGTATTGTTATCGTAAGCGACGGAGAAGCCGTCTCCGTGCTGTCTCCTTCTTAATCGGACATGATTAACTCGGAAACCGTAACAAATACATATCCCTGCTCTAAAAGCTTCGGAATAAATATACGAAGTGCATCGGGCGTATTGCTTTTCCCTGACACAAAATCGTGGCAAAGTATAATTTCTCCCGATGAAATATTTTTTAATACCGTGTCCGCGATTTTTTCCGCGGAAGGAAGTTTCCAGTCCGTCGTATCCACGGTCCAGAGTATGGGGATATAGTCAAGTCTTTCAAGCGTTTTCGACACGGTTAGCGAGTATATCCCTTCGGGAGGACGGAATAGCTTTGGTCTGTACTCCCCGAGTTCAAACAGAATATTTTCTGTTTTTATCAGCTCACTGAAAAGCCTCTCAGCTTTTATCTTTGTCAGATGCGGATGAGAATAGGTGTGATTTCCTATTTCATGCCCCGAATCGATTTCACGCTGTACAATTGCAAGATTATCCTCGCAATTGCTTCCTATTACAAAAAATGTTGCTTTTACTCCATATTCATCGAGAATATCAAGAATTTCTGGAGTATAGCATTTGTGCGGTCCGTCGTCAAAGGTCAGGGCTATCTTCATCTCAGAATTTTCATGCTTTCGGTAAGGCTTTTTGACCTCTGCATTCACCTCACCCATCAACGCTGCGGTAATTACAACTACACTAAGCGTTGCTTTAAGTGTTTTCAACAAGCTCATAAAGCGTCCCGAAACGGTAGCCTGCCTTTTCCCATTCAGTAAGCAGTTCGTCAAGAATAGCGGCGTTGGTGCTTGAAGTCGGATGAAGAAGTATGACTTCCCCATTATGCGTATGCGAAAGAACCTTGTTCAGCGCCTTATCATGACTCATCTGTTTGTTGTTATCCCAATCGGCATAGGCAAAGCTCCAGAATATCGTTTTATATCCGCATTCTGCGGCACATTTAAGATTTCTTTCACTGAATCTGCCTTCCGGAGGACGGTAGAATGGCGCAAGCTCACATCCGCAGTATTCTTTCATAATAGAATTAAGCGAGTCAAGCTCAGCTTTGAACTTTACGGGATCTGTTACCTTAGTCATATCATGATGCAGATTCGTGTGATTGCACACCAGGTGTCCTTCATCAAGCATTCTTTTTACCAGCGCGGTATCGCGTTTGATAAGATTGCCGAGAACAAAGAACGCGCCTGTTGCATTGTGTTTTTTCAACACATCCAGGATCTTTGCGATATTTCCGTTTTCATATCCAGCGTCAAAGGTGAGATATATTACGCGATTCTCATCGCTCGCTTTTTTATCAATATAATAACCTCCGTTTTCCGTTATAAAGGAAAATTCGGAAGGAAGCTCCGGCGGTTTTCCGCTGTCATTATTCTTGCAGTACCAATTATATCCTGCGGTCTCGGTATGATTGACAGAATCAATTGCTTCTTTAGCATTACCCGGAAGAGATACTGCACCGACAGTCAGTAAAACAGCTGTCAATACTTTGAATTTCATGACTTATCCCCTTGAATTACAGCTTTGCGGTCTTTTGAACCGCAATCATATTGTGCGCAAAACTCCCGCGGTAATTCGTATAGATTTCTTCCGGTTTTATCAGATTATGTCAGCCGCGATAATAAAATTTTTTTATTTATATGCCGGGCAAAGTAACATTTCGGTCGCTGATTTGCGTTACAGTCTTATCTCTCGGAAAGGAAAAGCATAGAATTTATGAAAAAAATACTTATCCTCGTCCTTGTTTCTCTTGTGTTTTTTCTTATATCGTGTTCCGGCGGAAGAAAAAATTTTTTCCCCATCTTTGAGCAAACCGAAATCATTCACACTGCCGCCTCCGAAGCAGAAAATTCATATGATGATACAGAAAATTCGCATGATCCGAATAAACCGGATTTTTCTCAATTGGAGTTGTTTGCCGAAAACCTGTATTTGATTCCCTTAAAAGATATTTTTTCTTCTTCCGAGCAGTATACGCTTACACAAATATTCACAAATAGAGAATATATTCTTGCCGTTTATTCGGATAATCAGAATTACGAAGAAATCTCCGAAAACGCTGTTCTGATTCTTCTTAATTCAAGAACCGGAGAAGTCATTTCAACATGTCTTTTACCTGCTGACAATACTTTCAGGCTTCTTGATGAAGGAAAAATCTCCGCAATCAATACCACTACTCTCGAAACATATATCTATACCTCTGATTTTTCACAAATCTGTCATTATGATGCCTTAGAAACCGAAATAGATTCAACCTTTGCTTTTGTTACAAACAACGGCAAAAAATTGTATTATTCCGATGAAAATTCTAAAACGATGGTTATCGTCAATCTCAGCGACAAAAGCAAAAAAATCATCGAAACAGGAATAACTTTCCCATATTATACAGGCTTTAACGACGGAAAAATCTATATTTCCTCTTATGATGAACAGGAAAAAAATTACTACATGGATACCACTTCCGATACCGTCAGGTGTATTCAGGAAACCGACGGCTTTTTTTCTGTCGGTACTGCACAGCCACTTTTTATGAATGTCGACATATCTTCATTCATAAAAACGGCTGAGAATCCCGATGTCACTTATATACTTCAAAATCTTACTTACGATACCGGTATTGCCGATTTTCTCGACGGGCTTCTGCTTACGCGCAAGCATTCGGAATCCGCTGTTCTTAATATCTCCGCATATGATATCACGAACAAAAAAGTTTACAGCCAAAACCTCAATACCCTTGACTTAGATATCTCGATCGTCGGACAGATTAAGCTCACCGATTACGGCACAGCGCTTATCGATCTCTACACGGACGATTATACTCCTATGCTCTGCATATGGGATATTTTCTCTGCAGAAGAAGAGAGCTTCCTTCTTGAGGCGCTCGGAGAAAACGGAGTAAGCGGTCTTAATACGCAAATTCGCGATGAAATTTTTAAAAACCACGGTATAGAAGTCTATTACGGAGAAGAAGGTAACCGTTTTAACGCGCCGGATTACACGGCTGAAACAGAAACCGACAGCTTCAAGCTGTATCGTTCTATGCGTACTCTGTCCGATACTCTCGACAAATATCCCAAGGGAATATTTCAGGAAATGTGCGTCAACGGAATAAAGGGTATAAAGATATATTTATGCGGAGCATTTCACGGCACACAATACGGCACTATCAGTTCCGCTGCCGCAATCGCGTTCACCGATTATAAAAATAACCACCGGATCATTGCTCTCGATATTGCATTCAGTTATTTGCTTGAACAGAATATCTCTCACGAGCTTATGCACATCATGGACGACCGAATCCTCATGTCAGAAAACGAGACAGGTATTCCCTACTATTCCATGTGGGACATGTTTCTGCCGCAGAATATGACATATTATTACTCGTATCTTGACGGAAACGGAAATGAAATATCCGACACAAGCTATACTATTGCGGGAGAGAGCGAGGAGAATAACATCTATTTTATTGACGCATATTCTAAAACCTTTCCGACAGAAGACAGGGCAAGAATCATGGAATATCTCTTCATTTCTGACTCCGAATCCCTTTCCTCTTCTATATACGGACCGCATCTGACGGAAAAAGCTTATGCTCTCTGTCTGATACTCAGGGAAGTATTCCCTTCCGTCGCCGCCTGCAGCGATATACCGTGGGAAAAATCTTTTGAAAAACTCGGCAACGAAAATTTCGAAGATTTCTTAAATCGGTATAACGAATATACCTATTCATGGGAGGCGGTCGGTTAAAATGCTTACCCATACCATTCCTCCGATATTCAGCAAGGACTCAAGAGTACTTATACTCGGAACTTTTCCTTCGGTAAAATCTCGTGAAAGCGGCTTTTATTACGGTCATCCTCAAAACCGTTTTTGGAAATTACTGTCAGAGATTTTAAAATATCCTCTTCCGGATTCTATAGACGAAAAAATCAAACTCTTGAATGAAAACAGAATCGCGCTTTGGGACGTGATAGATTCCTGTGAGGTAGTCGGAAGCGCCGACAGTTCAATCAGAAACGTTGTTCCGAACGATATTATGAAAATAATAAGCCAATCTTCAATTCAATCTATTTTTCTGAACGGAAAAACCGCAGAGAAGCTCTGGTTAAAATATTGCGCTCCGCACATAAGCCGAGATTTACCGGTAAAAACATTGCCGTCAACAAGCCCGGCAAACGCTGCCTATACCTATAAAATGCTTCAAGATGAGTGGAGTATCATTGCGTCTGCATTATTTGTTAATTAAATGTAAATACTTCCGTCTGTGCTTGCATAATTAAAATTATTATGATATAATATTTGAGTTAATATCTGGACGGTCCTCTGCGATGCTCTGCATGAACGTCCGAATCAAGGAGGAGCCCAAATGGATATAATCAAGGCTTTTACAAGTGAGCAGTTAAAGAAGGAAGTTCCCACATTCGACGTTGGAAACGATGTAAAGGTGTATTGCCGTATAGTCGAGGGTGAACGTACCAGAACTCAGATTTTTGAAGGAACTGTCATTGCAAAAAATGGCGGCGGAATTTCCGAAACCTTTACAGTAAGACGTGTCTCATACGGAGTCGGTGTTGAAAAGACATTCCCTCTTCATTCTCCGAATGTAGAAAAGGTTGTCGTTACAAGAATCGGAAAAGTAAGACGCGCAAAACTGTTTTATCTCCGCGACAGAGTCGGAAAGAGTTCGAAGGTCAAGGAAAGCATCTGAGTCCTTTCTTTTTAACAATGGAACAGTTAAGCTTAGCTGTTGTTATATAAAAACAACGGTTCAAAAAAGGCGGTTTGGATACCGCCTTTTTGTTATGCCTTTCCCAGCTTAATTGTTTTCGATTTTCCTGTATTTTTGCATTCGGTGCAATACTTTTGCATCATACATACCTATGTCAGGCTCTGTTCTCTTTTATGTATATCAAACGATAATCTTGTATTTGAAGAATCATCTTTTTACTGCCTTTGAAATTCTCTTCGAGATCACGGCTGCCAGCAGACAGGAAAGAATATCCCCCGGTAAAGTGATTAAAAAACAATAAATCATTAAAAATTGAAAACTGAGATTTTTTCTGAGATAAAAGAAACTAACCGCCCAATAATAGCTTACGCCGACAAGGTAAATAATCCCTATTCCCGTTAATCCTGCAATAAAATACCGTAAAAACTTACATTCTCCTTTCGGTATCATGATGCCGATGACAAATGCAGCTATAGCAAACCCGATAATATATCCAAATTTAGGATTGAGAAAGTACCAAATTCCTCCTCCGTCGGTAAATACCGGTATACCGAGAAGTCCGATAAAAATATAGATCAGTACGCTTACGGTACCTATTTTACTTCCGAGCAGCATACCCGCAAGTATTACAAAAAACACCTGCATCGTAAATGGAACCACACCGACATAAAATCTTATATAAGCTCCCACGGCAATCAAAGCCGCAAACGCGGCACACATAATAAGATCAATTGTCTTTGTTTTTTTAGTCATCATTTTTTCTTCCTCTTGTATAAAAAATAAATTTATTTGGATTTATTAAATTGTAAACCAATACAAATAAATAAGTTTACAATTGTTGATAGAAAATATCCGCGGTAACACGGACATTTCCTTTATGCTTTTATCGAACCGTCTGCATTAAAAACGGGAAGTCTCTCAAGATATATAATATCAGGGCGGTTCTGCGCATCACCTTCTGCGAGTATGCACATTTTACCGACAATATTTCCTCCCGCCTCTTTGACAAGTTCTTCCACCGCTTTTATAGATTCTCCGGTAGAAATCACGTCGTCAACGAGAAGAATTCGTTTGCCCTTCATTTTTTCGGCATCCGATCCGTCGAGATATAGATGCTGTTCTGCATCTGTCGTAATCGAACGGACAGCAACGTCAAAAACACTTGTCATATACAGTTTAGGGTGTTTCCGCGCCACAAAATAGAAATCATCTCCGCGCTGACGCGCCATTTCGTGAGCAAGAGGAATTCCTTTTGCCTCAGCCGTTATCAAATAGTCATACGCCGGAGCTCTTTTCAGCAGTTCTTCCGCGCAAGCAACGGTAAGCGGTGCGTCTCCGAATATAACAAACGCTCCAATATACAGATTCTCTGTCACCTTGCAAATGGGAAGCTCTCGCTCCATTCCGGCAATGGTCATTTTGTGAGTCATCATTACAGTCAAGTCCTTTCAAAAACTTATACACTATAAATTATACGCAAAAAAATCACGATGTCAAGTTTTTTGATGTAATAAATCATGAGAAGAACAAGAAAATTCAACCTTTCGCACTGACGGCAAAAGCCTTGGAATCGGCAAAGGGAATCTTTAACTCTGATAGTCACTTCAAATTGATAGAATAGCCGATTAAGCTTCCTTTGTTCTCCCCTGTCATACTTACTTCTGCCTTTTTCTGAACTCCAAAGTTTACAATATGAGACTTTATACACTAATATTTAGGACAATATCGCTGGGTGCATAGCTATCGCATCTGCGCAACAATCATTGTGCGATATTGCCTTAATCAAAGGTAAGCTCTGTATCGTTCTGTGCGCCCGACTGATTGTGATTATCTGCCATTGTTCTTTTCTCCTTTTTCCGCCTCGTTCCTATGCCCGGAACGTAATTTTTTATATATTACAAGCGCCCTATCGGACGCTTGTATTATTTTGTTTTTTATTTACTTGGGAAGTCTGGGTATAACATCATAATGCCATAAGCAAACGCTCCGGGATCAGGTCTCGCCTCGCACCCTGTTATCTCTGCGAGTTCCTCGTCGATGTCTTCTTCATAGCTTGCTTTAATAAAGCCTTTTTTCTCAAGTGTGAGAATATATTTTTCTATTTCTTTTCTTGGCTCCGCTTTGAGTCTTTCCCTTATTCCCTTTTTGGCTTCCTCAGCATATTTTTCGAGCGTCATCATTTTTTTATCCCTCCATCTCTCGCGTCTTTTGCTGCGCCGTAATCCGCTGACGGTTTTACGCTCTTTACAAAGTCCTTTAACTCTGATTGAAGAAATTCCGACTTTCGGGCACTCATTTTAGGGAAGCTTTTTGCCGCAGTTATTACAAAATTTGTATTCTGCTCTCATCTCAGCGCCGCAGTAGGGACAATATCTTCCCTGCTTTTCCTTTTGAGATACTCCTGAACTGTCGTATTTTCTCGAAGAATATTTCACGTTCAACGGATCCGGTTCCTCGCTGTCGTCTGTAATATCAAAGCTTGAATATCTATTTTCGGAGGTCGCGTTTTTGAAATTGTATACCGCCTGAACAACGGCAATTGCAACGAATATCAAACCAAATACTGCAAACAGTCCGCCCCCCATCGACGCTGCCATCACTGTCCAAAATACACCGAATAAACCGACAAGCACACACATCACACCGCTCATTGCAGATGGACCTCTGCCCGGTTTTATACTCTTCATAAGCTCCTCCTGATGGGTTATGTAAAATATAACGATTATTCAGCAGAATCTTCTGAGAACAACGCGTCACTGTTGATAATCGGAAGCACCGTTTCTCCTCCGACAATACCCGGAAGCTTTCCATCCCATTTCTGCGTATAGTAATACTCAATTAATTCCTTTGTCAGAGTTTCACTGAGCTTCTTGTTCATTTCTGCTTCCTTTTCTCCTGCATACTTGGCGGCATCAGCCTGTATCTTGGCAACCGCGGCATCCGCATCTGCCTGTATCTGCTGCTTCTTTGCCTGCGCCTCCGCCTCAAGGAGCATCTGTGCCTGTTCTATTTGCGCCTTCAGCTTCATTTGCTCCGCAACCTGTTTTTCCTCTACTGCTGCTGTAAAAGCATCTGAAAAATCCATATCCTCTATTGCGGTGTTTATCACAATAATATTATAAACGCTCATTTCCTTTTCAAGCTTCTCTGTAATTTTCTCGGAAAGCTCCTCTCGTGAAGCAATCAGACTTTCGGCATTATAGTTTGAAATAACAGATTTTACACATTCCATGATTCTGGGCTGCATTACCGTTTCATAATAATTGCCCCCGATTGTTTTATATATAGTCTGAGCATTGTTTTTTTCAATTTGATAGTTAATCGTATAAACGATCGTCACTTCCTGAATATCGCTTGTATAGCATATCATTTCAAGAGAAGCCTTTTGCGCCCGATTATCCATCGCTACTACCTTCATAAACGGATTTTTAGCATGAAGTCCCGCCTCAAGAGTTCCGTCCTGAACATCTCCGAAAAGCGTCATAATTCCGGTATGACCGGTCGGCACCGTCGCAAAAACCGACGGAAGAATCAGAAAAAGTGCGAGTAAAGATAAAAACTGCTTTCCGTTTACACTCCAACCGCCTTTCCGCTGAAAACCAAGGGCAACAAAAAGTATTACTCCCACAATAAGCGCAAACAAAATCCATTCCATAATAATTCGTTCCTTTCAAAATAATGATTCCGGGATAGTACCATAGCCATATCCCACCGCAAATTAAGACAATACCGCTGGGTTCTGATAGTACAGGTGTGCAATCGCATTTTTCGTCAGACGATATCAATTGGGGAGGCAAAAGCGGCTCCTTTGCCGGCAAAATTTGTGATATATGACGGAAAATGGACAAACAGAAAGCCGTCCGTCATAGCGCAAGTCGTGAACTATGCGGTGTTACCTTAAACAATCACTATGCGGTAATAAGATTATATCACGCAATCATTGGATTGTCAATAGCAATTTTATATTTAAGGCAATACCGCTCAATGATTGTTATGCAGCTGCGCCGCCGGATTTTTCGTCAGACGATACAAATTGAGGAAGCAAGAGTAACTCCTCTGCCGACGAAATTTGTGAAGTATGACGGA
>OJNI01002335.1_pt1 | contig 9941 bp, 7 predicted proteins | sample 1597441 | NCBI WGS metagenome assembly OJNI01 (sample SAMEA2452131, study PRJEB22498) | human gut metagenome | reverse complement strand
GGAAGGGAATTTGTAGATGTGATAACTTCGTATGCTTTTTCAAAATCTCCTTTTGCAACTTCAGCTATAAATTCAGGAATTCTAACTCCAACGGGGCATCCTGAAACGCATGGCTTATGCTTGCAGTTTAAGCAGCGTGAAGCCTCTTCCATTGCCATTTCTTTAGTATATCCAAGTGTTACTTCTTCAAAGTTTCTTGCTCTGACTTTCGGATCCTGTTCAGGCATAGTAACTTTTTCTAATGCCATATTTGCCATTGTAACTTTTTCCTCCTGTTTATTTTATGTTGTTCATCATGCGGCAGTCATGTTCCTGCTCTCTGTATGTAGAATTTCTTTTCATAAGTTCATCGAAGTCGACTTGGTGACCGTCAAAGTCAGGACCGTCAACACAGGCAAATTTCATTTCCCCGCCGACCGAAACACGGCATCCTCCGCACATTCCGGTTCCATCTATCATAATCGGGTTCATACTTACCACAGTTTTTATTCCGTATTCTTTTGTAAGCTTACATACAAATTTCATCATAATAGGAGGTCCAATTACAATAACGATATCATATTCGGCTCCACAATCTATCAGCGCTTTGAGGCCGTCGGTTACAAGTCCCTTATTTCCGTTTGAACCGTCATCTGTCAGAACAGTAAGTCTGTCGCAAGCCGCTCTCATTTCTTCCTCAAGAATTATAATATCTTTGTTTCTGAAACCGGCAACTATATCTACCGAAGCTCCGTTATCATGCAGATATTTTGCCTGAGGATAAGCAATTGCACAGCCTAATCCACCGCCGACCACCGCCGCTTTTTTTATTCCGTCAAGCTCTGATGCCCTTCCGAGAGGTCCAACTATATCGCATATATATCCGCCCTGCGGTAATTCTGCAAGCTTCATCGTTGATGCGCCGACCGCTTGAAAAATCACGGTTACCGTACCTTCTCTCAGGTCATAACCTGCTATGGTAAGAGGAATACGTTCCCCCTTTTCATCACCCCTGATAATTACAAACTGCCCCGGTCTTGCCTTTCCGGCAATCTTAGGAGCTTCTACCGTCATTGAAACGGTATTTTGATTTAATTGTTTCTTTTCTTTGATTAAAAACATCTGCTATTCCTTTCAAAAATCTTCAGTTGTTAAGATAATCTGTATATGGTATTATATCCGCATCGGTATAGTATGCCTTAAAAATAGTTTCATATTCATAGCCGAGATCACCAAGGTCTTTTATTCCCCACTGACTCAGCCCTACGCCGTGTCCCCAACCTCGTCCGATAAACACAAAGGTTCCGTCGCTTCCTTCTGCGGTCAGCGTTTCCGTTTCAGCAATTGCGTCAAGATTCAGAATATCGGGAAGCACTTCGCCGTTAACTCCCAATACCGTAGGATAATACTGACTATCAAGAGAATGTGACATATTGAAATCTACGGTTCCGTTAGCGGTAGCAACATGCTCAGAATTACTGTCAACAAAATTTTTCAGCCCCTCGGCTGTCAAAATCGAGAAGGTTTGTCTTCCATAGATAATATGATCGAACGGATTCGTTTTCACCGAAACGCCCGCGGCAGGCTCGGTGCTTGAGGCACCGAATCCCATCATAGTATAATTAGTTCGAGTCACCTTTTCTCCCGCCTTGGCTACAACGAAATTCCCGCTTTTTAAGTAGGGGGAAAGGGCTGATTTTACTTTACTGATTTTAGAAATTTTAAGTGAATTTCCGGATGAATCATAAAAGGTAACTGCATAAACATAAGTGGAATTGGTTGCATATGTAATATCTATCTTTGTGACGGCGCTCTTAAGTGCTGTATATCCTTTTCCCACAAGCGTCTGATATATCTGAGTCCCTGTAGCGGAGGAAGTCCAGCTTCCGTTTCCATATTTAGTATATTGCTCCCATGGAGTAGCGATCGCCTTCAGATAACCATAATAACTTTGATTACTGCCCCAAACCTCTGATACATTCGCAGTGCATCCGCCGGTACTTGATGAATAATAGGTTTCACATATTCTTCCGTTGTAAACGGCAATCAGCCCTCTTGTTTCTTCAACGGCCTGCCTTACGCGGGCGTTTGTCGATCCAAAACCCTTGTATACCTGACAGTTGGCTGTACAGCACAAATCAGCATTGTAAGAGGATTTGTGACGTCCGAGATGAGAAATTGCATAAGACCTTACAGCTATTGCAAAGGCTTTCTGCGTCTCAAGCGGCCATGTGTTTCCGATTTCGTACGGAATAACTCCGGCAATATACGTTTCAACAGGCAGGACATTTATGACCTTTATTCCGTAACTGCCATCGGAATTATACACAGAACATTCCAGGACATCATCGTATGTCAAAAGACTTCCGCCTTTATATCCTTTTATATACGAATAGCTTTGATCTTGAATTTGAAGAGCTTTTACTCCCATGAAAGAGGTTTCGGATGAGTCGTCGAAAATCCATACGATACTGTCGGTTGATGAATCAACAGCCATAACAGCTGTATCGGAAGGAGAGGAAACGACTGCCGCGCGTACAGCTTCAATAAAAGCTGATGACGCGCTTGATTGTGCAACGGTTTCCGCAGAGGAGTCTTCGAATTGGCTTTCGGAATCAACCGAGACCGCGCTATCGTCAGCTGTAGGAGTTAATGCAGATATAACTTCAGAAAGAACTGACGATGCCTGACTTGAATCGGAAAACTGTCCTATCATTATATATTTTACGCCGTCGTAATATCCCGGAAAAACATGATATTGCGGCAAAGCTTCGACAACCTCTGGAAAATAATTAAAAACTTCTTCGCTTTCACACTTAATTTTTATGTGATATGCTCCTATCGTAACGTCTGAGGAATTTGCTGCGAGAGCATATTCACTGCCGGAGCGAACAAGATTTCTGTCGCAGGTAATACTGAGGGCGGTTGTATCGGTAGTTGTGATTTCGGTAAAGGTGTTTTCCGAATCATTATAACCAAGAGAAAAGCCATAATCGGTTACGGTTTTAAAATTAACCGTAACCGACGAGCCGTAAATTAAAGCAATTCTGACCTGCAAGTCATCGGATGATGCAGCGGAAACCGCTTCTACTCTTGAATTTGCAAAAAGGAAAACCATCGCATAATAGCATGTCCCCGCTAACATAGTCAGCGTCAAAACGATTACGATCAACCTTGTCCAAAATCTTGTGTCAAGACGAAGCTTCTTCTTTTTGCGCGAGTTTTGGTTTGACTTAACCTGTGATATTGTACTCACCCCTTACCAATATATTTGCAGTATCGGAAGTAACGGTAAAACCTCTACCGTCACCTTTCGGTATTACTAAATAATGATTAACAGGAATAGCTGCTCCGTTTTTCACAACCGATCCTGATGTGAGATCGCTTAATCCTGCCCCGGCATTTATATTTGCTGCGGAGGTTATAACGGCAGCTGATACCCCGTCAAGTAAAATTACTTCACAACAGGAATCCGCCATCAGCGTTTGTCCCTGACTGAGTGACAAATAAGTGTAAGAGCCAGATGAAGCGATGCTTATATCGGATATTTTTACATATTCTGCCTCGACTTTTGCCATAATTTGTGACGCAATCTCGGGAGCAAGAATGTCGTTTACATAGCTGAGAGAAACAAGCGGGTCATCGTGCGAAGAATAAACTCCGTCAGCGGAAACACAGAGAGTAAGAGCCGCCAACATAAAAACAAATACTGTCGTGAGCTTTGAAAATCTTTTCATTTTGATTTCCGTCCTTTCAAGCCGTTTTGTTCCGCAGCAAAGAGACTTCGGAATCCTGATGATAAAACATTATAACATAATATGATTATAATATCAACTGTCAAATTGAAAAAAACATATTATCGCAAAAAATTTTAAAACGGAAATTTTTTCTTCTCCTCATCAGACAATACAACACCGGAAGCAGGGAGCTTATTTTTACGATATTTTCTTGTATCTGCAAGATATTTTTCCGGTTCTGTATCGGCAAATATAAGATTGCTTCCCTTTTTCAGCGTTATGACAGAAACGCCCTGAGAAGTTCTTGTTGCTTTTTCCGGAACAAGCGATAAGGAAATAATCGCGGCTTTTTTCTGATCACTGACCAAAAGGACATCCCTGTCCTCATTGGAAGAAAACAGTACCCCGATCGGAGCACATGATGCGGAATAAGCGTTAGTCAGCTTTTTGCGATTTGTCTTTGTTTCATATATCGATATTGGTATTCTGACTCCCTTGCCGTTTTCAAAAAATACAGCGGCATATCCGGCAGAAGAATAATCCGATACCGACTTCATCGCTATGGCACGCTCTCCTTCATCGAACCCGAGCTTAGCCGGAATATATTCGCCAAGCTGCGAAGCTTTCACTGTATCAAAATCGCTTGCCTTTGCCTTATACACCTGTGCTTTATCGGAAAAGAATAATAGCTCGTCGCTGTTTGAAGCATCAGCACATGTGAGAACGCTGTCGCCCTCCTTTAGCTTTTGTTCGTCATTTCCACGATAAGAAAGCAAAGTAATTTTCTTAAAATAACCTTCTTTTGTGAATATAAGCTTTACATTATAGTTTTCGATGTCATCTTCTTTATATTCAATTATATCCTCTGCTCCGATGAGCTGAGTAAGCCTCGGTTTTCCGTATTTTTGTTTTATTTCGCGAAGCTGTGCAGCAATGATATTCTTTATTCTTGTATCGGAACCGATGGTTTGTTCAAGCTCGGCAATTTCTTTTTGAAGGCTTTCTATTTCCTTTATCCGGCTGATGATATATTCTCGATTTAGGTTTCTGAGCTTTATTTCGGCAATATATTCTGCTTGTATTTGATCGATTCCGAATCCGGTCATAAGATTCGGTACCACATCCTTCTCAAGCGCAGTCTCTCGGACAATTTTGATTGCCTTGTCAATATCCAGAAGAATTTTTCCGAGTCCGAGAAGCAGGTGAAGCTTCTCCTTCTTTTTATTTAAATCAAATGTAAGCTCATGACGTACCGAATTCGTGCGAAACTTGATCCATTCGCCGAGAATTTCTTTCACCCCGAGAGTTTTCGGAGTTCCATCGATAAGTATATTAAAATTGCATTCAAAGGAATCCTCAAGCGAGGTCATACCGAAAAGCTTTGTCATCAATCTGTCAGGATCGACGCCTCTGCGTAAATCTATCGTAAGCTTGAATCCGTTCAAGTCGATTTCGTCACGGACATCGGTTATTTCCTTAAGCTTGCCTTCCTTGATATACTGCGTAATTTTTTTTATAATCGCTTCAATAGTCGTCGAATACGGTATTTGAAGAACATCGATACAGTTAGCGTCCTTATCATATGTATACCTTGCCCTTACTTTTACGGATCCGCGTCCCGTCCGAAAAATATCCTTATACCGTTCCCTGTCGTATATCATATTTCCGCCGCTCGGAAAATCGGGAGCGCGTATAATATCAACAAGACGATCAATATCGGTATCGGGATTTTTTAAGAGTTGTATTGTCCCGTCACAAATTTCAGCGAGATTGAAGGAGCATATGGAACAAGCCATTCCCACTGCAACCCCGAGATTCGGAGAAACGAGCACGTTGGGAAACGCAGTAGGCAGCAAAACCGGCTCCTGCATCGAATTATCGTAGTTATCACAAAATTCCACAGCATCTTTGTCAATTCCGCCAAAAATCTCATTACAAAGCTTGTCCAGCTTACATTCTGTATAACGCGGAGCGGCATAGTCCATATCAGAGCTGTAATGCTTTCCAAAGCTTCCTTTGGAGTCGATAAAAGGGTGCAAAAGAGCCTCGTTTCCCCTTGTCAAACGCACCAAAGTCGCATAGATTGCCTGATCGCCGTGGGGATTGAGCTTCATCGTCTGACCGACAACATTTGCTGATTTCGTTTTTGCGCCTGTGAGAAGTCCCATTTTATACATCGTATATAACAGCTTACGGTGGGAAGGCTTGAATCCGTCGATCGCCGGAATCGCTCTTGAAACGATTACGCTCATTGCATAGGGCATAAAATTTTTTTCAATTGTCTCGGTGATCGGCTGTTGAACAACCTCTGCCACTGCGGAAAAATCGGTAGGCTGAGCTTTTGCCGTATTCTTCTTTCTTGCCATTTTAGCTTTCCTTTACCATTTATGATTTGATTGTATCAAAGCTTCCTTATGTTAAATCCAGATGCTTTGATAAGCCTGTTGAATACCGCAAGACCTATTCCTGCCTTTGACGGCATACGTGCGTAAATTATGTCTATGTCGTGTATCTGATCAAATTTTCTCAGACAGGAAAACAAATTTTGCGCTTGCTTCAGTGAATCATGAATCGGACCGCATGAGAAGACATACTTTCCCAATATATGGGGTAGATCCTCATCAAAACAAATTACACCGCGTTTTTCTCTGCATGACAAAAATTCATACACCGCTTCATCGCTTCCTTCAAGAATAGTAAGAGGACACTCAGGAGCATAATGTCGGTACTTCATCCCGGGAGCAAGAGGAACTCCGTCAAATTTTTCGGTAACAGCTTTATCAATCGTTAACTTATCGCAAAACAAAGAGAGCATTTCCGCGGTTACAGCGCCGGGGCGAAGAAGTATGATTTCATTTCCGTTCAATTTGATAATCGTAGACTCCACACCGAAGTCGCAGTTTCCTCCGTCGATAAGAGCGTCAGCGCGCCCGTCCAAGTCATGCTCTATATGTGAAAATTCGGTAGGGCTCGGCTTACCGGACAGATTGGCAGAAGGAGCGGCAATCGGTACCCCTGACAATTTTATAAGTTCATTTGCAATCTTGTGAGAAGGAACTCTGATTCCGACGGAATCAAGACCTCCGGTCACACTGTCAGGAATATTTGATTTTTTCGGAAGTATTACAGTAAGAGGTCCCGGCATAAAAGCGTCTGCAATTTGATAAAACAAATCGTTTGTATAACAGTACTTGCCGGCATCCTGAACTTTAGCAAGATGCACTATAAGAGGATTATCGGAAGGTCTCCCTTTTGCAGCATATATTTTTCCCGCCGCGAGAGGATCAAGTGCATTTCCGCCGAGACCGTAAACCGTCTCGGTAGGAAATGCAACAATTCCACCGTTTTTGATAATTTCTGCAGCAGGAATCAGTGAAGTACTTCCTGTATATTTAATTTTCAGTGTATTCATTTTTCTTCTGTCTTTTTTAATTTTTCAGCGGCATCTACCGTTGCCAGTGCATCGATCAAATCTCCGATATTTCCGTCAAGAAAGCTGTCAAGGCTATAGGAGGAATACCCGATGCGGTGATCTGTCATACGGCTTTGAGGATAATTATAGGTTCTGATTTTTTCACTGCGATCTCCGGTTCCGACCTGGGAACGGCGCTCCGCAGCGATTTTGCTATCCTGTTCAGAGCGTTTTATATCAAACAGCTTTGAGCGAAGAATCTTCATTGCCCTGTCTCGATTTTTATATTGTGAACGTTCATCCTGGCACTCAACAACGATTCCTGTCGGCTTATGAAGTATCCTTATTGCGGACTCTGTCTTATTGATATGCTGCCCGCCGGCGCCCGAACTTTTAATTGTCTCTATCTTCAGATCATTGGGATCTATATCGATTTCGACCTCTTCGGCTTCCGGCAGAACCGCAACCGTAACAGTCGATGTGTGTATTCTTCCCTGCGATTCGGTTTCGGGAACCCTTTGAACACGATGAACACCACTTTCATATTTGAACCGGGAATAGGCGCCTTCGCCCTCGATAATAAAGGAAATTTCCCGGTAACCGCCAAGCTCAGTTCCGTTTGCGCTTACAATATCAATTCTATATCCCTGATTCGCGGAATACATAGAATACATTCTGAATAATGACGCTGCAAAGAGCGCTGCCTCTTCCCCTCCCGCTCCGGCCCTGATTTCTACAATAACATTTTTATTATCATTCGGGTCACGAGGAATCAAAAGAATCGTAAGCTCGGAATACAAGAGTTCCCGTCTCGCTTTGGTCTCTTTCAACTCGTCCGAGGCAAGTCGGCAAAGCTCTGCGTCGCTTTCGGAAGACAATATTTTCTCAGCCTCAGAAATGCGTTTCTCGGCCTCAAGATATTCACGATATTTTAAAACTATGGGAGTAAGGCGCTTATATTCCTGCATAAGACGCCGAAATTCCGCCTGATCTGCGGCTATTCCCGGCTGAGAAAGCTTTTCCGAAACGCTTTCATAATAAAGTTCGGCTTCTTTTAGTTTCATCAACATATTATCATTATCCGATAAATGCGCAGAATGCCTTATAGGTCATATATAAATCAAGCTTTGAAACAGCCTCGTACGGAGCATGCATGGAGATAACCGGAACGCCGACATCAATTGTATCAATATTCATATTGGCAATATATTTGGCAACGGTTCCGCCTCCTCCCTGATCAACCTTACCCAACTCCGCCATCTGCCATACAACGGCGTTTTTATTGAGCATATTTCTCACATATGCGGTAAATTCAGATGTTGCGTCAGAGGTTCCGCTTTTTCCGCGTGCACCTGTAAATTTTGAGAGAACTACGCCTCGGTTGGCATAGCAAGCATTTCTCTTTTCAAGAACCTCCGGATAATTCGGATCAAAAGCTGCATTCACGTCTGCCGAAAGGCATTTTGAATTGGCTTTAACGATTCTGTAATTTGCATTTTTCGCTTCGCATACTTCCCAAAGAATATCGGAAAAAAGCTCCCCCTGCATACCGGTTACACCGTCGCTTCCCGTTTCTTCTTTATCGGCAAGGACTGCGAAAACAGTCTTTGAAGTATCAATCGAATCAAAAAGCGCCGTTATTTCGGGATAAGCACAGACGCGGTCGTCATGGCCGTAGGCGCCGATGAGGCTGCGGTCAAAGCCGATATCCGAAACTCTCGATGCGGGAACGAGCTCCAGCTCTGCGGAAAGGAAGTCGGATTCGGTGATACCGTATTTCTCATTGAGAAGTTTCAGAATATTGAGCTTCACGAGGTCGCTGCCCTCGTCGCTTCTGAAAGGCATGCTGCCGATAAGAACATTGAGCTCTTCGCCCTTGATGACCTGCGAAGCCTTGCGCTCGCCCATGGTGCTGTCAAGATGCGGGAGCAGGTCGCTGATAACGAACTGCGGCTCGCCCTCTTTGTCGCCGATAGAAACAGTTATCTTCTCGCCGTCCGCCTTGATGATAACGCCGTGGAGCGAAAGCGGGACTGTCGGCCACTGATATTTCTTTATACCGCCGTAGTAGTGAGTCTTGAAGAGCGCAATCTCGCAATCCTCATACATGGGGTTGGGTTTGACATCGAGACGGGGCGAGTCGATATGCGCCGCCGCGATCTTGACTCCGTCGCTCAGCGGGCGTGTGCCGAAAACGGCGAGGATAATCGCCTTTTCTTTTACATTGAACCAGACCTTGTCGCCCGCCGAATACTTCTTCGACGAGTCGAACTTCTCGAAGCCGCGCGCCTCGGCGAGCTTCTGCGAAAACGCGGTTATCTCGCGCTCGGTTCTGTTGTCGCTGAGGAAGGTTTTGTATCCCTCGCACCACTCAAACGCCGCGGAAATTTCATCGTCGCTCATTCTCAGCGCGGCGTGCTTAGGCTGAGCAAACAGCTTTTCTCTGAGCTCCTGCGCCGGATTTTTTTCGTCCTTCATTTTATATTCCTCCTATCTTGATTTGTAAAGGGAATTATATATATTCACAGCGCGCATCACTTTGCGCACATAGTGAGCCGTTTCGGGAATCGGAATATCTTTAAGATTCACGCCGTCGGGCGATATATTCTCGTCCTTGAGCCACGAATTGACCCTGCCGCGCCCCGCATGATAGGCGGCTACGGCAGTCTCGGCAGAGTTGAATTCATCGAGCAAAAGCCCGAGAAAAAGCGCGCCGTATCTTATCGCAGTCTCCGGGTCGGAAAGCGCATCGTCACTCAAAGTTTCACCTGTCTTTGTCTGAAGCCAATGAAAAGTCTCGGGCGTTATCTGAG
>OJNI01002317.1_pt1 | contig 10005 bp, 10 predicted proteins | sample 1597441 | NCBI WGS metagenome assembly OJNI01 (sample SAMEA2452131, study PRJEB22498) | human gut metagenome | reverse complement strand
CTGCATCATCTGGCGGTATTCACGCCCTGGATCACAGTTGAAGTGAGCCGTTAAGATACAGTCATCCGTTTTATCCCCATTGAGGACATAATCAATGGCCTGCTGCAGGCCACCGCTACGGGGAAGTATTTTGGTAACGGCCACTACTTATTCGCCACCTGAAACATCAGTTCATAGACCTGATCCAGCAGATCCATGACCAGCCGGTAAATCTGTGCATACTCTCTGGCTCTGGATAAGTCTCCCTCTTTTTCAAACTGCTGCTGATAGTTCAAAAGCTTTTGCTGCACCTGATTCTGTTCCAGGAAATCGTACAGATGGCTGACATAGTCTCCTGCCTTTTCCCAGCTTCCCATGTGCAGAATCTCCACCGCATCCATGAACTGTTGCCGGATACGGTTCAGACGCTCCATGGTCTTCTCTTCCGCCTGTTCGCTCCCCTCCGCATTTCCCTGCAGTTCTTCCGTTCTGCGGGTAAACAGACGGCTATAGGTCCGATAGCCTCTCGCCCCGGTGCGGATCACATAGTTTTCCAGCTCATCAATCTCTTCTCTGGAAATATCCGCCATGCCGCTGCGCAGAAAATGAAACACCGTATCATAGGAAAAATCCTTAATATACAGCTGCAATGCGCTCTTGATATATTCGATCATGGGATTCAGCACGATCCCTCTGGTACGGTCCAGGAAACATGGGATCTCCAGCTGTCCGAATTCTGTTTCCACATAGGAAGCGTATCCTTCCAGATCTCCGATGACCACGGCAATGTCCCGGTAGGTCATCCCCTGCTCTCTGATCAGGTGCCGGATGTACAGCGCTGTCTGATGGACTTCCTCTCTGGGGGAAAGGGCTTCAAACATATGGATCTCTTGCTGTTCTCCCGCATACGGTTCATACTGATACCGGAACAGATTCTGTTCCAGATAGTGTAATGCCGGTGCCTTGGCGAAGCGATTGGCCCCCCCCTTGACAAAGAGATCCTCTCCCCGCTCTACCTCTGCCTCCGCTGCCAGCTTTTCCAGATCCGCCACCGTCTTCTTGCTCAGATGGAACAGCTTCTGTTCACCATCCATTTTATACGGATCCTCTCCCACTCCAATGGTCACGGTAACGATGGTCTCTGCGCACACGCGCATCAGTTCCTGGATCAGCCGGTTCTGTATGGGAGTAAATCCCGTAAAGCCGTCAAACACCACTACACTGCCCTTTAAGATCTTTGATTTGGACAGGGATCTGCGCAGTACATCCAGTGTCTCCTCGGTGGTGATAAAATGATCCCTGATATAATCCTGAAAGCCCCGGTACAGAGTCTTTAAGTCTTTCAGTTTCATGGCCAGCGCGCCACGCTTCTGAGCACTGGTGATCAGCTTGTCCATATCCTGTGTGCTGATACCGTATTGCATGAACTCGGAGATCGCACTTTTCACCTCATGGATATAGCCCTGCTTGTGCAGGAGACTTCCCATGGCCGGAAGCTGTTCCTTCAGATCCGCCGCCACTTTTTGCAGCACCAGGCTTTTGCCGGTGTCATCCAGTACCGGCATCTCTTTGGTCCCCACTTCCTCCAGAATGCGGTGGCTGAGTCGGCCGAAGCTCAGGACATCGATATTCAGGATGCCATCCCGGTCACTGCGTATGACCAGATCCTTCTGGGTCTGCATGGTGAACTGATCCGGCACAATGATCAGGAAATTCCTGCCCGGTTCCTCTGCCGCCCGCTGCATGATCTCTTCATAGATTCTGTGGCTTTTGCCTGACCCGGAAGGGCCAAAACAGAAACGTAAGCTCATAAGTCTCCTCCGTTATGCTGTCCGTTTATTTCAGATCCAGTTCAATGGGACAATGATCCGATCCCAAAATTTCCGTGTGGATCTTCGCATCCGCCAGCCGGTCTTTCAGACACTCCGATACCACGAAATAATCAATTCTCCATCCGGCATTTTTTGCTCTCGCCTGGAACATATAAGACCACCAGGAATACACCCCGGTCAGGTCCGGATAAAAATAGCGGAACGTATCGATAAATCCGTTCTCCAGTACCTTCGAAAAGCAGGCTCTCTCTTCATCAGTGAAGCCCGCATTGCCACGGTTGGTCTTCGCATTTTTCAGGTCGATTTCCTGATGCGCCACGTTCAGGTCTCCCGCATAGATCACCGGCTTTTTCTCTTCCAGCTTCTTAAGATACGCCAGGAAATCCGCTTCCCACTGCATGCGGTATTCCAGTCTCGTCAGCTCTCTCTGGGCGTTCGGTACATAGACTGTCACAAAATAGAACTCCGAATACTCTGCAGTGATCACCCGGCCCTCATGGTCGTGTTCCTCCACGCCGATGCCGTAAGTCACCTGTATGGGCTCTTCCTTTGTAAAAATTGCAGTGCCGGAATAGCCCTTTTTCTCTGCGTAATTCCAATACTGATGATATCCGGGCAGATCCAGTGCGATCTGTCCCTCCTGCAATTTTGTCTCCTGTAAGCAGAAAATATCTGCATCCGTTTCCTGAAAGAAATCCAGGAATCCCTTCTGCATGCAGGCTCTCAGCCCGTTCACATTCCATGAAATCAGTTTCATATTTTCCCTGCCTCTTTCCTAATTTGTCTTATGCCATCTTATCCCGGTCATAATTTTTATCCGCTTTTCTGTCATCTATTCGTTCTATCCGCCGTGCTTTTCCATCCATTCACATTCCTTCCGGGCAGCCTTCAGAGACGCTTCGTACCCTTTCAGGATCTCCATAAGTCTCTGTACATCGATGATGCCGCTGGCTTTATTTTCCGGGTGATCCATCCATGGATGCTGTTTTTCCGGCGGATAAATATTTTCTATGGTATTTTCCCCGATCCGATACCATTTCTTCTGATAGCAGATCGTGTTGTCCGCCGGGTTTAAAAAGGTTTCCAGTTCCGTCAGTGGATAGGTCTCTGCCGGTGTACGAGGATTACCTTCCAGACCTCTCACGGCAGTGACCTTCACAGTCCCACCCTCCGGTACTACACACAGCCACATGGGCTCTGCCGGTTTTTTCCATAATTTATCCAGTATAAAGTTCAACGGTCCCAGTAACAGGATCGTCATGAAAACCGCCAGCGCTCCCGTCAGTTCCGGAATCCAGTCACCCCACAACAGCATCTGGAACAGCAGATGGTCACTCTCCCGCACACCCCAGACCTTCATCACTACCAGCACGGTTGCTACCATATAGATCAGTATAGTGATCAGGGCAAACGGCATCAGTACTTTTTCTTTTTTCATGCCCCATGCGGCATAAGCCTTGCATTCATCGTCCGTAAAAAGCACGGGCAGTTCATAGCTCTCTGTCATGCTCCGCTTCTCCCTCTTTTGCTATTCTCCGAGAATAATATGCAGGAACCGCTTGTCCAGCATCAACGTCCGGTTCCAGGGATTCAGGATCACACCCTCGATATCATCGGCAGTCAACGTCATGCGGAACAGCTGCTCCATATCCGTGAGAAAAGTGGACATTACGCTGCCGCTTCCCTTTAATTCTTCCTCAAATCCGGTGAAGGCCGACCACCATTTTTTCCCATCGGAGGTCTGCACCGCCTGCAGGCGCATGGCAGTTCCGGCGGCCTGTGTCACCGCTTCCTGCACATCTGCTGAGGGCGGTTCCACCGCCACGATAAGCTGTCCCTGCTCCCGCATACGTCTGCGCACCACCGTCAGAGCATGAGCCAGAAGTTCTTCTGTCGGCTCCTGCTGTAATGCCAGAATTGCCTCCTCTATTTTCTCATTTCCCTGTAAACCTTTATCTTTCTTTTCGTCCATAACCGTAATGTTGTCCTTTTTAATTGTAGTCGTTAAATCACTTCATCCTATTTCCCATGTCCCTTGCGCAATCTTGTATGCAATCTGTCGAATTCCATAAGAGCCACAGGCAACACAGCTCATGCCTATGCCCATCATACCATAAATGCCTCCGCAATTCCACTCACGTTTCCCTCCAGAAGCCGTCTTTTCCTTGACAGTGGGGGTATTCGTTGCTAACATGAACCTGAGCGTTTGATGCTTAGAAATGAGGATAATTATGGATACTTTTGACCCGAAGCACATTTACAGCGATGCCGCAAAGCTGGCTCGTCTGAAAGATAAAAAGCTTTTCCTGTTCGATATCGACGGCACCATTGCCGTAGGCGATACCTTGTATGAGGGAAGTGCGAATCTTCTCCGCTACATTCAGGCCATCGGCGGCAGGGCTTATTACATTACCAACAATTCCACAAAAAGCGGACTGGACTATGTGAAAAAATTCCACGATGCATTTCACCTGGACAGCACGGAGGATCATTTCATCACCTCCGGCTATATGACGCTGCGTTTTTTGAAGAAGAATTATGCAGACAAGAAAATCTTCGTGCTGGGAACCGCTTCTTTTGTGGCGGAACTGCGAAAGAATGGCCTCTGGGTAACCGAGGTCTGCGAGGACGGCATTGACTGCGTGGTCGTTGCCTATGACAGTGAATTAAATTATGCAAAGCTTACCGAAGTCTGCAAGGTTTTATTCACCCAGGATGTTCCTTTCTACGGCACCAACCCGGATTTGCGCTGCCCCATCGACTTCGGCTTTATCCCCGATTGCGGTGCCATCTGCGACATGATCACCGCCACCACAGACAAACAGCCCATCTATCTGGGCAAGCCCAGCAAAGAGGTCGTAAAGCTTTGCCTTGAAGTCTCCGGCTTCACTCCCGAGGAGACTCTGGTGGTTGGCGATCGTCTGTACACCGATATTGCCTGCGGCATCAACGGTGGTGTGGACACCTGTGTTCTCTTCACCGGCGAGGCACAAAAAAAGGATATTCTGACTCCCGAGGGGGAGCCGAATACCCAATATCTGCCGGACTATGCTTTTGAAAATGTGCAGGAATTATTAAATGCCTGCCAGGGTGAAATAAATTTTAAATAGCTCTCTTCACGACACCGATTCCCAACGGATAAGGTCCGGTGTGTACGCCAATGGTGGCACCAATCTGGAAGATGGGAATGGTGTCGATGTCGTATCCCTTTTCTTTCAGTCTGCCTGCCAGTCTGTCGCGGAACTCTACGGCTTCTTCATAATCGTAGCCATATCCCACGCAGACGTTGTAATTGGCAATATCTGCCTTTTCCTCTGCAAAATATGCTAACAGCAGATCGATATTTTTATCTACCGTCTTGCGACGGCTTCTGCCGATACCGGAGGGGAAGATTTCTCCCTCTTTTAAGGTAATGATGGGCTTGATGCCAAGCAGGCTGCCGGCCACGCTGGCTACTTTGCCGATACGTCCGCCGTGCTTTAAATATTCCATATTTCCTACGGTGAAAAAGATTCTGCCGGAGCTCTTGATCTCATTCAGGCGATCGATACTCTCCTGGTAACTCTTCCCCGCATCTCTAAGGCGTACCGCTTCCAATACATAGATGCCCTGCAATACGGTATTCACAGTAGAGTCGCAGACATAAATCTGTGCATTGGGATATTCCTCTTCCAGGATCGCTTTTGCATTCAGAGCAGACTGCATGGAGCCGCTGAACTTGGTTGTGATACAGATGCAGATGATGGGAATTCCCGCCTTGACAAAAGGAAGAAATGCATCTACATAATCCTGCACGGAAGGCATGGAAGACTTCGGATATACATCCGGGTGATCCACCATTTCCTGATAGAACTCACGGACACCGATCTCTATCATTTCCTTCTGGTATTTCCCCTCTTCAAAAGATACATAAAAAGGAACTACCGTAATGTCTTTTTCTTTGGTCATCTCCATGGGAAGATCACAGGAACCGTCTGATATAATATGAAATGCTTCGCTCATTCTCGCATACACCTTTCTACTTGTTTGCAGAGTTTAGCTTACCACGTTGTGGAGTAAAAAGCAATGAGTTTTTGTTATTATATTTCATTTTGTGGTGTTTTATGCTGTTTTATGTAGTTTTTATAACTATATGTATGAAAAATCCGAATTACGCGATATTTGTCGATGAAAGTATGTCAACCGACATACGACATTCGTTGACAATGGGCAGTTCTCTCGATATACTTGAGTTGTTAACCATTCATTCCCCCGGTTAACATTTTCTGCAGGAATGACCCCCTTTCATTCTTTGCAAACCCAAAAAACAGCCCGGCAGGATCTCCTGTCGGGCTGCGTTATTGTCTTCTATTATTCCTATCTTTATATGGAGTAATCCAGATTCTCCAGGCGCTTGTTCCGTCGTTCCACCAGATCCGCAATGGTGACTCCGTCCACTACCTTGTTCACTGCATCATACAATTCCTGCCATACCTCCAGAGTCTCACAGGTATCACATCGTTCGCAGATGTCAGCGCCTTCCTCCAGACATGCCACCGGGGCCAGTGAGCCTTCCGTCAGTCGTAAGATCATTCCTACGGTAAAATCTGCCGGATCCTTGGCAATACGATAACCGCCCTGGGCACCACGGACGCTTTTTACATAACCTGCCTTGTTCAAAACAGCAATGATCTGCTCCAGATACTTTTCGGAAATCCCCTGTCTGGCAGCAATTTCTTTTACCTTGATACACTCTCCGTTGTTGTTCAATGCCAGATCCAGCATGACACGTACTGCATATCTTCCTTTGGTTGAAATTTTCATCCTATCCTCATTTCCGAGCATCTTCCTGCTCTGTTTCACTTTTAATATCAGCCTGCTTATTCCAAAGCAGTTCAAAACTGCTCCGATCTTTCTATGGTTTCCACAGATTCTACCTTATTTTTTCTTTATTTTTCTTTTTCCTATAGTTCATATAGAATTTGTGGAAACAACAGAAAAATCTGGAGAGCATCCACTCGAATGCTGTTCGGAAAAATCTCCTCCCATTCCTCGGAATGCTCTCCGGATTTTCGCATTACTTTACTGGCACTTCACCTTACTTGTAAGGGATAACGCCACCGTTATAATTGTCGTTGATGAACTGCTTGATCTCATCGGACTTCAGGGTATCTACCAGTGCCTTGATCTTAGGCAGATTCTCGTTGCCTTCCTTAACAGCGATTACATTTACATAAGTAGCGGCTGCTTCGGAATCATCGCTCTCATACAGCAGAGCATCGTCTGCAACAGTCAGGCCTGCTTCCATAGCATAGTTGCCGTTCAGGACACCGAAGGATACCTCGGGAAGGGTTCTGGGAACCTGTGCTGCCTCCAGCTCTACGAAGGTGATGTTGTGAGGATTCTCTACGATATCCTTGGTAGTAGCGGTCAGACCTACACCATCCTTCAGAGTGATGTAACCATTATCCTGTAACAGTAACAGGGCACGTGCCTCGTTGGTGGTATCGTTAGGTACTGCGATGGTTGCATTGTCAATGTTGTCTAAGCTGGTCTCGGTTCCGGGATACAGTCCGAAGGGCTCGTAATGGATACCGCCGGCATTTACCAGATGGGTACCTTTCTCCTCGTTGAAGCTCTCCAGATAAGGAATATGCTGGAAGTAGTTTGCATCGAACTCGCCGGACTCTACTACTTCATTGGGCTGTACATAATCATCAAATACCTGAACCTCCAGAGTATAACCCTGCTCCTCTAACAGAGGCTTTGCTGCCTCCAGGATCTCTGCATGAGGTACTGCAGTTGCAGCTACCTTAATGGTCTTGTCGTCGGCTCCCTTGCTGCCGCAGCCGGTCAGTGCGCTCACGGACAATGCTGCAACGGCGATCAAAGCGATTACTTTCTTTTTCATAATATTTCTCCTCCTAAATCATTCGTTCATAATATTAACTTTATTGAATCAGGTGATCTGCACCTGTCTCAACCTTTTATCAAACCATTTTATCTGGTTCTCTTGTCCAGCTTCTTGGATAACTTCATTCCAACATATTGCATCAGCTGTACCAGCACTATCAGCAATACCACAGTCACCCACATGATGCTGCTATCGTAACGGTAGTAACCGTAACGGATTGCGATATCACCCAGTCCGCCACCGCCGACGATACCCGCCATAGCGGAGTATCCCAGGATCGTACCAAGAGCAATCGTTACATTGACGATCAGGGAAGTCTTTGCCTCTCCGATCATTACTTTCCAGATGATGGTCCAGAGGTTCGCTCCCATGCTCTGTGCCGCCTCAATAACGCCGTGATCCACTTCCAACAGAGAGGACTCTACCATTCTGGCTATAAACGGTGCCGCTGACAGTGTCAACGGAACGATCGTTGCGGTCGGTCCATAGCTTTTTCCTACGATGATCCGTGTCAACGGCTGAATCACGATCAGCAAAATCAAAAACGGAAAGCTTCGAACAACATTCACGACCACATCTAATACCTTATAAATAATCTTATTCGGTCGAAGTCCCTTCGGTGCGGTAATTACCAGGGCAATTCCCATCGGCAGTCCGAGCACATACCCCATAAACGTTGTTGCCAACGTCATGTACAAAGTAACAAAGATGCCTTCCACCACCATCATAGTCGTTGCATTATCCCACATAGTCTCTCAACTCCTCCACTTCCAGTTTTCTCTCCTGTAAATAATGAACCATCTTGTTCGCCGCCATTTCATCCTCCGGCAGCTGTAAGATCATCTGTCCATGGGCGATACCGCCAATGTCCTTGGTATCCGCTAACAGGATATTAACGGGAGCCTTGCACTCCAGCACCATATTGGCGATCACAGGCTCGAAAGAAGAATTCTCGGTGAAAACAATGCGGATGCAGCGTTTGCCGGACATTTCCTTTGCCTTGGGATCCACCATGAACACCAGCTTTCTTGCAGCTGCGGACTGGGGTCTGGAGAAGACCTCCTCCACAGTACCATGCTCTGCCAGTTCTCCGGCATCGATGATGGCTACATGAGAACAGATCTCCTGTACTACTGCCATCTCATGGGTAATGATCACAATGGTGATTCCATACTGTTTGTTGATATCCTGTAATAATTTCAGGATCTCCTTGGTCGTGGTGGGATCCAGTGCACTGGTGGCCTCGTCACACAGCAGGATCTTCGGAGTGTTGGCCAATGCTCTTGCGATAGCCACACGCTGCTTCTGTCCACCGGAGAGCTGGGAAGGATAAGCGTCTGCCTTTTCCTTCAGTCCTACGATCTCAAGCAGCTCCATGGCACGCTTTCTGGCTGCCTGTTTTTTCACACCCACGATCTCCATGGGGAAGCACACATTGTCGAGGACACTGCGCTGCATGAGCAGGTTAAAATGCTGAAAGATCATCGCAATGCCTGTACGAACCTTACGAAGTTCTGCCTCAGTCAGTGTCGAAAGATCCTGATCTTCTACGACTACGGTTCCCGTGGTGGGCTTCTCCAGATAGTTCAGGCAGCGTACCAGGGTAGATTTTCCGGCACCACTCATACCGATGATGCCGTAGATGTCTCCCTTGTTGATATCCAGGCTGATGCCCTTCAGGGCCTCTACCTGATTATCCTTACCTATAAAAGTTTTTGTTACATTCTTGATCTGAATGATCGGTTCCATAAGTTCCTCCATTCCAGGTTCGTGCTTTTAAGGGGAGAAAAGCGCGAATTCCTTGAATTCCTAGTACCATGCCATACATTCTAACACAAGAATGCAAGTCTGTAAAGTTCTTAGGAAATGCCTTAAGCTTCTGCAAACATCGGGGTGGACAGGTATCTGTCACCGGAATCGGGAAGCAATGCTACGACTGTTTTGCCGGCATTTTCGGGACGCTTTGCGATCTGTGCTGCGGCATACAGTGCCGCACCGGAGGTAATTCCTACCAGGATACCTTCCTTATGAGCGATCAGGCGTCCGGTGGTAAATGCCTGATCTGTGGTAACGGTAAAGATCTCATCGTAAATACCGGTGTTCAGAACGGAAGGAACAAATCCGGCACCGATACCCTGCAGCTTGTGGGGTCCGGGCTGTCCGCCGGAAAGTACGGGAGAATCCGCAGGTTCTACTGCTACGACCTTCACATTGGGGTTCTTGGATTTTAAGTATGTGCCGATACCGGTCACGGTTCCGCCGGTACCTACGCCTGCTACGAAGATGTCTACCTTGCCATCG
>OJNI01002314.1_pt1 | contig 10013 bp, 11 predicted proteins | sample 1597441 | NCBI WGS metagenome assembly OJNI01 (sample SAMEA2452131, study PRJEB22498) | human gut metagenome | reverse complement strand
TACAAGCAATAGCGGCTCCTATTGCGTTATTTTTTGTGACGAATGTCGGAAAATAGGCAAGTAGCTGTGCTGTCAAGGCGTTAGTTGGTAATTGTGCGGTATTGCCTTAAATATTTCTGAAAGCATTCAAGCATCTTCCTGCAAAAGCACTTGCTCTCCAAATTTTACATCGAGAAGATGCGCAAAACTTACCGGATCTGTTTCCGCAAGCCAGATATAACTGATGCTTCACGCATTTTTTAATGACAGAACAGCCCTCCGAGTCCAATATGCAGACCGGCATCAGACAGAAAATTTTTCATTAGTCATATCCGCCCTCTGCTTCAGGCAACGATTTATATTCATCAGAGTAAATCATCACATTAGATAAATAGTCCGCAGCCATAATAAACCGTGCTGCTTCGTCATTCTCAGCTATATACGCTCGCGCAGTCTCATCACCGAATACCGCATATGCTTTCCCGCTTGCCGTAAATTGAATTGAATAGCGAATAAGCGGAGAAATATCTACCATTGTGTTATCATTTGTCAACTGCGCAGAGGTCATCTCCTTCGTTATCATATCCATACAAAGCAACTTCAGCTTTGAATATATCTCCTCCATCGGAAGATTCTCAGCATCGATTCCTGCTGCTGCAATTCCATCAGCGACAAGATCCTTTTGAATAAAGCCCTCGCGGGTATCAAGAATATTCTTCCGCCCTTCGATAATCCACATTTCAAAACGAACAGAAAAATCCTCCGGCATTTCCTTTGGAAGCGATGTATTCATTTTCTGCACCGCTGTATATGCTTGACAAAGAGAAATAAGAGTATTGGCGTCGCCTCCCGTCACAATAAACCCTTTTCCCTCATGCTCATAATAACATTCCCTGTCGCGGAATCGGGTTTGAATTCGATATACCTTATCGCCCAGCTTTAAAGTATAATTAAATCCGCAATCCCAAAGCTCTGACTCCGTCTGTCAGGAAAACAGTCGTACAAGCATTTCAATATCATCTTTTCCGAGAGAGATACCTCCTGTATAATAACCGCTGTCTCCTTCTTCCGTCACCGCTTCCGATCCGCAATACTGCAAGATCGCCGTTCCGGAATCGGCAGTATATTCCCCAAAAATTCTGTCAAGCATTATTCTGTCTTCGCTCAGCATCTCATACCATTGTTTATCTTCATCGGTACGAATGTATTTTCCGAAAAAATAAACGACTTTTTGCTTTCCGGAAGAATCGGACAGAACGATTACCCAAGTCATTCCCGTCATCTGATTCACTTCAGCGCTCTCAGCTTTTGTCAACTTCAAAGTCATGAGGGTTTCATACAGCTTTTTGATTTCTGCTTTATCTTCTAAAACTGTGGAATATCCCTCTGGAAGCGATGATATGGATACCGTAACCGGTTTTTTTTCTGCGCCAAGCTTCAGTACAGTTTCGGCAGGAATTCGATTCTTTTTGGAAATGCATCCGAAAAGGATAAATAAAAGCGATGAAATGATTAAAATAAAATATAACTTTTTCATTGATCATATTCCTCCGCCAATTCACAGGCATTCAGCATTATTTTACAGATGAACACGTAATTTTTATAAACCTTCAAAACGACAATAGACTATACAAAACTTTTTCTCAAAGAATATTGAATACCACATTCGACATTTTCATTGTAGCATAAATGAATATTTTTGTCAACACTGTTATAATATTCATTACTAAAGCACAACATATATGTCTTGAATGTAAATAAATAAAAAATTATCGATAAAATTTTATCAGATGTATTGACACAATGAAAAAAATGGTATATAATCTACCTCGGACGGGGCATAATACATTAAGCATACTCCGCAGTAAAAATTCAAGGAGGTCATACGATATGGCAAGATTTACTCTCCCCCGTGATTTGTATCATGGAAAGGGAGCACTGGAGGCTCTTAAAACGTTTGAAGGAAAGCGCGCGATCATCTGCGTGGGCGGAAGCTCTATGAGAAAATTCGGTTTTTTGGATAAGGCGGAAGCTTATCTGAAAGAAGCCGGCATGGAAATTGCGCTCATTGAAGGAATCGAACCAGATCCCTCTGTCGAGACAGTTATGAAGGGCGCGGAAAAAATGATTGAATTCCAACCCGATTGGATTATCGCAATGGGCGGCGGATCTCCGATTGATGCCGCTAAAGCCATGTGGATAAAATACGAATATCCGGAGGTTACCTTTGAGGATATGTGCAAAGTATTCGGTCTTCCCAAGCTCCGTAAGAAAGCACATTTCTGCGCAATTTCTTCTACATCCGGTACTGCTACCGAGGTAACAGCTTTCTCCATTATCACCGATTATGCCAAGGGCATTAAATATCCTATCGCGGATTTCGAGATTACTCCCGACGTGGCAATCGTTGACCCCGACTTGGCTGAAACCATGCCAAAGAAGCTTGTAGCTCATACAGGTATGGATGCTATGACACATGCAATTGAGGCTTATGTTTCGACCGCTAACTGTGATTTCACGGATCCCCTTGCACTTCACGCTATACGCATGATTGAGAACGATCTTGTTGATTCCTATAACGGAGATATGTCAAAACGTGATTCCATGCATAATGCCCAATGCCTCGCCGGAATGGCATTCTCAAACGCGCTGCTCGGAATCGTTCACTCTATGGCTCATAAGACCGGAGCCGCTTTCGATGATTACGGAGCGCATATTATACACGGCGCTGCCAATGCGATGTATCTTCCCAAAGTAATTGCATTTAATGCAAAGAACGAAACGGCTAAAAAACGCTATGGCGTAATAGCGGATTTCATGGGACTTGGCGGAAAAAACGATGATGAAAAAGTCAATCTCCTTATTGCCTATCTGCGCAAAATGAACGATGACCTTAACATCCCGCATTGCATAAAGAATTACGGCGCTGACAGCTATCCTACCGAAAACGGTTTTGTACCGGAGGATGTCTTCCTTTCACGTCTGCCGGAAATTGCAAAAAACGCCATAGGAGACGCTTGCACCGGTTCTAACCCGAGAATTCCTTCTCAAGAAGAAATGGAAAAGCTTCTGAAATGTTGCTATTATGATACGGAAGTAAACTTTTAATCTTTAATAAGTAAAAAACAACGGGCTGCGGTATTTTCACCGTCAGCCCGTTGCTTTTATGAACGACTTTCGAAGCCTTGAAGAAGTTCAAGCAGCCTTGAGGCATGAATTGCCTCATCCTCTGCATATTCTGCAAAAAGCACCGCCAGCTCCCTATTGCTTTTCTGCATCTCATTTGCATAATTCTGATAGTCTCTGACCAGTTCCGTAGAGTTTTGCCATGCTCTTAAAATACGATCACGGTCGTTAATCACAAAACCGTTTTTATTATCCATACCAATTTCCTCCGGCAATTTATTTTTATTTATTGTCATCAGAAACTTCGTTTCTTATTCATAAATGCTATATTTTCTCCAAACGCTCCCGACTTCTGTCGATTTTTCTCCATTTCTTTTCGATATCAGATATTACAGATTGATCTGCTTCCAAGTCAAAACCTGAGACTATCCTCATAAATGTGAAAACCTCCATTTGTAGCAGAGGCATCAAGCTTTTCGACGGCTTTCACCCTACCGGGAGCTTACCTTTATAGCACCGGACAAGCCATCGGTTTGGTCGGCGGTTTTTATGACTAAAGTTAAGGCAATACCGCCGGGTACATAGCTAACGCCTTTATTGCGCATTTGCTTGCATCTTTTCCGTCATATTTCACAAATTTCGTCGGCAGAGGAGTCACTCTTGCCTCCTCAACTTGTATTGTCTGACGAAAAATCCAGCGGCGCAACTGCACAACAATCATGGTACGGTATTGTCTTAATCTGTTTTATTAGACTTTGCAACTTTTATCATAGCCACAACTACGATGACAGCTGCAATTGTCGCTACAGCAATCAAAGTAATTGCGATTAAATTGGTATTCTTCTCCTCAGGATCAATAATGTCGCTTGTATCTGTAGAATCATCGTTCGTTCCCGATGTAATCGAAGCCTTATTATCGGTTTCTGTTCCGGAACCCATCGACGTGGTGCTCTCCGGTTGTGACTCTATGTCGGAAGAACTTGTTGCAGGAGCATTTATTTTTTCGGCTGCGGAAAAATCAAAAGAATAAAACCGTACCCAATCAATAAAACTGCTATTATTTAGAAAATAGATACAGACATATATTTCACTTTTACCATTTACATATTCATCAAGCTTCCATGTGTGATTTTTCTTTCCGACCATACCACTTGCACCGTCAGCAGGTGTATCGCTTTCAAAATCAAAATCATCGGTTGATTTTACATAGATACCGAATTCATTTCCGGCAAGCGGGGCACCGTCCACCTCCCAATCATTTACACTTGCATATGATTTAATTGTCAGCGAAGAAAGAAGCTTTCCCTCATCCGCACATATCTTATATATGAGATACGAAGGCGCTCCATTGTTCTTTGCCACAAGAATATTCCCCTCCGCATTAAATTCAGCAATCTATTACATCGGCGTCTGCATTACGGATATCACATCCTATCATAAGCGGTGAACCGAGCAGTGCCCACAAAGCAAAATGTGTACGGTACTGAACAAAAGAACTCGGCGTTAAACCGACATTTCCCTTTCCGTTCATTCCGACAACAAGCATATCCATGTCATTAAAACAGCCTAAACCATTGTATTTTTGTATATCAAGCTGTTCCTTGGCTCTCATTTTTATAGATTCCCACGAATCGAAAACGTCATGCGTCGAACGCCACATATGAGCGCCTGTTGTCTTTATCCAGGATTTTGTATCGTCATTTCCCCATGAGCAAGCGGAAAAGAGAATATCCCGTCCGCAGTTAGCAAGAGCAAGCCCCATTCTGCGATATAGAAGCTCCCCTCTCTCAAATGTCGGCTTAAAACAATAATCGTATTTAAGGAAATCAACTCCCCATTCTGCAAAAGTCTCGGCATCAAGAAACTCGTATTCATAGCTTCCGGGATATTGAGCGCAGGTCATGGTTCCCGCACACGAATATATACCGAATTTTAATCCCTTATCATGAACATAATCGCTCACAGCTTTAATTCCATTAGGAAATTTATCGGGATTCGGAATCAGCCTTCCGTCTTTACCGCGTTCACGCAATGCCCAGGTATCGTCAATTACAAGATATTGATATCCGGAATCACGAAGTCCTGTTTTAACGAGTGCATCAGCTGCCTCCCTCAACGTTACTTCGCTTATATTTTTTCCGAAAGTATTCCATGAATTCCAGCCCATTGGTGGAGTTAATTGTATCATTTGGTCTCATCCTTTCCTCTGCATCTTTTGCATATATATCCAAAATAATTTTATCATATTTTCATTTAATAAACAACTCCATATTGTGACATAGAATTCTTAATTTGTTGCCCGAATATATAATTAAGTCCCTATATAAAAAAGGCGCCAAAAGCTACTGACGCCTTGATTTCCGAATATCTGTTCAATGAATATTAAATCTCAACACCTAAGTTTAAGGTAATACCGCCGGGTTCTGATGGTACAGATGCGCAGTCATGTGTTGTCAAACGATACAAATTGAAAAGGCAAGATTAGCTCCTCTGCCGACAAAATTTGTGAAGTGTGGCGAGAAATGAACAAGCGGATATGCCATCAAGGCGCAAGCCGTGAACCCAGCAGTATTGCCTTAAACCTTTCTACAAAACAAAGCTTTCTTTCCCGTCCGGAATAAATTTTTCAAAAATAAACGCTGAAAAATATTTTTGTGCCGACTTAACCTCATCCTCGCTGCGCAGCGTCCAGCAAAATTTCTCGGCCCCCAAAATGCCGCAAAGCCTTAGCGACAGCGAGGTTCCGTATTTATATTCATATGCAATAAAATCCGGTCGTGAAAGACAATTACAAAGCAAATTTCGGAGAAAAAAATGAAGAACACAGCTTCCGGAATGCTTATTCCTTGTAAAACGAGTGGAAAGCTGCCCTCGTATCACCTTCGGTCTATGTTTTCTGAACCAATACACGTAAAGAGGATTAAAGGATTCCACGCAATATATCCCATTATATCTGTCAAGCAGTTCTGCAGCTTTTTCACAAACGGTAATATCGGCATTCTCACCTTTTAATTCCACAATCATAGGGACCTTCGCCGCAACAAGCTCTAATACAGAAGCGAAAGACGGTACCCCGATTTTTTCAAGATCAGAAGCCATAAACGATGAGACCTTTTTGTCAATACCGAATACTCTTTTCAAATCGGAATCATGACATACAACCGCAACGCCGTCAAAAGAAAGCTGTACATCAAGCTCAATACCGAAGCCTTTATCAACCGCCGCCGCAAAAGCCGCAAGAGTATTTTCCGTAATATTTTCCGAATGAAGCCCCCTATGCGCAATATACAGCCCTCGAAACACCGAAGCTTTTGTGCCCCTACCCGGAAAAATAAGAAACAAATACAATAATAACAGAAATAGAAGCAAAAAAAACACCCACATATGTTACATATCTGCGCCGATCTTTTCAAGAATCGACGTTTTCCCTTCCGGCTTGGAATCACCGTGTTTTACAAAAAGCATTGTTACAAAAGACAGAGCTGCGAAAGCGGTAGCATACGGAAAGAGCATTTTATAGCTGATATCAAGCAAATATCCCGACAGAATCGGCGTAATAATCTGAGCCGCCATGGAAAAGGTATAATACAGTCCTGTATACTTCCCAATGCTGCTACCTCTGCTCATTTCTACTACCATAGGATAAGAATTCACGTTTATCGCCGCCCAAGCCACGCCGACAAGTGCAAAGAGAATATTTATTGCGGGATGATAGCTTTTAAAAAAGAAAGCGGAACCGAACATTGCGGTAAGCAGTGCAACGCCTATTAGAATCGTCTTTTTTCTGCCTATTCTGCCGGATATAAAACCAATCGGAATATACGATACTGCCGCCGCCGCAAGCGCTACAATAAGACAGTTTGCAAATCCTCCATCCGGAAGTCCCCAATACCATACAACATATTTTGAAAATGCCGTTGTCACAGCATTATATCCCATAAACCAGAAGGCTACAGACAAGAGAAGAAAAATAAGGCTGCGCTTTACCTCAGGACGAAGCCTTTCTCTGCCCTCCCCATTGTTCCCATAATCCATTGAATCGGATAAGCCCAATCTTCTTTCTGCTTCTTCTCGCTCAGAGGTATATCGATTCTCATGTATGAAAAGAAGCAATATTACAAGGCACACAACCATAATGCCTGCCGTAAGTGCAAAGAGCGGTAAAAAGCTTTCGTGTTCAAGACGCAGCACATATGTGTCCGATGTCAAATCCGAAAGGACGTGTGTCTCTCCGCATCCCTCGCAAAAATACTCTGCCGCAGAGCTGCTGCTGATCGCCGTTCTCATTCCGGAGACAGCACAATCAACATAATACTGCGTTTTCATAAGTACCGATACCGATATAAGCACCGCCAGCCCTCCGAAGGTACCCATCAGATTGATAACCGCATTCGCCTTTGAACGAAAGGGCTTAGGCGTGATATCGGGCATAAGAGATACCGCAGGGGAGCGATATATGCTCATGGCAACAAGGGCAGCCAGAAGAACTGAAACAAAAAACACCATATTTTTCATTTCGACAGCTATCGGTATAAGCGTAAAGGCTAACGCACTGAAAAGCGTGCCGAAAATAATATAAGGCATACGCTTTCCGAGTCGCGTTTTTGTTTTATCGGACAACGTGCCGAAAAGAGGAAGCATAAACAGCGCAAAGATATTGTCAAGTGACATAATCCATCCCGAAGCAGTTTCGTTCACTCCGAAATCAAATTTAAGAATAAGGGTAATGATATTATCATAGAGCTGCCAAAATGCACAGATTCCGAAAAAAGCAAAACCGCACAGAAGGGTTCGCTTATAACTGAAAGCACAGCCTTCATCTTTTTCGCCGGATTGTTTCCCAGCCGAAGAACCCATAATAGAATTAAGCTTCATTTTGTTTTTTTTCATGCTCTTCCGAAATAACAGAAGCGTCAGCGCCGCTTCCGTTCTCCGAACAGAGCTTGTCCCTTTCTGTATACGGCGCTTCCGCCTTCTGCTTATCAAAAGCACCGATCATAATTGCACCGTTTCTTACTCTCGGGGCATTGTCGTTCTCCTTCATCGCCTCTATATTTTCCGGGGCTTTTCTCTTTCTGAAGGTTATAAGCTTGGAAAAAATATAATTTACAATAATATTAAAAATCGAAAGCAGGGCTTTGGCAATATATCCGTTTACTCCCATTTCAATAAGTAAAGCATATCCCCCTATATAAACTGCTCCGGTAAACGCTCTCGCAGCAAAAAAAGTAGCAAACTCATAAGCAATTCTCGAAAAACTGCGGCTTCTTGATTCAAAGACGAACAGCTTATTCGTAATAAAAGCAAACACAACGGCGGCAAACCACGCTATCGCATTGGAAAGCGTACCGTTGACACTCAACATCTCATATAGTATTGTATAAACCCCAAAATCAATAATTGTGGTAAGTACGCCGAAAATTCCGTATTTTATCAGTTCGCTGTATTTCCGAGCAAGCTCCGCGCATTGAAAAACAAACGTTTTTGAGGATATTTTCATATGCCTGAAAAATTCATCCGGTTTCATGGTTGTTCACAGCGGGCAATTGTCTCCCGCGTCCTTTCAATTATATAGGTTTATTTTTTCGATCAGATCTTTATATCCGTCGTAGTCATATAACAGATTCAGTGCTTCAAGCAAGGCGTTCGCGCTGATATTGGTAGGAAGTCCGGCGGCTTTACAAAGCCTTTTACGTCTCTCACTACTCCCGTTTCCTCCCGAAAATCCGTCGTCAAACAGATCAGTCTTTGTTATACTGTGCTGTGAAAGAGAGTTTTCTCTCTTTGCTGCATACGGCTTAAAAATTTCTGCAAGCAAATCGCATTCTATTCCCTCTACGCCAAGAAATCCCTCTTTGGAATCCATATGCTTTCTCTTTTCACGCCCTTTTATTTCGGGTATGTAGAGATGAGTAATCTTATTTTTCGGCAGTATGGAATTCAAATAATTCCTTATTACAAGACCGCCGCCGTCACTGTCCGTCAGTACGATAACTCCGTTAGGTGCGGCAAGCCGCTTTATCAGAGCTTTTTTTTCGGAATCGCGAAAAACACCAAACCCGTCTGTGGTAATAATATTTCCTTGAATCACCGATTCAAGCTTGATCTTATCGTATTTTCCTTCAACAATTACGGGACGATCAACCGTTAACTTCTCATTCAAGCTTCTTTCCTCTTTTCTCAGAAACGGTCAACCATATCGATACTGCCGTATTAATAAGCACCAGAATTGCTGTAATGAACAAAGCCATCATTCCCTGATTTGGGGCAATACGCATGGCAAGCGGCATATAGGACCATACCGGAACCGAAAGAATAAGCATGAACATTTCAAAAAAGGCATCCGCGTATATATCGGTCGTTCCGGAGCCGTAAAAACCAAGATAACATAAAAAGCACAGCATAAAGATCACCGCAAAGAACACAGTGGTAAAACGTCTTTTGTATACCACAGCCAATACGGTAGAAGCAAGCGCGGTAAAAAGCGTAAGACATGACATCATGATCGGCACGGCGGAATTGATATTCATCCCCATGCTCTCAACGGCGAGATTATAAACCGCGCTGAGGAGCATTACCGCAAGAGACGGTGCTATCGTAAGCGCCGTTATCAGCTTGTCCTTAAAAGTTTTCTTTACCCGTTCCTTATTAATCTGCATAATTCTTTGCCTTTCATGGTTTATATGTTATAAAGATATCATTCGCTCTGTAAAAGCTTCTTTGATAATAGCTGCAGTATACTATACTTCGGCAAAATCAATCTCCGCCCTATATAAATATAACGCCGAACGTTTCCGCCTGCACAGCGGAGCGTCGGAATACATCCGCTCCCTATCCTCTCATTGCCGCTTCGACAGTAAGTCTGTCAAGAACCCCATAGCTGTCAAGCGGAGTGGATTTGATCCTGA
>OJNI01002301.1_pt1 | contig 10040 bp, 6 predicted proteins | sample 1597441 | NCBI WGS metagenome assembly OJNI01 (sample SAMEA2452131, study PRJEB22498) | human gut metagenome | reverse complement strand
AACGTATGAACGTGCGCGACAATGAAGTGTTTACTCCGATTGATTTGATCAACGCGAAGACTATTTCTTCTGTCGTTAACTCATTTTTCGGAACGAATGCTTTGTCTCAGTTTATGGACCAGACAAACCCGCTGGCTGAAATTACGCATAAACGTCGTTTGTCTGCATTGGGACCAGGTGGTCTGTCTCGTGAACGTGCCGGATTTGAAGTTCGTGACGTACACTATACGCATTATGGTCGTCTTTGTCCAATTGAAACTCCTGAAGGACCGAACATCGGTTTGATCTCTTCTTTGTGCGTATATGCTAAGATTAATGATCTTGGTTTTATCTCTACTCCGTACCGTAAGGTCGTTGATGGTAAGGTGGACTTCTCTGAGGAAGGTTTACAATATTACACTGCAGAAGAAGAAGAAGAATTAACGATTGCCCAAGGGAATGCTCCATTGGATAATGATGGTAAGTTTGTTCGTGATAGAGTGAAAGCTCGTTTTGAAGCTGATTTTCCGGTCGTACCTCCTACGGAGATCGACTTGATGGACGTTGCTCCGCAGCAGATCGCTTCTATTGCGGCTTCTTTGATTCCGTTCCTGGAACATGACGATGCTAACCGTGCATTGATGGGATCTAACATGATGCGCCAGGCAGTTCCTTTGTTGCGTACGGATGCTCCTATTGTTGGTACAGGTATCGAAGCACAGGTTGCTCGTGACTCACGCACCCAGATCATGGCTGAACGTGAGGGTGAAGTTGTATTTGTGGATGCGACTTGTATCAAAATCAAATATGACCGCTCGGAAGATGAAGAATTCGTAAGTTTCGAAGATGCGGTTAAGACATACAATATCCCGAAGTGGCGTAAGACTAACCAAAGTACGACTGTCGATTTGCGTCCGATCTGTCATCGTGGTCAGCGTGTGAAAGCCGGTGATATCTTGACGGAAGGTTATTCTACTCAGAATGGTGAGTTGGCATTGGGACGTAACGTGAAGGTGGCATATATGCCGTGGAAGGGTTACAACTATGAGGATGCTATTGTTTTGAACGAACGTATGGTTCGCGAAGACTTTTTTACTTCAGTTCACGTTGACGAATATATTTTGGAAGTTCGTGAAACGAAACGTGGTATGGAAGAATTAACATCCGATATCCCGAATGTCAGCGAAGAAGCTACTAAAGATTTGGACGAAAGAGGTATTGTTCGTGTTGGTGCTCGCATTGAACCGGGTGATATTTTGATCGGTAAGATTACTCCGAAGGGTGAATCTGATCCTTCTCCTGAAGAAAAATTGCTTCGTGCAATCTTCGGTGATAAGGCTGGTGACGTGAAAGATGCTTCTTTGAAAGCAACTCCGTCTCTTCGTGGTGTAGTTATTGAAACTGCTTTATTCTCGAAAGCTGTCAAGAAGCGTAAGTCCAGACTGACAGACAAGGCTATTCTGCCTAAGTTGGATGAAGAATACGAAATGAAGATGGCTGACCTGAAGAATCTGTTGGTTGACAAACTGTTGGTTTTGACGAATGGCAAGGTTTCTCAGGGAGTTAAAGACTATATGAATACAGAGATTATTGCGAAGGGGGTTAAGTTCTCTCGCAAGGCTCTGGAAGAATTGGATTATAATTCTATCCAGGTAAGTAAGTGGACAGCTGATGCTGATAAGAACGAGCTTATCAAGCAGGTGATTTTGAACTACCTGAAGAAATATAAGGAACTGGATGCTGAGCTGAGACGTAAGAAATTCGATCTTACAATCGGTGATGAACTGCCTACCGGTATTGTTCAGATGGCTAAGGTTTACATTGCTAAGAAACGTAAGATCCAGGTTGGTGATAAGATGGCTGGTCGTCATGGTAACAAGGGTATTGTTTCCAAAATCGTTCGTCAGGAAGATATGCCATTCCTGGAAGACGGAACTCCGGTTGATATCTGTTTGAATCCGCTGGGTGTGCCTTCTCGTATGAACTTGGGACAGATTTTTGAAGCTGTGTTAGGTTGGGCAGGCCGCACGATGGGAGTTAAATTTGCAACTCCTATCTTCGACGGTGCAACATTGGATGATATGAACGAATGGACAGATAAAGCCGGATTGCCCCGTTACGGTAAGAGCTACTTGTATGACGGTGGAACTGGTGAACGTTTTGACCAGCCGGCTACAGTGGGTGTTACTTACTTCCTGAAGTTGGGGCACATGGTTGATGATAAGATGCATGCTCGTTCAATCGGTCCGTACTCTCTTATTACTCAGCAGCCTCTGGGTGGTAAGGCACAATTTGGTGGTCAGCGTTTTGGAGAGATGGAAGTTTGGGCACTGGAAGCTTTCGGTGCTGCACATGTGCTTCAGGAAATTCTTACGATCAAGTCTGACGACGTTGTCGGACGTTCTAAGGCTTACGAAGCAATCGTGAAAGGTGATCCGATGCCACAGCCGGGTATCCCCGAATCTTTGAACGTGTTGTTACACGAGCTGAGAGGTCTTGGTTTAAGCTTTACTCTGGATTAATTCAAAAACAATATAAGTGGATGGGTTTTAGCCTATCCGCTTATTCATTGATAACTCTTTATAAATAAAAAATATGGCCTTTAGAAAAGAAAACAAGATAAAGAGTAACTTTTCAAAAATAACCATCGGTTTGGCTTCCCCTGAAGAGATTCTTGAAAACTCCAGTGGTGAAGTTCTGAAACCGGAAACGATTAACTATCGTACATACAAACCTGAACGTGACGGTCTTTTCTGCGAGCGTATTTTCGGTCCGATCAAGGACTATGAATGCCATTGCGGTAAATACAAGCGTATTCGTTATAAAGGTATTGTCTGCGATCGTTGCGGGGTAGAAGTTACAGAGAAGAAAGTGCGTCGTGAACGTATGGGACACATTCATCTGGTTGTTCCTGTCGCTCATATCTGGTATTTCCGTTCCCTGCCCAATAAAATCGGTTACTTGTTAGGCTTGCCGACCAAGAAACTGGATTCTATTATCTATTACGAACGTTATGTTGTGATTCAGCCGGGTTGTGTAGACACTGTTGCTGAATTGGACTTGCTTTCGGAAGAAGAATATTTGCAGATTCTGGATAACCTGCCAAAGGAAAATCAGATGCTGGAAGATACAGACCCGAATAAGTTTATTGCAAAGATCGGTGCTGAAGCCATCTATGATTTGCTGGCTCGTCTGGACTTGGATTCTTTGTCTTACGAATTGCGTCACCGCGCAAGCACAGACGGTTCGCAACAGCGTAAGAACGAAGCATTAAAGCGTTTGCAGGTTGTTGAATCTTTCCGTGCATCCAGAGGTCGTAACAAACCGGAATGGATGATCGTGAAGGTTGTCCCTGTTATCCCGCCTGAGCTGCGTCCGTTGGTTCCGCTGGATGGTGGACGTTTTGCGACTTCCGATTTGGATGACTTGTATCGTCGTGTTATTATTCGTAATAACCGTCTGAAGCGGTTAATTGATATCAAAGCTCCCGAGGTTATTTTGCGTAATGAAAAACGTATGCTTCAGGAAGCTGTGGACTCTCTGTTTGACAATTCTCGTAAATCGAGTGCTGTTAAGACTGATGCTAACCGTCCGTTGAAGTCTCTTTCCGACAGTTTGAAGGGTAAACAAGGTCGTTTCCGTCAGAACCTGTTAGGTAAGCGTGTAGATTACTCCGGACGTTCCGTTATCGTCGTTGGACCGGAACTGAAGATCTATCAGTGTGGTCTGCCGAAGGAAATGGCAATCGAACTGTTCAAGCCTTTCGTAATGAAAGAACTGGTAGCCAAGGGAATCAGCCAGAACATCAAGAATGCGAAGAAGCTGGTAGAAAAGCTGGATACACAGGTATGGGATGTGCTGGAAGAGGTTATCAAGGAACATCCTGTTATGCTGAACCGTGCGCCGACACTGCACAGACTGGGCATTCAGGCATTTGAGCCGATCCTGGTAGAAGGTAAGGCAATCAAGCTGCATCCCCTGGTATGTACCGCATTCAACGCGGACTTCGATGGAGACCAGATGGCTGTACATCTTCCTTTGTCCCAGGAGGCACAGGCAGAGTGTCGTTTCCTGCTGCTGTCTCCCAACAACTTACTGAAGCCTTCCGATGGTGGACCCGTAGCCGTTCCTTCCCAGGATATGGTACTTGGTATCTACTATCTGACCCAGGAGAGACCCGGTGCGATCGGCGAAGGTAAGTATTTCAAGAGCGTAAACGAAGCAATCCTGGCATATGAGAACCAGGCGCTGACCTTACATTCCCGCATCCATGTGCGTATGCACAAGGTAAATGCAGAGGGCGAGACCATTACCGGTACGGTAGAGTCCACTCTGGGACGTTTCATCTTCAATGAGATCCTGCCTCAGGATCTGGGATTCGTAGACAGAAGCGATCCCGAGAACTTCCTGAAGCTGGAAGTAGACTTCCACGTAGGCAAGAAGCAGTTGAAGCAGATCCTGGAGAAGGTCATCAATACCCACGGAGCATCCAAGACCGCAGAGGTACTGGATGATGTTAAGGCTATCGGTTACAAGTACTCTACCAGAGCTGCTATGACCGTATCCATTTCCGATATGACCGTCCCTGAGAAGAAGGGTGAAATGCTGGCAGCTGCACAGGCTACCGTAGACAAGATCGCAAGCAACTTCAGACGTGGTCTGATCACCGAGGAAGAGCGTTATCGTGCCGTTGTAGAGACCTGGAACGAGACCGATAAAGAACTGACCGACGTACTGCTGTCCGGTCTGGATAAATACAACAACATTTTCATGATGGCAGACTCTGGTGCGCGTGGTTCCAGTCAGCAGATCAAACAGCTGGCAGGTATGCGTGGACTGATGGCTGATACTACAGGTAGAACCATCGAGCTGCCCATTAAGTCAAACTTCCGTGAAGGTCTGGACGTACTGGAATACTTCATGTCCGCACATGGTGCACGAAAAGGTATGTCCGATACCGCTCTGCGTACCGCAGACTCCGGTTATCTGACCAGACGAATGGTTGACGTATCTCAGGAACTTTCTATCCGTGAAGTAGACTGCTGTGAGGGTCAGGCTGAGATCCCTGGTATGGTAGTCAAGGCATTCATGGATGGCAAAGAGACCATTGAAGGCCTGAAAGACAGAATCACAGGAAGATATTCCTGCGAGGATATTTATGATAAAGACGGCAATATGATCGTTAAGCACAACCACATGATCACCCCCAGCCGTGCTGCCAAGATCTTAAGTGTTGGTGTCAATGCACAGGGTGAGCCCATTGAGGAAGTGAAGATCCGTACGATCCTGACCTGCCGTTCACACGTTGGTATCTGTGCAAAATGTTACGGTGCCAACATGGCAACCGGTGAAGCCGTACAGGTAGGTGAAGCAGTTGGTATCATCGCTGCACAGTCTATCGGTGAGCCCGGTACCCAGCTGACCATGAGAACCTTCCACAGTGGTGGTGTCGCAGGTGACGATATCACTCAGGGTCTTCCCCGTGTCGAGGAGTTGTTCGAGGCCAGAAAGCCTAAGGGACTTGCAATCATTGCTGAATTTGGCGGCAAGGCTGAGATCCGTGATACCAAGAAGAAGCGTGAAGTGGTAATTACCAACGAAGAGACCGGTGAATCCAAGGCATATCTGATTCCTTACGGTTCCCGTATCAAGGTTATCGACGGCCAGGTACTGGAGGCCGGTGATGAACTGACCGAAGGTAGTGTAAACCCTCACGATCTGTTGAAGATCAAGGGTATTCGTGCCGTACAGGATTACATGCTTCGTGAAGTACAGCGTGTATATCGTCTGCAGGGTGTAGATATCGCAGATAAGCATATCGAAGTCCTGGTACGTCAGATGCTGAAGAAGGTTCGTATCGAGAATAACGGCGATACTGAGTTCCTGCCCGGAACTCTGGTAGATGTTCTGGATTTCGAAGAAATGAACGAGAAGCTGACCGCTGAAGGCAAGGAGCCTGCAGAAGGTAAGCGTATTATCCTGGGTATTACCAAGGCAGCACTGGCAACCGAGTCCTTCCTGTCTGCAGCATCCTTCCAGGAGACCACCAAGGTTCTGACAGAAGCTGCCATCAAGGGTAAGGTAGATAATCTGATCGGTCTGAAGGAGAACGTTATCATCGGTAAGCTGATTCCTGTAGGAACCGGTATGAAGAGATATCGCAATACCAGACTGAGCACCGATGCCGTAGAGACCATTGACTTCGGTGGTGATATGTATGGTGACGATGCAGAACTGAACCTGAGCGACGGAAGCGAACTGGATGCAGAAGGTGCAGAACGGAATGAAGATGTGAACACAGAAGCAGAAACTGTGGAAGTGGGAACAGACGCTGATAATCAGTAAAATAAAAAGACTTTATTAAGAAAGGCTCTCCGGGATTTTCCCGGGGAGCCTTTTAGAATCGGAACAATTATTGCAATTCTTCTGTATTCAGAACCTGCCAGGCAGTAATCCGGTAAAAGGTATCTTCATCAGATTCCGGATAGAGGATCTCAATGGTCACCTGCAGGGTCTGTAAGTCGGAGATTGGAATCACGTAAGATTTTCCGTGACCTACCGCCACAAAATAGGCTTCTTCGCTGTCACTGGATGCATACATGCGTTGCAACGTCTTATCCATACCTGCCAGGGATTGTTCTGCCTGATTGCAGGCGGCATAATAAGCGGTGGTACGTTCCAGCACACGGGCGCTGAGTTTGCTATCAGCGTTGGCACTGACGATGGACAGTACGGCAAAAGACACCAGGCAGAGGATCACGAATACCAGAAGGATCGAGGCGGATCCGATATTCATGCCGAATTGTTTTTTTCTGGAGGAATTATTCATGGGATCCCCTCCTTTCTGCGGTGTGATGCATGACAGAGAGTGTGTAAATGGGAGATTCCGGTGTAGATACATCATAGACGGTGATCTCGCCTTTCATGATTCCGGTCTCTTCTGCCGGAGTGCTTTTTAGTTCTGCATAAAAGCCGGCGTTATCTTCGGCAGTGCACAGATTCCAGCTGCTGTCAAAGGCAAGGCGGAGAGTGTTTTCATCGGTCAGCTCCGATGGGGAGAACAAATCCTGCATGGCAGCCACATTGCCCTCCAGAGAGAGATAGGACTCTGCCAGATTCTGTGCCTGAACGACAGCATGATTCTGGTTTACCGTCTGTGTGCTCAAAAGATGTGAGCGGGCAAACAACTGGATACAGACGGCACTGGCCAGTGAAAAAAACAGGATCGCTATGATCATTTCCATTAAAAATAAACTGGATCTGGAATGTTTCATAATAAGTTCGGAATCCTTTCTGTTCGGTTTCTATTCTGTGGTAGTATTACAGTGCACGTGGATATAAAAAGTATGGTCCTCTCCGGAGGCGGTTCTCAGGGATATCCGGATCAGATCGTCCGACGCATAGGATAAGGAGAACTCCTGCAAGTCCATAATATCCGTACCGGCAGGCAATACCTGTCCGCCGAGAGAAGCTCCTTCCCGCATAAAAAGTTCTTTTAAATGTCCGTCATACAGATAGAGGTAAGTACAGTAGGTTTCTTCGTCAATTTCGGAAAGCATGCAGAGCGCCGGAACATTTTCCAGATCGGTCAGGAAAATACTGTCAGCGGTATCGTTCTGCCGCACCTTTTCCATGATATAAGACACCGCCGTCCGGCTTTCGTAATTGACGCCCATATCTTCTACAGTGTGCTGGTATACATCTGCTCCGATGGTAACAAGGGCAAGTGCGGAGACAGCGAATACACCGAACAACGCCAGAACGAACAAGATATCCACAATAAAATGTTTTTCCTGCTTCTGATGATTTCTATTGTTCATATGTCAGAAACTCCTTTAGTGAGCACCGGTCCGGCGAAGTACAGTGACTTCCGGAAGAAGGTTGCTGCCATAATATTCATAGTCAATGAAGAAGCTGTCCTCGTCATACAACAGTCCGTAATGCTGCTCCAGATATTCCAGAGAAGGAGGATAACAGCCTTCTACGGCATAGCACTGGGAAATGCTGCGTTCCAATGCGGTTTCCAGACTTTCCTGCTGCTTGCTCAGAGTAGATTCACCGACGGAGCCGATGCCCCGCAGAAAAAGAACAAACAATATCACAAAGGCCAGAATGGGAAGTAAATAGATCAGCTTACGCCCGAGGGACATACTTTTTTGCTCAAAACGGTTCATAGTGTCGTACTCCTATCCGATGCTGGTCATAATACCCATAAGAGGCAGGATGACCGATAACAGGATCAAGCCCACGATCACCGACAGAATAATGACAAGGGTCGGCTCCAGAATGGCAATGATGGATTGTAGTCTGCGGTTGGTATTTTCCTCATAACGATCCGCTATTTTTTTGAGCACCACATCTACGTTACCGCTGCGGAAACCGACAGATACCATCTGGGAATACAGGTGGTTGAAAATGCCGGCACCGGTCAGAGCCTCGGCAAAATTGGCACCGGCATTAATGGCTTCCTTACAGCTCAGGATCTTCTGTTTCATTTTCTCGTTGCCTACCAGAGCGGCCACCATATCCAGGCTGGAATAGGTATCCATACCGCTGCTTAAGGTCAGTGCCATACCGCTGGCAAAACGTTCGCAGGCCACACTTTCATAAAAACGTCTGGTGAGGGGGAACCAGTTCAGGAACCGGGCGGTGACACGTTTGCCGGTCTGGGTTCTGGTAGCAAAAAGGTACAGTAACAACAATATGCACAGAATACTTACGAAAATAAAGGAATACCGGTTCAGATGGTTGCCGAGACGCAAAAGTGATGCAGCAAACCCGGTCATCTCACTGCCCAGCTCTATATAGACCTGCTCGAAGATCGGCATGACGCGGCTGACCAGTACCACGATGACAGCGGCCATCATGGCGATCATGATAAAGGGATATGTTACAGCATCCCGGATACTGCCTGCGATGGCATCCTCTTTTTCATAATAATCCGCCAGAGAGCTCATACACACATCGAGATTACCGGATTCTTCACCCAGAGCGATCATATGCAGGCAGTAATCGGGGAAGACCTTGGTGGCTTCCAGTGCTTTGTGAAAGCTTTCTCCCTGTCGGCATACGGTAAGGATCTCCTCGAAGATCGCCTTGCCTTCGGGAGACTGGGCATCACTTTGCAGGATGGCCATGCCCTCTACGGGCGGAATGCCTGCCTGAAACAGCATGGCAGCCTGACTGCAAAAAGAAGCGATCTCTTCATTAGAAAGTAGTTTTTTCTCTGTGGTCTTCATGGCGTTTTGTTCCCTTTCACTAATACATTTTCTGCAGGATATAATTACTGCCGTCACCGATGAACTTTTTCAGAGTCTTGTCATCCGTGTTGGCACCGAACGTAGGATCCACCAGGGTCCAGACATTGCCGTCAAATTCTATGATGCCGTTCAGCCATCCGGTATCAGCGGTGTAGACACTGATCCAGGCATGGTAGGCATCCTGGGCATAGCCGACCTCCAGCCGGGTCGGGATCCGCTGGCTTCGCAGCATGCTTGCCATTACCGCGGCATAATCCAGACAGATACCGGTGCCGGAAGCAAGAATGGCATCCACATCGGAGGTATAGCCCGTAGGAGGATCGGAGGCTTTGTCGTAGTCGTAAGTAATATTTTGGGTAATATAATCATAGATCCGGGTGATCACTTCCAGATCCGAGGAAGCACCCTCGGCAAGTTCCTGTCCCTTGGCCACCACTTTGCTGTCCGCAGTAAAATTCACGTACTGGTTGGGGTAGAGAAAAGGGCTGAATGCATCCGTAATCTGTACATCCAGGTCTGCATACAGGCAGGTGGCATAATTGGTACCGGAGATATTTTCATAGATCGTCACGTCATAATATCCGTCTCCGGAAGACAAGGGGAAAGTCTCATAGCCGCCACCGTGCAGATCGTAAGTATAGACAACGGTATCCGGCCCGGTAATGCGCAGTTTGACCTTGGGACAGGTGCCGGTGTAATTGGCACAGACATAGCCGTCAGACATATGAGAATAGTCAATGACAGCCACATCATTGGAAGCTGTTGCTGTTCCGTCGGCCCGGGGCACAAGACAGACAGGCG
>OJNI01002296.1_pt1 | contig 10057 bp, 8 predicted proteins | sample 1597441 | NCBI WGS metagenome assembly OJNI01 (sample SAMEA2452131, study PRJEB22498) | human gut metagenome | reverse complement strand
CACCCGCAGTGATTGGCAGGTGCTTCGCTCCTTCTATTATGGTTATGACGGATTTTTCAAAAAACAGGCTAATGACAGGACAATCCTGTTTCAAAAAACAGGACAACTTATCTGAGGACGTAGATTTCTTCACATTTACATGATATAATTAGAAAAATGAAAAAACAGGACAGGAGGGCAAGCATGAATCAAGAATTGATGACATTGGATTTCTGGCAGGATACGGTCATATATGAGAGCAAAACATTTCCTGTCGGTACGCTTGCCTGTGATGCACTGAATGTTCCTGTGAATACCATTGCAAAAATAAACGAGCAATGCGAGAAAATCAATCTGCTTCTTGGAATATTAAACGCCGGACAGGATGCTTCTGCACTCTGTCCTATTGCAAAGGAAGCTGCTCTGACGATGCTCGATATTCTCAGTCAAACACCGCCGTTCTCCTATATGAATATCTCAAAGCACAGAGAACGGATTGAAAAAGTCTTTACTGTGGACAATGCGCTGAAATATGTGGAGTTTGCCATAAAAGCCGCAACCAATTCTTTGCAATTTGAAGAAATCCAGAACTTTACCGATGCGATGATGCTCCAACGCTATACCGCAGTTTTCGGGCATCTGGCATACTCCCTTGGGGAATACCAAACGGCCATGCTTGATTTTGCAGAAAAAACAGACGGCAACGAAGCAGACCGCACCGCAGAGGGTTTTGCAAAAATGTTCGGCAGCTATTTCCCGCCGGAGTTTTCCATCACGGAAGGCAATACCTGGATGTCTACCCTGAACAATTCCGTTCAGTATGTATCCGTCATCCGTCCCGGCGAAAAAGTTGCGAAGCTGGTCAAGCGGATGCACTATGTATCCTTTGTAGGGATGTTCCGGTCTGATCTCTTTGAGGGCCTGTGTGTTGGTCATGCACCAAAGAAATGCAAAATCTGCGGCAAGTGGTTTCTGACCACCAACGCACGGCACACCAAATACTGTGGCGGCTATGCACCGGGGGACAAGCTGCACCGCACCTGTCGGCAGATCGGCAACCTGAAAGGCAGAGAACAACGGGAGCTTGCGGACGATCATCCGGTGAAACAGATTTATGAGAAACGGCTGAACACCATAAACCGCTATGTGAAGCGTGGTACTCTGGACGCTGATCTTGCAGAGGTTATGAAAAAGCTGGCAAAGGATAAAATGCTTCGAGCGCTGAGCAATGTCGCCTATGCCAAAGGTGATTACGAAAAAGAGATGGGACAGGCTGCTTTGAAGAAAGAAGCAAAATTACGGACGAAATGAGGAATATGTAATGGCACAGAAATATGATTTAACTGATATTGGGAATGCGCTTAGCCGGGTTATGGACAATCCTATGACCAAAATAATCCGTTCTGGCTCTATTGGTGTGTTGGGCGTAGTAAACCCAGTTGCGGGAATTGTAGGCGGAATAGGAAATGATCTTCTATCTGAATACAATACCTTCAAACTCGGCCATCTACTGAACGGTCTTGCATCTGGCTTTAATCTCGAAAGAAGATTGAACGAGCTTTACAACTATGTAAACTCCAGCCCGGAAAAGGCTATTATCGTAGCCAATCTGTTCAAACAAACCGTAAATGCAGAATGCCCAAAGGTTTGCGTTATTTATGGTCTAATTCTTGCAAACCATTTAGAAACACTTACAGAATTCACGCACGAAGAATTGATTGTCTGTAAAGCTTTGGAAAACGCTACGGATTATGATCTGAAGAATTTCAAAGAAATAATGGAGAACTATCTTAAGCCAACATCAAATGGAAGAAGAATTGTATTTCCAAAAGACTTTGCAGATATTGCTGCTTTCACCACCACATGCGATTGGTGTGTATATAATAGAATCTTTGTTTCCCGCACGGCAGAGTGGGGTGAAATGGAAGAAGGCGTTTTGGATATGAGCACGTACTATTACGAGGCAAATCCTGCATCTGTTCTTCTGGATAATATAAATGCTGCAAGACAAACTTGGAATTATGGTTAATTATTCCCGCTGATTACTTAGAAGGGAGGTGCGCTATGCTGAATGATTTTACATGGAATATGACCGGATACATACCAAAACACCAAGTCAATCCGCACGGTGATGGTATCATTCCCTATGTGGCAGAGCGCATCTTCCAACTGGAACCTGAGCCGCCAAAGGTAGGCAGTCTGAACGAATATATCCTGTCTGCCTTGCAGGAAAAGAATTTGATACATTTCTCATTCTTCCTACACCACTACGAGCCGCAGCTTAACAAGCGCATCAAAGACTTTCTCGGTGTGGATGGCGGCGATTTGTACGACACAGACCGATTTATAGATATAAAGCTCTCCTGCCGGGAACAAATGCTCCAAAAACTGATGGACTATGACCTTACCAAGGGCGCAGAGTATGCTACATACATCTATCCGTTCATCCGGGATGCTATGCTCCGTTTTCGCATGGGCGAAGAAAAATGGTCGGTATCCTCTCTGACTAATTACAAAATGGTGCGGTCAATGGCTTGGCTGTACCACAATACCAAGGATGCGGTCAACGAGTTTTCCAAGAAATACAACTGTGATCTTGCTCTTGCCGAAAACTATCTGAAAGTTGTGCGAGGTATCCGCAATCAGCAGCCTTTCTATGTCACAGACGAGGACGGTGAAGAAACAGGCGAGGATGTAGCCCTTGACGATAGCTGGAACTATACCGATATCCTCTGGAACGGCATACAGGCAGAAAAGGTGCAGCGGGCATTTGAGAAACTGAATTACCGGGAACAGACCTTGCTCGAAAAACGATTAGCAATTTGCATGACCTGTGGGCGTGTCAGCTCATGGAAAGACCGCCCCACCTTTGAAGAACTGGCGGTTATGTTTGAGGGCAGTACAGCCAGCGGTGCAGAACGAGCCTACCGAAAAGCAGTGGACAAGTTGACGGAATTTTTGGTTGCCGAGGGCGCAATCCATGCAGTCCGGCTAAAACAGAAATCCAAGACCAAGCGAAAAAAGAAAATCGCCGCCGCAATCTACGAATATCAGGCAGACTGCGACGGCGAATGGGGCGAAATATCATTAGATTTTGAGAACGGCAAGGCAGAGGTCATTTTGCTTGCCGATTGGGATACAGTGAAAACGAACAAATTTGCAAGCAGAGCAATCGCCTATCTTCTGAACTGTGAGAACGAAAAATTACCCAAGGAAATAATGGTGGCCTTTGAATAACGAGGGAGTGAGATACATGGAACAATTATTGATTATTGAAGATGATATAGGGTTGAATCAGGGTTTAAGTAAAGCACTGAAAGCAGATGACCGTCAGATTATATCCTGCCAAGACCTAAAAACGGCGAAGGAACAGCTTCTTTGCGGCGGTGTATCCCTGATCCTGCTGGATATCAATCTGCCGGATGGCAGCGGGCTTGAGCTGCTCCGGGAGGTCAAGGAAAATACACCCTATATTCCTGTTATTCTGCTGACTGCCAATGACACCGATCTGGACATCGTAGACGGACTGGAGAGAGGCGCTGATGATTATATTACCAAGCCCTTTTCTCTTTCGGTTTTGCGGGCAAGGGTGAATACCCAACTGCGAAAGCAAGCGTCAAACCATAAAAATGCGCCGTTCCATATGGATCTATTTCACTTTGACTTTGAGGCTATGACCTTTTATGTGGGAGATTCAAAAGCGGAATTGAGCAAAACCGAACAAAAATTACTGCGTCTGCTTGTTGAAAATCGTGGTCGAACCATGACCCGTGGAGACCTTGTCGACCGGATCTGGACAGATGGCGCAGAATATGTGGATGAAAATGCTTTGTCTGTTACGATCAAGCGGCTGAGGGATAAGCTTGGTGCACAGAAATACATTAAAACCGTCTATGGAATCGGTTATAGCTGGGTGACAAAAGATGAATAAAACCGGTATTGTGATCATACTGCTATGTTTTCTGGCGGCGGCAGCTGTTGTGTTATGGGAGCGGAGAAAGGCCAGAAAAACGATGGAAGAAATCGAAAGGATGCTGGACGCTGCCATGACCGGCTCCTTTTCTGAAACCAATTTTGATGAAAGCCGGCTGTCTGCTTTGGAAACAAAGTTTGCACACTATCTTTCTGCCGCAGAAGCATCTTCTCGAAATGTAGCGCAGGAAAAAGACAAAATCAAAACCTTGATTGCGGACATCTCGCACCAGACAAAAACGCCGATTGCAAACCTGCTGTTATACAGCGAGCTTCTGAAGGAGGAAACTCTGCCTGCATCGGCGAAGGCAAATGTGGAGGCGCTGTACAAACAATCGGAAAAGCTGCGATTTCTGATCGATTCTCTCGTAAAGCTTTCCAGACTGGAAAACGGGATCATTTCACTCTCCCCTCAGCAAGCAGCGCTGCAGCCGCTGCTTGAAAGCGTAGTAGAACAATATGCCGCCAAGGCTTCTGAAAAAAGATTGTCTTTGCGACTGCAAGATACCGATGCTTTTGCTGTATTCGACTCCAAATGGACAGCGGAAGCGCTGGCTAATATCGTAGACAACGCCATCAAATATACAGAGCATGGCACCATTACTATTTCTGCCGTAAGCTATGAAATGTTTGCAAGGATCGATATATCGGATACCGGTTCAGGCATACCGGAAAGTGAGCAAGCGAAGATATTTGCTCGCTTTTACCGCTCAAATAGTGTGCAGAAACAAGAAGGGGTCGGCATCGGCTTATACCTTGCCCGACAGATCATATCCGGCGAGGGCGGTTATATCAAGGTTGCTTCCGTTCCGGGAAAAGGAAGTACGTTTTCCATATTTCTGCCGAAATAGCAACAATTCTATCAAAACTGTTAGATTTCATTTTCCGCCGGAAAGAATGTGGAAAGAATCCTATGCGATAATCTGTATGTATCAAAGGATCATTTCCTTTCATACATACAGATTTTTTCATGGAGGTACTCATTTGTGGATGTTTTACAGGCAAAAGACCTGAGAAAAATTTATGGCTCCGGCAATAACGCAGTTCATGCGTTGGATGGAGTTGATTTAAGTGTGCAGAAGGGCGAATTTGTTGCAATCGTCGGCACATCCGGCTCCGGCAAGTCTACCCTGCTGCACATGCTGGGTGGGCTGGATCGCCCTACAAGCGGCACGGTCATGGTGGACGGACAGGATATTTTCTCCCTGAAGGAGGAAGCGCTGACCATCTTCCGCCGCAGGAAAATCGGCTTTGTGTTCCAAGCATATAATCTTGTTCCGGTGCTGAATGTGTATGAAAATATTGTTCTACCCATTGAGCTGGACGGTGGCAAGGTCAATAAGGATTTCGTACAGCAGATTGTACAGACACTTGGGCTGGATGATCGTCTGGATGCGCTGCCCAATCAGCTCTCAGGTGGTCAACAGCAGCGGGTAGCCATTGCCCGTGCGCTGGCGGCAGCACCCGCTATCATTCTGGCAGATGAACCCACCGGCAATCTGGATTCCAAAACCAGCCAGGATGTATTGAGCCTTTTGAAAGTCACCAGTCAAAAGTTCACCCAGACAATCGTAATGATCACTCACAACGAAGAAATTGCGCAGATGGCAGACCGCATTATCCGTATCGAAGATGGTCGGATCGTCTCCCAGAACTAACGGGAGGTGGCTACGATGAATGTCAAAAATCGAAAATGTATTCGAAAGCTCAGCTTAAAATCTCTTTATGCGAACCGTCGCCGCAATCTGATCGCTATTTTTGCCATTGCGCTGACAACGCTGCTATTTACGTCCATGTTCACCATTGTCTTGTCACTGAACGCCAGCTATGAAACCTACCAGTTTCGGCAGGTAGGCGGCTATGCACACGGCACCTTTAAGGATGTTTCCCCCGAGCAGGCGGAACGCATCGCTGCCCACCCAAAGGTGAAGGCTGCGGGGGCACGGAAGGTGATCGGTATCACTGCGGAGGGTGTCTTTTCCAAAACCCCTGCAGAGATCAGCTACATGGATGCCAACTGCACCAAATGGAGCTATGCCACCCCCACTACCGGACGGATGCCCGAAAGCGGCAAAGAGGTAGCCATGGATACGGCAGCGTTGCAGCTGCTTGGCGTAACGCCGGAGCTGGGCGCCGAGGTCACGGTTTCCTATTCCATTACGGACAAGGATCAAACTGCCTTTACCGTAACAGATACCTTTACGCTGGTGGGCTATTGGGACTATGATGAACTAATGCCTGTTCATTACATCAACATCAGCCGTGATTACGCAGATGACATCGAAGCGCAGGCAGTGAAAACAGGTTTACAGCCTTTCCGCACCGATTTGAATGTCATGCTGGCCTCCGGCACAAACATTCAAGGGCAGATGGAGCAGGTGGATACCGATCTTGGCTACACATGGGACAGCTATACCGATCCCAACAGCGTCCGGATCGGCGTCAACTGGGGATATACCTCATCCCAGCTGGAGTCGAAGCTTGATCCGGAACTTGTGATCGCCATAGCAGCTTTTTTGCTGCTGGTGATTTTCACTGGGTATCTTATCATCTATAACATTTTCCAGATCTCTGTTGCGGGAGATATCCGGTTTTACGGACTTCTGAAAACCATTGGCACAACGCCCCGGCAGCTCAAACGTATCATTCGCCAGCAGGCACTTCTGCTTTGTCTGATCGGCATTCCGGCAGGGCTGCTGCTGGGCTACGGCATCGGCGCTGTTCTGGTACCTGTTGTCTTGCGCTCCACCCAGTTGGGGGTGGGCATCACTACCATCAGCACCTCGCCTGTGATCTTTGTTGGCTCCGTGCTGTTTGCTCTGCTGACAGTGCTCTTGTCCTGCTCCAAGCCCGGAAAAATGGCAGCCAAGGTTTCTCCGGTGGAGGCTACCAAATATACGGATGCGATGCAGACGAAGAAAAAACGGCGCAGTACCCGGGGAGCGAAGCTCCATCAGATGGCCTTTGCCAATCTGGGACGAAACAAGAAAAAGACGGTGCTGGTGGTGGTGTCTCTGGCACTGTCGGTGACACTGTTCAATGCGCTGTGTGCCTTTGTGGGCGGCTTCAGCATGGAGAAGTATGTATCCACCATGACCTGCGCCGATTTTATCGTCAGCACTCCCGACTATTTTCGTTATAACTTGAGTGCAGATGAATTTATCACCCAGAAGCAAATAGAGGATATCTCCGCAAACACAAAGGCCAGTCTTTCCGGCACGGGATATGCTGTGCGAAAACCCGCATATCTGTGGATGACGGAGGATGCTCTGCGGCAGGACTATGCAAGGTACGAAAGTGCTGAGCAGTTGGACAGCCATATGAGCCGTCTGGAGCACCGGGGCAATATGGTGATGGGAGATACCAGAATCGAGGCTCTGGATAACAGTCTGTTTGACAAGCTGCAAGTGTTCGACGGAGATATTTCTCCCATGTTGGAGCCGGACAATAACGCCATTGCCATTGCGGTTTCCTTAGATGACTACGGTAATCTGCGCAATCCTGAATACTACCCCAAGGTGGGAGACACGATCACCGTTACCTATGCGGACGATGTGAAATATATCGACAGCCGCACCGGGGAACTCACCGAAGTTACACCGGAGGAGTACTTTCAGGAAAAACTGTATGGAGCCAGAGATGTAGAGTACACGGTCTGCGCCTTGGTAAATCTTCCGAATTCCATGAGTTATCGTTATAGTGGTTTTGGATATGACGTAGTTTTGTCTGTGGACACCGCACAGAGGGACAGCGGTGGTGCAGCCATTCCGATGCTCTACCTGTTCGACACAGCGGACGAAGTTGACGAGGCCGAAGCAGAGCAATATCTATCGAAGCTCACTGCCGGTGAGTTTTCGCCCTTGATGTATGAAAGCAAGGCCACGGCTCGCTCTGAATTTGCTCAGTTCCGGCAGATGTTCCTTCTGATAGGTGGTATCCTCTGTGCTATCATTGGGCTGGTGGGACTCTTAAATTTCTTCAACGCCATGATGACCGGTATTCTTTCCCGCCGCCGTGAATTTGCTGTGCTTCAGGCTGTAGGAATGACGAACCGGCAGCTCAAAACCATGCTGATCTACGAGGGATTGTTTTACGCAATGTCCTCCGTAGCGGTGGCTTTTATTCTGTCGCTGGCGGTGGGACCTCTTGCGGGAAAAATGCTGGGCAGTATGTTCTGGTTCTTTGAGTATCGATTCACCATTCTGCCTGTCCTGCTGACAATTCCGGTATTTCTTCTGCTGGGGTGGCTGATCCCCTGCATGATGTATGACAACGCAGCAAAATGCAGTGTTGTAGAGCAATTAAGGGATGCTCAATAACTGTTAAGCAAAAAACGGCCCTCTGCCAAGGAAAAGGCAGAGGGCTGAGTTTTAATCTAAGGGTTTACATTCAGTTACAGTTTTTAGATAAATTTCGGGGTTTCCGTTCAATATCAAGTCTGCATATCCAATCGGATCATTGTAGATCAGATAGTCCAATTCTGACCGCTGATACATATTATCGGCAACCTCATTCTCCACGGCGATGGTATCAATGGCAATCATGCTGCCATTTGCAAATTTTAGTTCCACACAAGCATTATCCATGTTGAACTCACAAGAAATCAATCTATCCATAAGCAACCTCCATAATATGGGATATTAAATCATCCCAAAATATTTCATAGCTTCTCGGATTGCTTTCTCTTTTTCCGGCGGACACTGGGGCTGTCTGGAATCTTCGGATTTGGGCAGATTGTAGTTCTTGCCGACCTCAATCCCACATTTTCGTTTAATCTGCGAGATATAAAGGTTGGATACCTTTAACCCGCTATGCTCCAGCACATAGTCCTTGATCTGGGTGTAGGTTGCCCCATCCTGAAATTCGGACATATCCATATCTTCCAAAGAGAACTCAACCCGAATCTTTTTCGAGTCGACCTCACCCTTGGAAAGCAAGACAACCGTCTCCACATGGCACGTCATCGGGAATTGGTCAACCCCTCGGACTTTCTTTACTTCATACCCCAGCTCCCCAAGCACCTTCACATCTCGTGCCAGCGTTGCGGAATCGCAGGATACATACACGATGCGGTCCGGCTGCATGCTGGCCATGGTGTGGAGGAGGTTTTCTTCGCAGCCTTTTCTCGGCGGATCGACGACGATGACGTCCGCGTGGGCGTGTTCGCCCGGGTGGTCTTTGGCGTACTGTTCGTAGTAGGCCGGAAGAATCTCTTCCGATTTTCCAACGAAAAATTCAGCGTTTTCGATCTCGTTAATTTTCGCATTGTTCTTCGCATCCGCGATTGCCTCCGGGACGATTTCGACGCCGTAGACTTTTTTGGCTTTCTGCGCGAGAAACAGGGAAATCGTTCCGATGCCGCAGTAGAGATCCCAGACCGTCTCATTTCCGGTGAGGCCTGCGTATTCCAGGGCAAGACCGTACAGCTTTTCCGTCTGCGCCGGGTTGACCTGGTAGAAGGACAGCGGGGAGATCCGATATTTTACGGTTCCAATATAGTCTGTGATATACCACTGTCCCCACAGGCAGCGGATTTCTTTTCCCATGATCACATTGGTCCGCTCACGGTTTGCGCTTAGGGTAATGCTTGTCATGCCTTCGAATTCTGTCAGCGATTTGATGAGTTTCTCCTCGGCCGGCAGTTTCTTTCCGTTCACAACGAGACAGACCATAATCTCTTTCGTCATAAATCCAAACCGGATCAGCACATGGCGCACCAGGCCTTTGCCGGTCTCCTCGTTGTATGCCGGAACGCCGTTCTCCTCCATCCAGGCAAGAATGCGGTTCAGAATCTCCTCGTTCTGCTCCACGCCGAGATAACAGTTCCGGTTTTCCATGATCTGATGCGTTCTTCCCGCATAAAATCCCGTAATCAGCTTTCCATTTCTATCCTGCCCGATCGGAAACTGGGCTTTGTTTCGATAGCGGAACGGATTTTCCATCCCCACGATCGGCTCCATCGGGATCTCCGTCATGCCGCCGATGCGCTGGAGATTTCCGGCGATTTTCTTCTCCTTAAAGCGAAGCTGCTCCGCATAGTCGAGCATCTGCAACTGGCATCCGCCGCACGGACGTGCAACCGGGCAGACCGGCTCGACGCGGTGTA
>OJNI01002289.1_pt1 | contig 10068 bp, 11 predicted proteins | sample 1597441 | NCBI WGS metagenome assembly OJNI01 (sample SAMEA2452131, study PRJEB22498) | human gut metagenome | reverse complement strand
GATCCAGCCCACGCTTTGGGAATCGAAGGACGGCTCGGTTCACATGTTCACAAGAACAAAGGTCGGCAAAATCTACAGAAGCGATTCCTATGACGGCGGCAAGACCTGGTGCAGCGCATATCCGACCAACCTGCCGAACAACAACAGCGGTATCGACCTCGACACCGACGACAGCGGAAGAATTTTCCTCGTCTATAACCCCGTCGGCATCCCCGGCATCAGAACGCCCCTCACCCTCGCCGTTTCGCTTGACGACGGCAAGACCTTCACGAAGATAAAGACCTTCGAGACCGGACTCGCGGAGTACTCTTATCCCGCAGTCGTTGTCAAGGGCGACACCATCCACATCACTTATACATATGAAAGAGACTATATCGCCTACTGGCAGATAAAGATCAAGTGATGTTTTCCTGCGGCTTTTACGTGATTTTCAATCGCTCAAAACCTTCTTGAGCGTTGTGGAAACGCGGCATAATATAGGAAATTTTTAGGAGGAAGAAAAATGACCAAGAGAATTTTATCGGTTCTCGTCGCAATCAGCCTCATGTTTGCTCTCGCATCCATAGGCATGGCTAAAAGTTCGAGCGATGATATCATCGTCTCCGCAACAAAAGAAATGATCTTCGACAAGAAGATAACCGATTCCTGCCACGCTTCAACGGTTCTGCCCCTCGATGACGGCTCCGTTATCGCAGCATGGTTCGGCGGTTCTTCCGAGAAGAAGAGCGATGTTAAGATCTACACCTCGGTTCGCACCGAAGAGGATGGCTGGAGCGATCCCATCGTTGTTTCCGCGGCTGATGACATAGCTCACTGGAACCCCGTTCTGTTCCAGAAGGAAGACGGCACTGTCGTTCTTTACTTCAAGGTCGGCACTGACACCGATTACTGGAAGACCTATTACGCAACCTCGACCGACGGCAGAAGCTGGAGCACTCCCAGAGAGCTTGTCCCCGGCGACAACAGCGGCGGTAGAGGACCCGTCAAGAATAAGCCCATCAGACTTAAGGACGGCACCGTTCTTGCACCCGCTTCGACTGAGATCGACGGCGAGTGGAGAGCATTCGTTGACATTTCCACCGACGACGGCGCGACTTGGACAAAGACCGCTAATGTCGATTCCAAATACTGCACATGGTTCAAGGTTCCGATGATTCAGCCCACCCTTTGGCAGTCCGCTGACGGCTCTGTCCATATGCTCACAAGAACAAAGGTCGGCAAAATTTATCGCAGCGATTCCTATGATAACGGCAAGACCTGGTGCCGCGCTTATGCCACCAAGCTTCCCAACAACAACAGCGGTATCGACCTCGACACCGACGATCAGGGCAGAATCTTCCTGGCTTATAACAACATTGGTCTCCCCGGCATCCGTACTCCTCTTGTCCTCTCCGTTTCGACCGATGACGGCAAGACCTTTACAAAGATAAAGACCTTCGAAAAGGGTCTCGCTGAGTATTCTTATCCCTCAGTTGTCGTCAAGGGTGACACCATCCACATCACCTACACCTACGAGAGAGACTACATCGCATACTGGCAGATAAAGATCAAATAAGATTTTTTTACAATCGGCCTGAGGGTAATCAAGGCTGAGAATAAGGGAAACTGCAACCCATAAAAATATGCGCCCCGAAAGACAGTGCACAGTTCTTTCGGGGCGTGTATATTTTTTAATCTATTCCGTACTTCTCGTGGATGACATTTCCTATCTGTGGAAACGGGATGACCGGCGGCTGATTTTCAAGATGCTCGCCGATAAGCTTCTCCATCCAAACCATGCCGTACCAGCGGTGGAATTTATATCCGCATTTTGTGAAGCCGCCGACCATCCGGTAGCCGAGATGCGCGTGGAATTCCGCGCTGTTTTTCGTCAGATATTCATCCTCGACCTGCGGATAGCCGATGCAGGCGTAGAGGTTCAGAATGCCCATTTTTTTCAGACGATCGGCCAGTTCTTCATACAATCTCCGTCCCAGTCCGCCTTTCCGCGCATCGTGGTCGAGATAAATCGTCAGCTCGCTCGACCAATCGTATGCGGCGCGGCCAACGAACGGATGGGCATATGCGTAACCCTCGATTTTTCCATCTCTTTCGATCACGAGATACGGGTATTTCTTCATGATATCCCGCATACGGTTTTCGAATTCTTCCAGCGACGGCACATCCCACTCGAAAGAAATCACGGTGTGCTCTACGTAATACGCATAAATCTCCAGAATCCGTGCAGCATCCTCTATTTTTGCATCTCTGACAGTAATTGTACTCATAATAAACTCCTCCTCTGACCGTACTGCTTGCGTTTTCTGAACTTTATCTTATCACTCCGCTGAAAAATGGACAACACGATTTCCAGATTTCCTTTTTTTCTAAATTTTTCTGTGCTCTTTGCTTTCTTTCCTGTATAATAAAAGAAACAAGACGGATCACTATTTTTCTTCTTAATGAAAGAAAGGAACGTGCCTATGAAAATTTTAAATCTCGAAAACGAAAACCGGAAATTCACCAAATCCATCGAAAATTTCCACGTCATGGAATATCTCCAGGATTCCAGCGTCTCGCCGATGACTGCCATGGAGGAGTATTACATGAGCAAAATGAATGTGCGCCGCCGCCAGGTTGTCATTGAACTGGACAAGGAGCACTCCGCGATTATCCAGTCCGGTGCGATGCAGTGGATGGGCGGCCATGTACAGGCGACCGCCGGAATCAAAGGGATCGGCGACCTGTTCGGAAAGGCCATCAAAGGCGCCATGACAAAGGAATCTGCCGTAAAACCGGAGTACGTCGGCGACGGATATCTCGTGCTGGAACCGACCTACAAATACATCATTCTTGTGGATGTCGAGAAATGGGGCTCCTCCGGAATGACGATTGAGGACGGCATATTCCTCGCCTGCGACGGCAGAGTCAAAAACAAACTGACCGCCCGCAAGAGTATTTCCTCCGCTGTCCTCGGCGGTGAAGGCTTCTTCAATCTGAGCCTCGTCGGCAGAGGCGCCGTTGCCCTCGAAAGCAACGTACCTGAGGACGAGCTGATCGAAGTCGAACTCGAAAACGACGAACTGAAAATCGATGGAAACCTCGCCGTCTGCTGGTCCTCCAACCTTGATTTCACCGTAGAGCGCTCCACCAAAACCCTCGTCGGCTCCGCTGTCAGCGGCAAAGGCCTCGTCAACGTCTACCGCGGAACCGGCCGCGTCCTCATGAGCCCGGTCGCCCCGACAGATTCCCTGCTGACTGCAACCAACACGACCCAGGCGAACCCCGCTGTGAAGAACAACCTTCCGCCGGAAAATTAAATTCGAATCCTCTCCGCCCCTATGCCTAATACGCATAGAAAAAAGTCAAATTAAACCTCGTTTTTGATTGACACTTTCTTCAAAACATGTTAGCGTAAAATACGCATTTATCTTTACATTCTTACGAAAAACCATACGATAAAATACATGTTCTGGAGAAAATGATGAATAGAATAAACTGGACTGAACTGAAACCGCAGATTCAGCAGGTCGGGCGATTAAGTCTGCCTGCGATTCTTACACAGATTACTACGATTGCGATGCAATACATTGATTCCGCGATGGTCGGCGCGCTTGGGGCGAATGCTTCGGCGGCGATCGGGCTGGTTTCGTCGACGACGTGGCTCCTCAGCGGTACGATTTATGCGGTTTCAGCCGGTTTTTCTGTTCAGGTAGCGCATCAGATCGGGGGAAATCATGACAAGAAGGCAAGGGATGTTGTGCGGCATGGCATCGCGTCCGCGCTTGTTGTGTCGGCTGTTTTGTGCCTGATCGGGCTTCTGATCAGTCATCCGCTGCCGGGGTGGCTCGGCGGTGCGCAGAAGATCCGGCAGAATGCCACGCTCTATTTTATGATGTTTGCCATCATGCTTCCGTTTTCCCAGCTCAACTCGCTGATGTCGTCCTTCCTGCAGTGCAGCGGTGATATGGTGACACCCAGTATTTTAAATGCCGTTATGTGCGTGCTCGATGTCATTTTCAATGCTCTTTTGATTCCGGTTTTCGGTGTCATGGGTGCCGGTATGGGAACGATGCTGGCCTGCGCCGTCATCAGCCTCACGGGTGCCTGGTTCTGTTGTGTCCGCAATCCGCGGCTGCGTCTCCGCCGGAAGGAAAAAACGGTTTTCGATGCGAAAATTCTGAAAACTGCATTCAAAATCGGTGTGCCGGTTGCCGTACAGGAAATCGCGATGAACAGCGCCATGGTTGCTGCCACCATGCTGATTGCCCCGCTCGGCTCCATTGCGATTGCGGCCAATTCGTTCGCCGTCACCGCCGAAGGCCTCTGCTACATGCCAGGCGACAACGCTCGTCGGCCGAAGCTACGGCGCCGGAAATTACAAGCTGGCGAAACGCTACGGAAATATCTGCATTGCCATGGGCGCAGTCCTGATGGCCATCACTGGAGGTCTGATGATGATCTTCTGTCCGTTCGTCTTTAGCATTCTGACTCCTGACCCGCAGGTTCGCTCGTTTGCCGCCGAGGTACTCCGCATCGAACTGCTCGCCGAGCCGTTTTTCGGCGCTTCCATCGTTGCCGCCGGAGCCCTCCGCGGAACAGGCGATACGTTTGTGCCAAGCCTTCTGAACCTTGGCAGCATCTGGGTCATCCGCCTCGGTCTCGCGGTGCTTCTCATCACCCCGCTCGGCCTGCGCGGCATGTGGATTGCCATGGCTATCGAGCTCTGCATCCGCGGATTGCTGCTGCTCTACCGCCAGCATACATCGAAATATTATAAAATATCATAAACGCCATACAAAAAAGAGGTGATCTGCCGGCACAGAGCAGATCATCTCTTTTTTTGCATCCTGCTTATTTTTTGTTTTTCATTCCAAAGTTTTTCTGTTCATCCTCGCGGAACAGACGGTTTTTATCCTTATAAGACTGAAACGCATGTTTTGTCGCCTTCCACATGGTCCGGAACGAGAGCCCCTGTTCTTTATCATATTTCGATGGCAGTAAAAGATAGCAGAGAAGGGAAATCAGTACGCCGATGCCGGTATCCAGAATCCGGGCAAGCGTATAGAAAACAACTCGTTCCTCACCAACTGTGTAAAGTACCACAAAGTAGACCACGATTCCCGGCTGGATCGCAGAGTCCGCCTGCAGTGCCAGATTGCACCACAATACCAGGCAGAGCCCTGCCGCCAGCCACAGAAAAGCCGGAATTCCAAACGGCTGTTTCTGATACAGCATGTAGAATGGAATGACCAGGATTCCTCCCACAAACGTTCCGATCAGGCGATTGATTCCATTGTGGAATCCCTCTTCAAACCGGCTCCCAACCCCGTACACTGCGCCGATCAGCGCAAAGCAGGGGTTGCGGCCGCCGGGAATCAGATATTCATAAATCAGGGAAGTCAGCAGAACAACCACCGCTGTCCGCCACATGCGTTCCGTCAGACGGGGTGATTTGAAATCCTTCAGCGGCGTGAGCTGCCACTTATTTTTCACCTCCGCCCGGTCCAGCATTTCCTGTGGTCCCATAGGCTGCTCCTGTCAAAAACTCTTATTATTTGATAAATTATTTGATAAACTTCACTTCCGGATAAATTGCCTGTTTTGCAGCCTCTTTGCGCTCGTTGAAAACAACTTTGTTCTCTTCAAACAGGTTGCGTCCTTCTGCATCAATAGAAACGATCAGCGGACCGAACTCTTTTACTTTATTGCACCATAACGTCTCCGGCATTCCCAGTTCATCCCAGTGATGCTCTGCAATTCTTTCCACCTCAGTCGCGGCAACAACCGCGCAGCCTGCCGGGAAGACACAGTGAATGGCACCGAATTCTTTACATGCACGCTCGGTATTCGGACCCATGCCGCCTTTTCCGACAATGACACGTACGCCGGTCAGTTTTGTAAATTCATACTCGAATTTCTCCATACGCATGGAAGTAGTCGGTCCGACAGAAACCATCTCGTAATCATCTTCTGTTCCCTCAATTTTCCGTACGATCGGGCCGGCATGGAAAATTGCCTTGTCTTTGATATTATATGGAAGCTCTCTTCCGTACTCAACGAGTCTGCGGTGTGCAACGTCACGGCAGGTCATGAGATCGCCGTCCAGCCAAACAATATCTCCGATGTGGATATCTTTCAGGTCTTCTGCGCTTACCGGTGTAATCAGAACTTTTTTATCTCCTCTAATTTCGATCATAATTCGTACCTCCGTTTATGCATTAAATTTCCAGGTGGAATGTGTATCACAAGTTACTGTCAGATCAGGATTTACCACGATATGGCCGCGGCGGTGGGACCAGCATCCCACATTTACGGCAACGCCGATCGTGGATGGATGGCGGGCGGTGTTTTCAATGTTTACACCCATAACGGAATATTTTCCGCCCATTCCCTGCGGTCCAAGGCCGATGGCATTGATGCCGTCTTCCAGCAGACGCTCCATTTTTGCTGCATTTGCATTTTCATTGTGGGAACCGATCGGGCGCATCAGCGCTTTCTTTGAATTTAATGCTGCGGTTTCGATGGATGTTCCAACTCCAACGCCGACAAGAAGCGGAGGACACGCATTTAAGCCGTAGCTTGTCATCTGATCCAGTACGAAATCGGTGATTCCTTCATATCCTGCACCTGGCATCAGAACCATCGCTTTTCCAGGAAGCGTACATCCGCCGCCTGCCATGTAAGCGTAGATTTCGCATTTGTCACTGTTCGGAACGATATCCCACCATACGGTCGGGGTTCCTTTTCCTACGTTTTTCTTGGTATTGTACTCATCAAAAGTCTCTACCGAGTTGTGGCGGAGCGGTGCTGCAAAGGTAGCCTGTACAACAGCCTCTTTCAGCAGGCCTTCCAGTTCATTGATGTACGGAAAATTCGTTCCGCATTTCAGCCAGAACTGAAGCACGCCGGTGTCCTGGCAGCTCGGACGGTTTAATTCCACCGCCAGTTTCTGGTTTTTGGTCATCGTCTCATACAGTGCTTTCGGAAGCGCTGCTGTTTCCTGGGAGCCCAGCTCCTCCAGCTTTGCAACTACATCGTCCGGCAGCTTTTTGCCGATGTGGGCAACAAAATCAGCTACCATGTCTGTTAAAACTTTTACTCCATTTTCGTTTGTCATAATATACCTCCTATGAATGATTTTCATGAGTGAACTTTGTGGTGCGGGGCAGGAATTTTCTGCCCCTTGTGGTGTGTGATACCTGTTTATGCGAAGGAATGCTTATCATGGATAAAAAGGAAACAGGATGGGCAGCAGTATCATGCAGATTGCAAAGGATACGAGGATCAGAGGCAGGCCGGATTTTACATAATCCTTGAATTTATAGCCTCCGAGTCCGACTACCATCGTGTTTGCAGGCATACCAATTGGTGTTGCATACGCGCAGGAACCGGCGATAACAGTTGCAATCACAACGGACCGCGGGTCTGCTCCAAGGCTGTTTGCAAGAGAAACAGCGATCGGAATCATAAGTGCCGTAGTGGCTGTATTTGACATAAAGTTGGTCAGTACACAGGTTACCAGGAAAATTACCAGGAGAAGCAGAATCGGATTTGGATTGGATCCGAGCAGACCGACGATTTTATCGGCGATCATACTTCCTGCCCCTGTGACATCCAGTGCTTTTGCCAGGGAAAGAGAGCCTCCAAAGAGGAGAACTACTTTTAAGTCAATGGAATTCAACGCTTCTTTTTCTGTCAGAACCCCGGTCAGCACCAAAAAGAGTGCGCCAAGACAGGCGGAAAGCTGAATGCTGATTCCAATTAATTCTTCGAAAATCATAGCGAAAATTACAACGATCAGAACAACAAGTGAAATGATCTGTTTCCATTTCGGAACATTGCTGAAATCTTTCTGCTCTTCCAGGTTCTGGGCTGCTTCGTTCTGATTCTGCGTAAGAAGTTTATATCCAAAACAGACGAAGTAGAGGATTCCTATCAGCAGCATCGGAATTCCGATTGGCGCGTACATGAAAAAGCTGGTTTTGATTCCCATCTCCTGCAATGCATTGACGCCCATCAAATTTCCCGGCGCTCCGATGATAGAGAGGTTTCCGCCGAGGGCTGCCGCGAATACAAGCGGCATCAGCAGGTGGCTTCTGGAATAACCGGACTCATCTGCGATTCCACAGACAACCGGGATCAGTACGGCAGCGGTTCCGGTGTTGGATAAGAATCCGGACATCACGCCGGCAATTACCATAATGGCGATGATCAGTGTTTTTTCGGTTTTGGCAAAGCGGGTTACAAGTCCTCCGATTTTGTTTGCCATTCCCGTCTCGAAAAGTGCCTGGCCGACAACAAACATGCCGACGCAGAGGATAACGTTGCTGTTTACGTATTGAGAGAAAGTCGTTGATACATCCAGAATTCCGGTGAGAGTCAATCCAAGCGCACAGATCGAAGCTGTCAGACCCAGCGGAATTTTCTCCAGAATGAAGCTGACAATCGCAAATGCCAGAAACAGCAATGTGATTGTGGTTTGAGACATTCCCAAATCTCCTTTCGTTTTTTCAGTTTTCTTTTTCTTGAAAAGCATCGGCCGAACACGTTTCTTTTGTTACTTGTATTATACGGCGTGTACTGGTTAAAAAACAAATTGGTGGAATACATGACCCCATAAAAAATTTTTATATTCGCAAAACAGGGGCTCTTTTTTTGTGCATTTTTACCTGGTTTTGCGGGAAACCGAAAAAAAATATAGAAACATTTACGTCTCTATGGTATCTTAATGGTAATATAACGTTGTCTCAACGAACATTTGGAGGGGAAAAATGACTTTAAATCAGCTTCGTTACTTCTGTATGGCAAGCCGGTGCCACAGTATTACAAAAGCGGCCGAGGAATTGTACGTGACGCAGCCGACCGTATCGGTTGCTATCCGTGATCTTGAAATTGAATTCGGCGTCAGTCTCTTTTCCAGAAAGGGAAATCAGTTAATTCTGACGCGTGAAGGGGAGGAATTTTATCAGAAAGCAAATTATATTCTCCAGTACTGCAATGAGCTGCAGGCGGATTATTCCAATCTCTCCCGTGTGCGCCCGCCGATCCGCATTGGTATTCCGCCGATGCTGAGCACCGTCTTTTTTCCCGAGCTTCTTCTCGCTTTTTCAGAAGAGCATCCCGAAATTGCGGTATCTCTTGAGGAGTATGGTTCGGTCCGTGCCTGTAATCTGGTGCAGGATGACACACTGGATCTGGCGCTTGTCAATATGGAACAGTATAATATTGATAAATTTCACCATGCCGTTCTTGCGGATGACCAGGTCGTATTTTGTGTAGCAAAAAACCACCCCCTGGCAGGCAGAGAAGTGGTTTCCATTCAGGATATGGCAAAACAGCCCTTAATTTTCTTTAATGCTGACTCGGTGCAGAATCAGCTCCTGAAGCTGCGGTTCGAACTTGAGGGGTATACACCGAATATCATCATGCGGAGCAGCCAGATTTACACGACACTGCAGTTTTTAAAGACGGGCCGCTATGCCTGTTTTCTGTATTCCAGCATGACTGATAAATTTCCGGAAATCATCGGCATTCCGATGCAGACACCAATTCGAGTGAAAATCGGCATGATATGGAAGAAAAGCAGATACATCAGCAGCGATATGCAGACGCTGATCTCTTTTACAAAAAAGTATTATCAGATGCATTCGTTGATTCCATCGGACAAAAAAACGAGCGGGGATTGAATATATCCCCGCCGTTTTCTGTAATCTTTTTTTATTTCTCTGGAAAATCGTATTGTACAATCTCACAGTTTTTCACACCAAATGCCGCATATTCTTCATTCGTCATATCGTGAAAATACGACTGCACGACACGCGCAATGCCGTTGTGTGCGACGAGAATATACGTTTTTTCATCGGATTCTTCCCGAATTTCATCCAGCAGATTATAGATTCTCTGCGCCAGCCGCAGAGTCGATTCGCCGCCCTCGTGGCTCATTGCGAAGCATTCCTTCGCCTTTTTGAAGTCCGCTCCATCGCGTGCTGTGGACTCCCATTTTCCAAAATTCTGCTCCGTCAGCCGTGGTTCTTCTCTTGCCGGAATCCCTGTGATCTCCGAAATATGAAGTGCTGTATCCCTCGC
>OJNI01002287.1_pt1 | contig 10070 bp, 19 predicted proteins | sample 1597441 | NCBI WGS metagenome assembly OJNI01 (sample SAMEA2452131, study PRJEB22498) | human gut metagenome | reverse complement strand
GATATCATGTCCGTCCACAGGTCCTAAATATTTGATCCCCATATCCTCAAAAAACATACCCGGGATCATCAACTGCTTGATACCGTTTTTTGCATTCTGGATCTTCTTTACGATTGCATTGTTTTCAGTCATGATAAATTCTCCTTGTGATGTCATTTTAAGAGCCATCCGCTCTAAGAGGGTTGTCACATACAACTCCGACACCCTTTCGGGTGTTTCGTCGCAATTTTCAGCGACTCATCAGGGAGCTTATTAGATTTGTACACCCAGCTTCTCAGCTGCAGCAGAAACAACTTTCTCAACCTCTTCAGGATTTGCTTCGTTCCACTCATCCTGCATATCAGCTGCCATACAAAGCTCAGCACAAAGGTTGTAGTCCCAAAAATCAAGCTGTCGGATGTCAGCAGCAATTTCATGTGGATCACGCATTTAATCACCTCAAATTGGTCCAGAGTATTTAAAATGCGTGAGCAAATAGCCATCTGCATAATACTTTCGAAGTGTTTTGATGAGATCTTCCGGTTCACAAGAAATCACTGAAAGTGCATCTTTCTTTGCAAAAACCAAGTGACACATAGTTGCCTCCAATTGTTTGAGTGTTTATTGCTTTTCCTTACAATTACATTGTACTCCTATTGGCAATAAATGTAAAGAGGTTTTTGTGAAATTTTGCAAAATATTTTGAAAAACTTAGAAAGTGTCCCGCAAGATGTATCCATAGATGACCGTGGCAATGATCAAGCCAATTGTAAGATACAGCGGTGTGCATCCACCAAATACCCATTCGGCGACTCTGTAGATCAGCAGAATCACAAAGGCGCTGACAAATGCAGAAAGGAAACATCCCCACACATACTTGATGAACCTCTTGATGAAGCTCCATAGGTCACTCAGGGAATCACGCTTATGTCTCAACAGCTGAACAAATATACTGTCGTTGTTCTTCATTTTACAGCTCCATTTCTGTTCTTCTATTCCATTTTTCAACCACACTTTTCACAGCATTCCCGTATGGTTTTTCATTCGGAGACTTTGCGTCTCTGTATGTCGGAGTCTCACACCCGCAAGATGAGCAGTAAACTCTCACTCCAGAATCAACAAAGAGATATGCTTTGCCGCCACAAAATGGGCAATTCTTAAGAATTGGTGTATTGATCTGTTCCATGGTCAGCATCCTTTCTAGGAAATTCACACTCAATACAGTCTCGGTTAAGGTGTGTCTTGAGTGGACACACCACATCTTTGGGCATGTTATATTTTGGGCACATGTTAGTAGTATTCATTGCTGTACTCTCCAAGTTTTATATGATAATCCCAATATTTCTTTGGGATCAATTCAACAATAGCCAATTTGTCATCTATTGGCTGTATCTGTAGGATGATGGGTGTATCATCCTGGGCTTCAGGATTGGACGTGTTGCATAGTTGTAGAACTGCTTCCCGATTAAAGCATCTAAAATAGCTGTGAACGAATGTTTTCTTCATCTCAATACTCTCCGTGATGATGCTCCTGAACGATTGGTAGATAATAGTTGTAGCTGTTGTTATTGCGCATGCGGCGAAGTTTGTTGACAACATCGTCATGGCCTTTCTTGTAACCATAGGCAAAGCCAACATAGCAAGTGAATGCCGAGATGAGAAAGATAGTCAGAATAGAAATTGCTTCCTGAATTAGCATATGCTATTCCTCACTTTCATTGATAGGTGCAAGCCAGTATTCGCGGCGGCAGTCACCGCAGCTTTTTCCATTTGTGCATCCAATGCTTTTGCCTTCAATGTGGCAAGGGGAAATACGCAAAACTCCATCGCTTTCATTTATCATTGCATTCGGAAACATCTTCAAAAACTCGCTCTGACGGGTCTTGACGGGGTGGTCTTTTGCCCATTGCTCAACTTTTGAAACTGTTTCCTCGATGCTTTTAATTGAATCGTCGTCGGCTTTAACCATGCAGCTCACGCCATTTTTACAAATAGGGCATTCTATGCAGTGTCTTTGATTTTTACATAATCTGTTTACCGTCTTGAAAAATTCAACTGCGTCCATTATATCACCTCAATTTCATTTTCAAAGCATACAGGCGGGCAAACTCTTTTACAAAATTTTATGATTTCATCATTTTGTGATTTCATCTGGCATCACTCCTCATCAGGGTCTATGAGGACAACCTGTTTGTTGTCCTTATCAAGCTCTCCAGCAAATACGGTGCATCTGCCATAGAGTTGGCTGTCCACAATATAGTAATGTGACTTTGGCGCCACTCTGCTGACAACGATGGCAGGTGAGTTATCAATCATGCGGACATGATCACCAGGATTGAACTTGGGTAAAAATGCACATCTTTGAATCATAGAGCTGTCACCTCCTTTTCTGCGAGTAGATCATAGATAGAAGTAATGTCAGCATTGACTTGGGTGATCCAGAACAATTGGTTGTTGCGTGCAATAACATATGTCCTGTAGATCCTCGAGTGAGAACTGAGATATTCATCAGCCTTGTGTCCAATGATTTTGTCTGACCTGATGATGTGCCCCTCAGAGAGGAGCTTTTCTGCGAGTTTCTGAGTGTCAGTAATATTCATCTATAGCACACCTCCGAATTGGTGATTAGATTAAAAATTGATGTACAAGTAGTGTTGACAAAACGGATATAAAACATATCCATCCCAACAGCTACAATATAGAATTTATAGCTATGATCTAAGTGCTCAATGGGTTGATGACCAATAACAACATCTTCCAAAAGAATCTCTCCAGAAGCAATCAATTTTTGAGCCAACTCAGTTTTCTCCTCCACAGACATGCTATGAAGTGGTACTGTGTCCAGTATTTGCTCGAAAATTGTCATTTGTCTGATACCTCCGTGTATAGTGCTTTGTGGAGCTCATACATTGCCTCGTCCTGAGACATGACTTTGAGCATGACATTGTTGAAGATCTTGGTGTATGCCACCAGAACTGTGTACTTCACAGGCAATGGAGCCTGACGGATTTTCTCAACGAGTTTCATTTGGTTCCTCTTTTCGTGTATATAGTACGAACCATTTCAGCTCTGGTAACAGGAATGAGCTTGCCATCTTTGTACTGAACAAATCGCCGTTCGCTGTACTTTGGCTTGTGATAGTTCTTTTGTCCATACATGTAGAAAGATCCTTCTTCAGGTTGGTAGATGACCAGATCTCCTATTATGTTGATCAGGGTCATAGATCAGGTCTCCTTATAGGTTTAAATACATCACATTGCACGTTTGACTACTTCTTTGACAGTCCAGCAATTCTTGGCCTTGCTTCTAATGAACTTGTAGTCAACATCATTAACACCAAGGTATTTGTTGTCACTGATCGTGTAGCACTCATGACCTTGAGCTTTCATAAAGTAATAAGTCTGGAGAACAAGGTCTTCTTTGCTGATTCCAATGCCAAAGCCATTTACAAAGTTCTGAAGAGTTTCCATAATCATTTTTGTTTCCTCCATGTTTTCTTGTCTCTAATTACAAACGAATCAACTGAATAGCAGTTCTAAAAGTAGACTGTTCAATCACTTTGATATATCCAAGAGCTTCGAGCTCTTTCAGTACATCATTAGAAGCATTTACCCAGCAGATGTTATTGTTGAGGCAATCATAGTAATCTTTAATGGCATTTGTATATGCAACTTCGTTATGATTCAGCTGGCAAACACTCTGATAATCACCAATGTTCTTAAAATTGGTACCATCAAGAATCCATTTGTCACAATCCATGTTATGAGCTTTTTCGATCTGATCGATGCAGTTGAGAAGGATCTTCACCTGAGAGTTGTTGAGCTGAGTAGTCATTTTAATTGCCTCCGTTTGTTTTCTTGCTTCTTATTGTGATTACATTGTACTCCTTCTGCAAGAAATTGTAAAGAGGTTTTTGTAAAATATTTTGAAAATTTTCAAAATATTTGCAGCTCCTGTCTCAGCTTCTTGATCTTGCGCCTGACATTGCACGCTGGAACGCCAATCATGCGAGATATAGCGCTGGCAGAATATCCTTTAATATGGAGCTTGGCAACTTTGAGAAAGACTGAATCATCTCTACATATATAGTGTATCTGGGTGTAGATATCAGATGCGGCATAGTCATCCTGTGGGTCAGGGATCGTACATTCGATAGGAATTGGAACTGGTTCTTCGTTGCAGATTGTGCTGTTAAGGCTGACCGTCGTTTGGACTTGTCGCTGTACCTTGCGCCACTCCATACTGATTACATTAGACATGCATAAAAATGCAAATGAAGAGAACTTTCCTCTCTTGGGTTCATAGAAATGTGCTGCACGGCATAATCCAATAGCACAGAGATCGTAATAGTCGTCAGACAGATTGTATTTGTTAAGGTATGAATAGATGAGATTATGGTTATTGGTGACAAGATCTCGCTCTTCATCTGTGAGAGTGAATGGTTTCGCTGGTGAGTGCATAGATAGTTCCTCCGGTGTAAAATGATATGAGTTTTGAGATAATTATACTCGCAATATCGGAAAAAGTAAAGTGAAAAGAATAGAGAATGAGTAGAAAATAGACTGAAAAATAAAAATCAGTAAAAATCGGTCTAAAAATCGGCGTAAAATTGCAGAAAATTTTCTAAAAATCGGTAATTTATTGCAGAGAATTCTTCAAAAATCGGCGGAAATTTTGACGGTACATCGTCATCCTTATGCACAAAAAGTGCGCCGATTTTTTTCTTTTCCTCGCGTCTATAAACGGATCATGAAAAAGTAGGAGCGTGTGCGAAAAGAGAAAATCCCGTGAAAACGAGTATAAAAATCGGCGTAAAATTGCACTTGAAGTACTCAAAAATCGGTATTTTATTGGAAGAAAAGTTCAAAAAATCGGCGGACTTTTTCACGATATATCGTTATCCTATTGTAGAAAATTTACGCCGATTTTTTATTTTAATATAAATAGAATTAGATAATATATAAAATAAAAATAAAAATAAAAATTTAATAATAAAAGGGTAGGGGAGAAAAAAATCGGCCGGATTTTTCTGCAATAAATTCACGAACTGTGCAATAAATTTTACGCCGATTTTTCAACTTTTCGGTCCAATTTTACGCCGATTTTTGAGTCATTTTTTCGGATTTTATTGCACACAAAAATCGGTATTTCGCCGATTTTTCATAAAATTCTGAAAGTGAATTATTGCAAACTCATTTCAAAAGTTTTCGGAAGAGTAAAGAAAAAGTTTACTTGGGTGGAAAAAACGGAGTTTTTTATTGCAAAATTCTGTAACGATTTTTTACAATAAACTGAAAACTTTTGAATCTGCAATAACGAAGTAAAATAGACTGAAATTTCTGAAAATTTCTGCGTCGGTGTGAAAAGGTGGCGGAGCCATTTTTCGGGTATGCACCCTGGGCTTTTCCGTCAGAGACGGAGAGAGCTGGTAGAAATGGGTGTGGTGTAGTGTGCTTGGGTAACTGAAAAAATTTACAATAGGAGATGATCGTATTATAATATCTCTAAAGAGATATTATAATATTACAATGACTGGTGGTGATATAGTGGGTGCTTTTAAGAAAATTGAGGGAAGAAAAGTCTATATTGACTTCACTTTCATCGTTGCTGAAAAAGACTCCTATGAGCGCACAATGCGCGAGAACATGCGCAAGGTTCATGCCCGCAACAAGGCATTGAATTTGTTGTTTCCATATCAGCATCTCTTGGGCAAGCGCAGAATTGTTGAAACTCCTGAAGAAATGCAAGAGTTGTGTGACAAATACTTCGAGTCCTGTAATGGTCCACTGAGAGACAAATGGGGCAATGCAGTCACTGACAAGGAAGGTCATGCAATTATTGTACAGATCAAGCCATACACTATTTCGGGTCTTGCAGCTGCCATTGGCATGAGTACAACAACGCTCAAAAACTATACTTATAAAAGTTTGGCAGGAACTGTGCATCCCGAGTTTTCCAATGTGATTATGACTGCTCGACAAAAAATCGAGCAATACAGTGAGGAGCAGCTCTTCAATCGTGAGGGTGTGACTGGTGCTGAATTCATGCTGAGAGCTGGATTTCGATGGTCTACGAAGCAAGAGGAGATCGAGATGGCTCGCAATCTTGCAACGATCAAGAAGATGCAGCAGGACTATGAATTGCAAAAGAGACAGCTCAAGATCAAGGAACGCCTCATTGAGGGTGAAGATGTTGGCGACAATCAAGTCGTGATTAACATTGTCCGTGCAAAGCCAAAGAATAAAGATAATGAGGTGATCGATGATGACGAATAACTGTTCGTGTGGCTGCAATAATAATTACAATATCGATTATGAAAAAATTGCAACGTCAATGCAAACGAAAATCAGCCTTGCTGATCCAAAGGCAATTGTTCCAAAATATGCGACTTCTTGTTCTGCTGGAGCTGATATTTTTGCAAGGATCGATGAAGAGATTACTGTTTGGCCAGGGACAAGAGCATTGATTCCAACAAAGATCAAGATTGCAATTCCCGATGGTTGCTGTGGATTGCTCCTGGGTAGAAGTGGTCTTGCCCTGAAGCATGGAATCTGTTTGGCAAATGGTGTTGGGCTGATCGACTCTGATTATCGAGGAGAGCTCGGTGTCATCTTGCAGAACAATGGTGGTGAGCCATTCAAGGTCAAAGATGGCATGAGAATTGCTCAACTTGTAATTGTGCAATATCAGCAAACGAGATTCAAACAGGATTCTCTCGATGATACAATTCGTGGCCAAGGTGGCTTTGGATCTACAGGTGTTTGAGGAGGCAATATGAAAGGTCTTTTCACAGGCAGAAATGCAATTCCATACAGGTATGGCTGTTATGGGTACACTCGTGGCGGTGGTAAAGTTTGGCACGGTGGACAAGATATCGTGGGTGAGGACAATGATGTCATTCATTTCCCCTACTATACATTTAAGGATGGCTCACAGAAAGCAATCACAGGCACTGTTCGTCAGGCACGCATTGTAAAAGACAAGAGCAATAGGACATGGGAATGGGGATATTATGTGAGTGTCCAGCTCGATGCCAGCCAGACTCCTGATGCTGTTAACTGGCTGTACTTCTGTCACTGCTCCTCTCTGTTGGTTAAGGCTGGTCAGAAAGTCAAGAGCGGTGATGCTCTGGCCATCATGGGCAATACAGGCAACGCTGCACTCAACAATCCCCCATACAAACATTGTCATCTCGAAGTTCGTGCAACTGCTACGAGCAAAGGTTTGGATCCTACAGCATACTCTGGTCTGCCCAATAGTGTATGCTCTGTGAATATGCTGAGTGAGAGCAATAGCAACTATCTGGAAACACTGATTGATGTATCGAAGCATCAGGGCAAGATCGATTGGGCAAAGGTTCCATATAAAGCAATTGTGCGTGTTGGGTATCGTGGCTATGGCAATGGACAGCTGATGAGAGATGAACGATTTGAGGAGAATGTCAGAGGTGCTCTGCAAAACAACAAACTCTTTGGATTCTATTTCTTCTCTCAGGCAATCACAACTGCGGAAGCAACGCTTGAAGCCGAATATGCTGTTGGGCTGATCAACACAATGACCTCTGGGCGTGGATATCCATTGTTCTTTGATGCCGAATGGAGTCATAGTGTACATGATGGCCGTGCCGACAAAATCAGTAAAGCCAAGCGAACTGCTTGCGCAAGGGCATTTTGTAAGAGAGCAGCGGAGCTCGGCATGATCGCTGGTGTGTATACATTCACATCTTTCGTAGGTGCAAATATCGATTATGAGGATCTATGCAAAGACTATGTTGGGTGGCTTGCTGACTATCGTGCAAACTATGACAGGACACTTCCAAGGTACATTCATCAGTACACGAGCTCCGGTGTGGTTGCGGGCATCACAGGACGTGTTGACATGAATCATCTGTTGAAAGCTCTGCCTGGTGCAAAAGACGAAGAAAAAGAAGAGGAAAAGCCTGTGAGTGGGAAGTTACAGAAGCCAGTCATCTCTGGAGCGTCTGTGGAGGACGTGGAAGCGTTCCGAGAGCTGGCTGATAAATTATCTATCTCGTTCGAAACGACCTCCACAGTGTCCTTCCAGGCGGTCTCACAGGGAGACGCAGACAAGATCCTGGCTCTTTCTAAAAAGTTGGGACTGAAATATACAAGTTCTTGGGTGTGAGGTGATAAATATATGCAAACAATTACACTGAAAGGCTATGGGACAAATATTCCTCCATATGAGGCCATAGAGCTTGGCACTTATGACAGTTATGGAGTTGAACAACTACAAATCGTGCCATCTCATGGATGGGAGAATCTTTCGATCATTGCCTCTTTCTTTCCACCTTCTGGTGCTGAGCCTATCAAAGTTGCAGTATTATCTAGTGGAATCATCGATGTTCCTCCAGGAGCAACTGCAAAGCAATCAGGAAAAGGCATTATTGTATTTGCTGGCTATAAAGCAAATACTCAACTGATCTCTACAAATGTTGCCTATAACATCAGGGATCACAAAGATATTGCGTCTGGTGATCCTGTGTGCCCAACTCCAAGCGTTGTAGACCAAATTATGAACGCTACAAAGGCTGCTCAGGAAAATGCAGAAAAGGCAGCAGGCAGTGCAAAAAAAGCTGAAGATGTAGCAGCTAGTGTACGGAATGATGCTGATGAAGGGAAATTCAATGGTGAGGATGGGTACAGTCCTAGCGCTAATGTAACTCAGATAGAGAATGGTGCCATCATCAGCATCAGGGACAAGAGTGGTGAAAGTACTGCAACTGTATACAATGGTAAAGATGGTGCCAAAGGCGACAAGGGCGATACTGGTGATAAAGGAGATACAGGAGCAAAGGGAGACAAAGGAGACAAAGGTTTCAGTCCAACAGCTACAGTCACTCAGCTTGAAAATGGTGCCGAAATCACAATTACAGATGAAGAAGGAACCACAAAAGCCACTGTGAAGAACGGCACTAAAGGTGATAAAGGTGATCGTGGGTCAGATGGTGTCAGTCCTACAATTTCAGTAGAAAGTATTGAAAACGGACATCATGTAACAATTGTTGATGCTACTGGTACAACATCAGTAGACATCTACAATGGTGAAGATGGTAAAGACGGAAAGGACGGCGTACAGATTGATGATGCGGCGGTGAGCGAGGATGCGCCGTGGAGCAGCAAAAACATCGTGGACATGCTTTGCCCGCCGATAGAAGAAAGCGGCAACCCTGTTGCGTGCTACCCTGTAGCGGGATACCCGCTTGGCGTGAAAGCGAAGTGGGAACCAATGCAGGAAGGGAGCAGAACACCAAGCCCCGAAAACATTCGTCCCATCAAGGGACGTGACAGCGTGACGGTTGAACGGTGCGGGGAGAATATCCTAAACCCAAAGGCATACACATCTAAAATTACAAATGGAATTACTTTCACAGTAAATGAAGACAAAAGTGTCCGTATTGTAGGCACCGCAACAGGAAGAGCAACTTTTCCATTATATCTTCGCAAGAATAAAATGTCACTTCCGGACGGAAAATATGCTTTCTCAACCATTGCAACCCTTCCAACGGGCACAAGGTTATTAATTGGTTGTTATTATAAAAGCAGCGATGTATATAAAAAGGATTTAATATCATTAAGACCTGGCGAAAATTCGCAAACGGTTTCCTTACAGGGAGTAGAGTGGCTTGATGGATTCATAGATGTCGCATCTGGTAACACAATTGATACGACATTATACCCAATACTTATTCTCGGCACAACCGTCCCCACCACCTACATACCATATATCGGGCAGACCAACACCCTGACCCTGCCAGAAACCGTGTATGGCGGTGAGGTGGACGCGGTGAGCAGTGAGGGGCAGGAGACGTGGAAAATGCGGACGCTGGACGGGACGGAGATGTGGAGGCGAGAAAACAAAGCAACAAGTAGTTATTCTTGTAACATCAAACCTGCTACAAACGGCTTAACGAATTGTTTGTGCAGCATGCTCCCGTGGAAATTGTATGCTTACGCGAGTAATGGAAATGAAGGATATTTTGCGTTTGAAAGCGGCGGGGAAAAAGTGCATTTTTGCGTTACTGAAACATGGGAGACAGTAGATGCTTGGAAAGCCTACCTCGCCGCCCA
>OJNI01002283.1_pt1 | contig 10082 bp, 8 predicted proteins | sample 1597441 | NCBI WGS metagenome assembly OJNI01 (sample SAMEA2452131, study PRJEB22498) | human gut metagenome | reverse complement strand
GGTACGGAGGGCGCGCATGACGCCGCCGACACCCTCGGTATCGGCGATGGTCTGACGAATACCGTACTTTTTGGGGATCTCAAAATCGATAATGGTGCAGGGATCGTAGCCTCCCACCTGAATGGCGTTGACCACAAACTGGGCACCGCGGAGGGCCTCCTTGCGGTTCTCGACGCCGAGATGGGCGGTAATCTTTCCGTGGCCGCCCATGGTCTCGATCATGCGGTTCAGGATGCTTTCGCTCTCCTTCAGACGCTTGGCATCGATGTCATAGAGAGCAAATTCGGCGTCGCGGAGAGCCTCGGTACAGAGGCAGTCACCGATGATGTTGCGGGCAAAGACGGTACTGCCCGCGCCCATAAAGGTAATTTTCATAGTATGTTCCTTTCTGCAAACGATGTTTGCGAAAAATTAGGTCTTTTTTACACGGATAATCTTAAACATTTAGCATGGCTTTCATCACAGGTAGAATTGTCTTCGCCATACGATAAAAGCCAAGATCATTCGGATGAGTACGATCAACGGTACACAATTGACGGTCTTCGACACCAAAAAGCGCTTCCCCATCGATATAATACACATGATTATCACCACGCAAAATGGCATTTCGATAGGTAGTTTCAATAATTGCTCGTCGCTCCTCGCTATCGTCAACATCGTAAAAATTAAAATTCGGTCTGGACAGTAGAAGAATCGGCATGTTGGGATGTTTCTCACGAATTTTCAAAAAAAACGGTTCATGTGTGCTGCGAAGATGTTCCGGTGTCGGAGCATTATGATCATAATCCAAAACAAACACACTCATATCGATCGTATTAATATAGTCCGCCATTTCGGGTTCACCCTTGGCGTTACCGGAAAAGCCAAAATTATAGAAATCCATATCCAACCAGCGGCTCAACAAGGCGGGATAATTGTTTACCACACTTGTCGCACTTCCGCCTTCAGTAATCGAAGAACCATAATACAGGACCTTGCCGTACCGATACGGGGTTGGTTCTTCCACAATCGCACGATCGGGAAAGAAAACATCTACACTTTCAATCTCCTCGTTACGAAGAAGCCAAAGCGTCACGTCCTCCATCACCGGGCGCTTATGAAAGGTCAATTCAAAGGATTTTGTTTGATAGTCCGCGGGGAACATATGACCCGCTAGGTAGGAATCCGCTCTATTACCTACCATAACATAAATAGCTTGGCAACCGTATAAGCTCATCCCCACATCCATTTCCAACGTTTTTAATACAACCTTGACCGTAAACGCCTCCGCATCGGTGCGGAATCCAATACGGGCACCAGGGCAACGCCGTCCCAAAATGTCCGGCATTAACAACTTGGCGCGCAGTTCAGGAGGTATGCGTTCGAATGTCCGTTTTTTGTCAAAAAATGGAATACCAAACACCTTTAGTGGAGAATCTGCACACGAGTATCGTTTCATATGCATTTACCTTTTCTTAATCATTTTTTCTTTTTTCCAAATCCCACACCAATCGGTTGTTTTCCTCTTCAATGGGGATAAAAAGCGTCCTTGGACTCCCTACATCTCCATCATTTGGAGAATGAAGAGCAAGCCATAGTTTCCCATCGTAATCGGTAAAGATCATGCCATGGCCACCGTCATAGTCACCAAGAATTTCCTTGGAGTAGAGCCGTTCCTCCATCTGCTCCCACGGGCCGGTCACCTCTCCTGAGGCACTTTTGGCCATACCGATGCAGTAGCCATACTTATCCCAGTTGGACCAGATCATGATTAGGGAATTATCCTCGCAACGATAGACCCAGCAGCCGTCGGTAATATCCCAAGCAGCCCAAGGTGCATCGTCAGCGCGGAAAAGCTCTATCGGTTCAGAAATGAAAGATTTCAAATCTTTTGAAATCTTTGCACACACCATACGACCCACATTATCATCTGTGGAAACCCACTCGTGCACAAAGATCATCCAAGGTTGTCCATCCTTGTCCACATAGAGACTGCCATCAATAGCGTCCCAATCCTTGGGTGTCACGTGACCGTCGGAATGGAGCTTATATGGCCCCTCTGGTTTGTCGGAGCGAAAGATCGCGCATCCGCGACGGCCTGTTTCCTTGGATTTGTAAGTAGTAAACATATAGTAGGCACCCTCATACTCGTATACTTCAGGAGCCCAGTGATCTCCATCGGAATCGGCTGGGATTTCGACAATCTGTTCGAGTTTTATCCAACGACCATCCAAAGCTTGATTCGCCGAATAATACCCCTGCCAGCCCGTTCCAAAAACATAGTAGCGGTTATTCGCCTTCAACACACAGGGATCGCGAAGGCCATAGATTCTTGATACGATTACCGCATCAACTGGTGTCACAATTTCATGCTGGGATTCCATTTCAACTGTTGTGTCCCAAATAGTTTCCTTCGGTGGCTTCTCCGTCTCCATAGGCATTGTTGTTTCCTCCTGCGCTGTATTTTCCGATGATATTTCTTCGGACATTGTTTCTTCCGGTATCGTTTCCTCGGTCGTTGTTTCTGACGGCAATATCACCTCGCTTGTATACTCTTCCCATTCGGTCTGTTCGAAAGAGCTGTCCGTAGGCGTAGAAGTTTCTACACCTACACTTGCGGTTTCGGTAGTTACGACTGTTTGCCAAACGCCAACACTTTCCGAAGTATTGTTCGAGTCATTCCGATTAGCACAAGACGTTAACAAGCAAGCAACAACCACAAGCAAAGATGCCCTTCTGTATATGAACATATTGACTCCTTATATAGTACAAAATGCTTTTTGATTGAATTACGAAATATTTATTGCGAAATCTAATCTGCCAGTGCATTATATTTCTTGATAAGTTCAATCTCTTCCGGAATGTATGGACGGTAATTGGGGCGGAATAGATCATGCATCCATTTACCGAAATCGTATTTTGCATTAGGATCTCCGCTATAAAAATGGTTCCACATATCCTCCCACGGTTCATGTGTTTGAGTCTTCCCAAGAACAAACCCCCAACAATAGCAGGCAATATTCTCAAGAAAAAACAACGGATACAGGTCCTCGACCGTACTAAAGGATGTTCTGCTAAGCCATTCCGTCATAAAAATTGGGCGATTCAGCTTCTTTAGCTCCTTGATTTGAGGTACCATTAAGCGATACGGCATATAACTATGAAAGCTGATGACATCAGAAAGGTCTAATGCCGCCTTTTCGGCAGCCGTTTCAATTCTCTCGTAACTATAGTATGAGTAATACACATCGGCACACAGAGGCTGAACAGGCTCTAATGCACGGCATTCCGCAAAGATGCGTTCCATAATGGGAATAGCGCGCTCATGAATTGCAATGCCTGGTTCATTATATACGTTCCAAACAATGATGCGATTATCCTGAGCGTATTTGCCAACAACCTCACGCACCATTTCATAGAACTTTTCCGAAACCTCGGGAAGTTCAGCATAATGATACGGGGTCAAAGCCTTTTGTTCTTCGGTCAAGGGCAATCTTCCTTGATGATATCCCCACGAATATTCTTGTTTACCCAACTTCTTCGGAATATACGTACCACCTCGCGGAAGCTGAGCCTCCGAGGTCAAGCCCATAAGGATCGAAATACCCAATGAATCTGCCAACGCAATAAAGCGCTCCAAATTAGCCATAAAGCTATCGTGCTCGGCCAACCACACGTTAAACTCCAAAAAGATCCGTATTGTGTTGAACCCGATCTCCTTACAGAGCTTCAACTCTTTTTCTGCCACCTCAAAGTGCCGTTCGCAATCGTATGCCTGCCACATATCGGCGCGGTTGGCGCAAACACTAGGAATGAAATTACATCCGCGCAGCCATCCTTTGGTTTTATACCATTCATTTGCTCTTTCTTCAGTCCATTTTGTTATCATGATGATTTTCCTCACATTATAATTTCTTAAGATATATTAGCGCTCCCGCATGCACCTCATCGAAATGGAAGGTATAGCCCTTCTCTGCTAGGTCCTTCGAGCCGACAGTTATCGGCGCCCTGTACGGAAAAAATTCTAAGCTATAGTCCCCAGGGACAAGATCCGGAAAGAGAACGGTTATGGTATCGGCCTCACATCCGGGACGCTGAGCCACCACCACCGCTTCGGTATTGTTACCGCTCCGCATCTCGAGACAACGAATCTTTTCCGTGTTTCTGTAGTAGAAAATCGGATCGGTATGATGGCGCATGGTACAACTGTTCAGCATATGGCGGTACTTTTTATACAGCGCACAAGCATCGTTCAAGAGCTTCCTTTTCTCGCCAGAAAGAGAAGCAAAATCACCGCAGAGGTGCATTCGCCCCACCATAGAGTTGGTCATGGTCAAGGCAAAATCGCTCAGACTGTTACTGCAATCGGTCCACGACCAAACACCGCATTGGGAGGGGTGTACCACCTTCGTTACGTTATAGGCATGGGCACCGAGCAGCTTGAAGTCGCCGTGGTCGGTGATTGAGCTCATGTCGGAGCGGGATAGCGAATTATATTCTAAGCGCATACCGCCCGAGGAGCAGTTCTCAATGATCATCTGGGGATGGCGGGCACGAACACCGTCCAACCATGCATCGTAGGCCTCACGGTTCAAACGAATTCCCTCGGCAGGGTTATCGCTTCCGCAGTTATCGGCGCCGGGTACGCTGTCGCTGTTGTAGTCGATCTTGACATACTCAAAGCCCCACTCGGCAAAGCGATCGAAAATTTTATCTGCATACTCACGAACCTTAGGTTTCGTAAAGTTTAAAAAGCGATGTCCCGCATCGGTCACAAAGTGCCCGTTTCGCATTAATAGCATCGATTCGTCATGGTAGTGCTCGGCCTTAGAACCAATTCCTTCGATTTCACACCAAATACCGGGCTTCATACCGTGTGACTTAATAGCATCTGCCACATATTTCAAACCATGAGGAAACCGTTTCTTGTCCGGCTCCCATTGTCCAAGCCCATCCCATAAAGAAAGTGATTCCGGAACATGCCAACCATCATCGGTCACGTAAACTTCTACGCCATTCTCCTGCAGTGTATCAAGTTGGCGCAAAATCGCCTGCTCGTTGTTCTTTCCCATAAGATACAGCCAATCGTTGTAGATTACAGGAAAGTCCCGATCACCCTGACTACGATGAATCAAAACCTTCTCACGGTGGGAATGCATCATGTTGAGGGCTTTTTCATAAGTTCCTTCGGCCACCGCAAGGGAAACCTTTGGCGACACAAAGGCATCACCAGGCTTCAAAACGCAAGACCATCCGCTATGTGTTTCATTTCCCAAGCCTCCCTGTGCATAGAGCCATGCGCCAGTAGGTCTCGGTTCTCCATTTCCCAATTCAAAACGCCAAGACTGAGAGATTTCAATTTGAACAGCGGTAAAAAGTTTCTCATTTTCCTGTTCAATGATAAAGAACGGAATATGATCCTTACAAACCCATGTACCAACGCTTTCAACCACAAAGGCATTGCGCGAATCACGGTAAACTTCCAGTTCAGGAAGTGAATTAACATAGTGATTTCCCTCATAGATCCAACAAGAACGGAAGCGGTGGAGCTTGAGTTTCATCATATCATCGGTAAAATAAGGAAAATTGCCAAGGCAAAAACTACTGACATGATTGACAACAATCTCATCCTGCCCGCGATTCACCAATTCGGTATAACGGTGCATGGCCGGTGAGTCGTCATAAACAATGTAATGAAGCCGTGTTTCCAATCTGGTTTCGGGATCGGAGAGGATCATGATATGATCCACACCACCCTTTACCTTGACTTCTTCCCTTCCCACAAAACGGGAACGCTGACTCACACCACCGAAGTAAGCCCGCTTTCCGTGAGGCTGCATATAGGATTCGGAGTTGACCACAATAACCGCTTCGGGTGAATGCGGCCATGTGCGTTGAAATGTCTTATCAGGATTCAACTGCTTATCGTAACCCGCCGGAAGGAAGGAGAGATGACGTAACTCCCCGTTTTCTTCAATCATTGTATAGGCATAGTGTTGATTTTGTAAGGTAATATATTCCATAACATATATCCTTCTGAATTTCTTATATTTCTACTTCAAGAGGCGGCTCATGAGGCGTTGGAGGATATGTAATCAGCTCTACACAGAGAGATTCCGGCTTGCCGTCATCATGCCCGTGATAGGCTACCGCATCCCGCCCATCTTTCAGTTTAAAGCAAGAATTATGGCCACAATACTTGATGGGAGGCTTCATCCCAGAGGAAATCATGGGGTTATCTTTTCGTTTAACAAATGGCTTCCCGACACCATCACTTTCGGCAACTCCCATCTCGTAACCCCGTGTCCAACTGGAATACCATAGATACAGCTTACCATTGCGACGGACAACAAAACTTCCTTCTATTCCAATACTGTCCCATTCGCCATCTCCACCCTTTTCGATTATCGAAACGATTTCTCCATAAGTCGTAGCCGTTTGGGTATCAAAACGGCGAGCGAAAATCGCGCGATCGGTATTATAGAATAGCCACACTGTTCCATCCTCATCAGCAAACAAGTGTGCATCGTTCGTTATTCCATCGCTTTCAATCAAAGGTTGGGGTTGAATGGTATAGGGGCCGGTAATTGCATCGGACACCGCAACATATGAACGCATTCCCCGGTAAAAATCGTCCTCCGTTGCCTCCGCCTCATTCATGGCATTAAAGGTAACATAGAATCGATTTTCATATACAAATAATTCCGGAGCCCAAAAGCGATTCTTATATCCAACATCATCCGGAATTGTATCTGAATTCACCACACGTCCTTCAAAATTCCAATTCACAAGATCATCGGACGACCACATACGAACACCGGGATTTGCCCCTCTCCAAAAATCAGGCGATGTCCCCACCATATAATATCGATCTTCATACAATACGATCATGGGGTCTCGGATCGCACCAAGCGAACAAGCATAATTGGGATTATTAATCTTCATTTTCTACCTCTGTATAGGAAATGGCCGTCGAAGCCATTCGTACACCACGCATTTCTACAGGCACAGATTCTTCGACGGCCAAACGTTATGCCTTATTTTCTCTTCTTGCTGACAACAACTGCCCCACAGATCAGCGCGATTGCAGCAGTCACCACGCCAACGGAAAGAACATCTGCCGTTTCGGGATTATTGGGCTGCTCAGGCTCGTCACTGGGAACGTCAGGAGCCTTTTCAGCAAAAACGGTATCGAGTTGCTTTACCTGCTCATCGTTCAGAGCATAATCGAAAACAGCTACATCATCTGCGGTCATTGCTCCGGTATATCCGCACCAGTTCTTTTCATCTTTAACGTATTCGTTCAAGCAACCAATCGCAAAAATGGTATTGCCACAATTCATGTTTACGCCGGAAACGTTATCGCCGGTGTATGCCAGCTTATCATCAACCCAAAGCTTGATGGTCTTCGCAGTGTCATCATAGGCAATCGTATAACGGTGCTCATTTGCATTCCAACCGGCGCCGAGAAGATCGGTAAAGTTTGTAGATCTCCAATTTTGATTGGAATAAATATCGATTGCACACCAATCGTTATCAACAAGCAAACTCATACCGCCTTTATAAGCATCCCAGTCAAAGCCGGTACCAAGCAAAACAACCTGACCATTAGGCAAGGCCTGAACGGATGCTTTAATGGTAAATGTAAAACTCGTCAAGGAATCGGTAAAATCTTTGCCGTTTGCATCAGGAAGTGCCTGAAGGACAGACTTGCCGTCCAACTTTACCTTTCCATCTTCAGCAACAACGGCGCCATCTTCCCAGAACCATGCGGTAAGATCGTTTCCGTTTCCGGTAAAATCCTTACCAATGTTGTCAGGATCACTGAAGTTATACGCTGCGATAGGTGCCGGAATGGTTTCTGCTGCGCCAACAGAAATGAGGGATGTCATTGCCATCGTAATAATGGCCAGTGCGAGAATAAGTGCCTTTTTCATAGTGTTTTTCTCCTTTTGGATTAATATTTTATAAGCACTAAGTGCTTATTTACTGAGAGGATAATTCAAGAAAATCAAGAATAACATTTCCGAATCGTCTGCCAAGCTCAGCCATCGGCATGGCATCGTAATGAGCTAAATCTTGATTATCTTGATCGTATGTTAGATCAAGCGTATCAAAATAATAAGCATTCGGGTGATCTTCTGCGTATTGTTTTTTCACATTGTTCATTTTCTCATAGTTGTTCCAGTACGTTGAGATACCCGCTTGTACCACGGCCATTCCCCTTTCGGGCAAATATGCTGAGAACTCGGTTTCGATCGTCTTAACAATGCCATCAAATTTCTGATTGTACATACTAATGGAATCTTCCGAACCGGTATCCGATTCGCCCTGCATCCAACAGAAACCAATAATCTCAGGGGCAAGATTTTTGCTCTCAAGATCTTGGATTCCTTCATCAATAAACGATAACATGTGATCCAACAGCTTGCCATGCTCACCGGAATTTAGTAACCAATCCCAATGAATACTGGAACCACTTGTCGCAGCCTTAATGATGAAAATATTTTCATCGGGTAAGGCTTTTGAAAGCACTTCTGCCATGCCCAATTCCGGTCCAAAGTGAGTGCTTTTCGTGAGTCCTAACCCCTGTCTTGCACGAACAAAGCCGTTGGATGTCAGCGTTTGACCCTCGAGATAAGGGTTGTTACAACATTTCACGAAAATGCTGGGAAAGCCGGTTACATACGCCTTCATGGTTTGTGAATCCAGATGTGCAAGCAAAGAATGTCCAACAGCATTGGATTGTCCCGCCAGAATAATAACCTTAACTCGTTTGCGATTATCAACAGGGGCTGATGTTGTTTCGGTATCTATATCTTTTTCGGTTGTGTCTTGCGTTGTTGTTCTATCTTTTGATGTTCCGCGACCACACGATAATGTAGAAAATGTCAAAGTCATCATAAGCAATACCAACACTACAAATTTCAAAGTATTCATTTTCTCTTTTTTGTAGAAATTACTCCGAGAATTACAGCAGCAACAACCAGAACAGCCGCTACAACGATAACGATGATCACCGTCGAACTCAGCCCACCTTCGCTGTCATCACCTTTGTCGGTATCAACGACAGGAGTCTCGGACGTGGATTCCGCAGGCTTGTTTTCAGTCTCTATCGTTATCGGTCGTTACATTCGTATCATCGGCAGGAGATGTGTCTTCCTTGGTTGTATCGTCCGGGATCTCAAAAGAAAGGCCAAAAACAGTGTCATAATCTTTTGTTGTTCCATCAGGATTATCCGTAGTAAATACCTTGGCAATCTGTTCTGCAGTTAGTACCGAGTTCCAAACACGAACCTCGTCAATGACACCGGTAAAACATTTTCCATCAGCCGCGCCATAATACCACATATCCGCATTCGATTGTGAGCCTACCGTAAACGTATATTTTTCTACCGAAGCGTAATTTAACTCATAGTCAAAGTTTTTTGTTCCAATCAGCTCGGTATTCAAGTAGTATTTTACTTCTGTTTTACCGTTTGCGATTTCTGCCGTGACCGTGTACATGTTTAAGTTTGCAGTAAAAGAATACTGCGGATACTGCATAACATTCCACCAGTCATTCGGGTCGAACGTAATATGCATGAAATCGTTGTCTCCGCCATCAATACGATGCATAATACAGAAATCATCAATAGATACCGGAGATTCCCATGCGCGGAAATCGCCAATGCGAGTTTCGCGAATCGCATAATAACTGAGGGTAAAGGACTTTAACTTTTCCGACAAGTCATTTTCAACGGGGCAAGAGTAGCAGTAATCTCCATCCAAATAGAGGGCATTTCCAACAGCTCCGGCCGCAGCAAACTTGGGGAAGCCTTGGCCATTGGAACAATCCAAGTGATAGGTATCCATGCTGTCTTTGCCAAAATCGGCATCGTCCTCGAAAGAATACCATGCAATGGGATCGGGAATCGTGACATCTTCAGCCACGGCGGGGAGCATCAGGATAGTTGCAAACAAAGCAACTGCCATCAGCAATAGGAACGCTTTTCTCAGGGTTTTCATAATGTTTCTCCTTTATTTTTTATTTCCGTCTTTACGGAAAATTTTGACTGCAAAAGTAGCAACACCGGCAACCGCCGCTACGATCACGGCTCCTG
>OJNI01002281.1_pt1 | contig 10090 bp, 9 predicted proteins | sample 1597441 | NCBI WGS metagenome assembly OJNI01 (sample SAMEA2452131, study PRJEB22498) | human gut metagenome | reverse complement strand
AAAAGGGGGAATAGCGCAGTACGTGACAGATGGAAAGCATCCGGCCTGTCTGCCGCGCCTTTTCGCCCATTGCGATGAGCTCCGCACGGTCATAGCTCATCGGCTTTTCACAAAGCACATCATAGCCCTTGTCCAAGGCTTGCAGAACCGGCTCGTAGTGCATCCGGTCCTGCGTACAGACAAATACACAGTCTGCGAACTTCTCGCACCCAAGAGCGCCCTCCCAGCTTTCAAAGCAGTGGCTTTCGGGAATGCCGTGATCCGCAGCGAACGCGGCACGCCGATCTGCACGCGGCTCGGCCACGCCGACAATTTTTAATTCATTTGGGAAATTCAGCGCATAGGCAGCATACACATTTGCTCCCCGCTGACCAGCTCCCAGCACTATTGCGGTAATTGGTTTCATAGGCGACTCTCCTCATATTTAATTTCCAGCACGGTGTCAATCGGATCGGGCAGCAGATAGGTGAAGTGCGGGATCGTGCCGAGTGTGACAAACGCAAGGTTTTCATAAGCGTTTGTAATCCAGCTCTCCCCCCGTAGCACCTCACTGCCGTCCGCAAGACGCCGCACCGAGTTGACACGCTCTGGGGCAAGGCCGGTCAAAGCCAGCGGACCGATAGGGTTGTCCAGAATATGCGCATAGATGTGACCATCCTTTTTTGTGTACCAGCCCCAGTCCGGCTTTGGAAGGTCTGCACTGCCGCAACCGTAGACGCTGTCGCCGTTGACTGCCAGCCACGCACCGATCTCCTCCAGCAGCCGACAGCTTTCGGCATTGAATCTGCCATTAGCGTCCGGCCCGACATTAAGGATCATGTTGCCGCCCTTGCTGACACACTCAACCAGCATGTGGATGACCATTTCAGCAGATTTATAATGACGGTCACTGGAGGAGTAGCATGGAAGCCGGCTTGTAGTCTGTATCATAGGGGTTGTAGCCCCAATTATTGTTCATGGTCGTGCATAGCTCCCAAGGAACGCGCTCACCCCTGACATTACGAATGCCCTCTGGCGGCAGGATCTGCTCTGGGCTGACGAAATCGCCGCTGTAATACGCCGGATGCTCCGTGACAAGACTGCCAAACCCTTCGCCGCTTGTTTCCAATCGATTGTCAATGACAACATCGGGCTGATGGCGACGAACCATTTGTATTAACTCTGTGGCCTTCCAGGCCTCGCCACGCAGCTCGTCATACGCATAATCGAACCAAAGGATGTCGATCTTGCCGTAATTGGTGACCAACTCCTCAATCTGCCCGTGCATATAGGCAAGGTAGCGGTCAAAGTCGATTTTCTCATCCTGATAAGCCGGATTACCGCGCATTGGATGATTCAGGTCGCTGAACTTTGGGAAATCTGGATGATGCCAGTCAATCAGAGAATAGTAGAGACCCACACGGAGCCCTTCGGCACGAACAGCATCCACAAATTCACGTACCAAATCGCGTCCACAGGGTGCATTCGTGCTCTTGTATTCGGTCAGGCGGGAGTCAAACAGGCAAAAGCCGTCATGGTGTTTTGCGGTTAGTACCACATACTTCATCCCAGCTCGCTTTGCACGCCGAACCCAGTCCTTCGGGTCATAAGCGTTTGCCGTAAACTCCTGCATATAGCGCTCATACTGCTCTGCGGGAATTCGAGCCTCGCTCATATACCATTCGCCGCGACCGGGGATCGCATAAAGCCCCCAATGCAGAAACATTCCAAACCGGGCGGACTGAAACCACTGTGTCCGTTTTTCTCTTTCTGTCATATTGACTATCCTTTCACTGCTCCTGCCGTCAGCGATTTAACGAAAGTCTCTGACAACAGGCAGAAAATAATGATGGTGGGAAGAACAATTAAGATGATCGCCGAGAACATGCCGTTCAGGTTTTTGGAATATGCCGTTGTAAACTGTCCAAGTAATGCGGGAAGCGTCATATTTTCCTTCGACTTGAGCAGAATGGATGCAAAGTAGTATTCGTTCCAGTTATTCAGGAACGCCATAATAGCCGCCGTTGCAAGCCCTGGCTTTGCAATAGGGACGATGATTCTGAAATACGTGCCGATATAGCCGCAGCCGTCCATCATAGCGGCTTCCTCCATCTCCTTCGGGATGGTAAGGAAATAGCTGCGAAGAATAAAGAAGGTCACAGCGATACCAAGGCTGGAGTATACAAAAATGATTCCCGTCAATGTGTCCTTGAGCCCAAGATCAGATAGGAGGCGATAGATAGGAAAGCTGATGGAAATCGAGGGGATGAATAAGGTGGAAGCAAACATCAGCGTAACGAGGTTTTTCCCTTTGAAGGAGATCCTTGCGGACACATAAGCCGCAAGAGAAACCACAAAGACGCTGATTACCGTAGATATAACCGTAACGATCAGGCTGTTCAGAAAATACTGACCGATATTGAGCTTTGTGAATATAGTGATGTATCCGTCAAAGACCCATTCATCAGGAAGGCCCAAGCCGCCGGGTGTCCGCTTAAAAGAATTCAGGAAAACCCAGAGAATTGGATACAGGGAAATCACCAGCACAAAAGCCATTAAGAGATACCGCAGCAGTTTTGCGGAAAGCGAGAATGCGTTATCCTGTTTCATGATTAAGTCCCCCTTTAATCCGATGTATCCGAACGGAACGCACGGTTGATAAGGCAGACGATCAGAATTCCGAGTATGAACTGGATCACACCTGCGGTATTACCACGCGCAAAATTCAACTTTGTACTGCCGAGAGAGGTTTTGTAGATATAATAGCTCAGTGAATAGGTAGCGTTATCGGGCCCACCAGAGGTGATGAGTGCGATCTCATTGTAAAGAAGCAAGCCGTAATTTGCTGCCATTACCGAAATCGTTCCAATCATTGGGCGAAGCAAAGGCAACGTAATGTGCCGGTCGATTTGCCATTCAGACGCACCTTCGATGCGGGCGGCCTCATAAATTCCGGGGTCAATGGAGAATATCTGCGTCAGAAGCAAAAGACAGTTTGCGCCGCCGAAGAGAATAAAGGTAAAGGTAATCCCCCAGAAGGCATAGGTTGGATTTGATAAAACACTTACATCCGATCCGGGCCAGATCCTGTTGCACAATTCTGTAACAATGCCGCGTGCCGGGCTGTAGAGATTTAGGAAAATAAGGCCGATGGCTGCAGTGGAAATAATGTTTGGAATCAGGAACATATTGCGCGTGAACCGCCAACCACGCATTTTTTTGGACAAGGTCAACGCCACAAGGATCGTAAACGGGACCTGGATCAGCAGTGTCAATGTGACCCACTTTAGAGAGTTGGCCAGTGCCATCTTAAAGTTTGCGTCATAACGAAACAGCTTTATATAGTTATCAAAGAAATGCTCCCAACCAAGGAACTCCGGGGCTGTGAAGTTTGCATAGTTCCACGAGCAGAAGGATGTCAAGAATATCGTGATTAGGGGATATGCATAGACAACTAAAAATAAAGCCGTACAAGGGGCAAGGAAGGCCAGAATAAACCCTCGCTTTCTATACGTTCTCGCCCCTGAGAAAACGCTTTTGATCTTAACTCCCGCCTTCATGATGTATTATCCTTTCTCCGCTTTCTAAAAAGAGAAGGGGACATTGCGCCCCCTTCTCTCGTAACCATTTACAATCAGCTCGCTGCGATGACAGCATCAAGCTCGCTCACTACATTGTCTACTGTCTTCGAGCCATCCTTCAAGCCAGCATACTTGGCCTGAATTTCGCCTTCGAAGTCACCAAACTGGTTGCCGAGACCAAGGGCCTGATAGTCAGCCTCCATGCACAGCTGGCACGCAGAAACCAGAAGCTTTGCTTCGGGAGCATCGACCTTGTCGATCAGTGTCATATAGTTTACCTTGGTGTTGGGAGCCATGCCGATACCATAAGAGATGATCTTGTTTGCGATTTCTTCACTCGTCATGTACTTGATGAACTCAATGCAGGCCGCCGTCTGCGCCTCGGTCAGACCGCTTGAAACGACAAGGCCTGTGCCGCCAGACATGAGAGATGCGCGCTTGCCGGACTCATTTGTCGGGAAGTTGGCGGGCTTGATGTTCTCCGCACCGGCCATGCAGTCCACACTTCCGCCAGCATCCCAAACGCCGTTAAAGAGCATTGCCGTCTTGCCATCAAAGAAATCGGTGCGATACTGCTCGTCGTCGTCACCGCCGGGGCCGAAGTTAGCGGAGTCGATCTGCTGGAGAACCTTTTCCTGCATGAAAGTCATGACCTCGCGGAAGGCAGGGTCATCAAAGGACATAACATCCGCGCCCTTCGCATAGAAAGCGCGAGTAGCGGCATCTGCCTGGAAGCGGTCAGAATGTTGGTGGGCCAGCCGGCGTTCAATCCGAACGGAGTGATACCAGCGTCAACCAGCAGCTTAACCGCATCTTCAAAGTCCGCCCAAGTATTCCATTCGGCAGGAACCTTTGCACCGGCCTGCTTAAACAGTGCCTCGTTGTACCAGAAACCGACAGCTTCGATCTGCTCACGGACGGAATAGATCTTGCCGTCTGCAGTCAAGTTCTGATCATAGCAGACACCGGCACCAGCCTTGAAATTGGCATCCGCATCAAGGTAGGGCTTCAAGTCAAGGATCAGACCAGCGGCACTTGCGACGGGCACGATGTCCCAACCGCCAAAGTCGGCAATATCATAGAATTTGCCGCCGCTGATGTCGTTGAGCGCCGTATTGTAGATGCCCTCTGCGCCGGACTCATCAGGAACTGCAACAAAGGTGAATTCATCCTTGTGCATATCCGCAAAATCCTGATAAATCTGCCTCATCTGTGCGGCAGCAGGCCACTCGGACTCATCGTGATAGTAACCGTGAACAAAAGTGATAGTGGTCTTCTCCGGATCTTTCCCCGTATCGCCCCCGGGCTTCCCCGTCTCGCCGCATCCGGCAAGTATGCCGGCAATCAGAAGAAGTGTCAGAAGAAGTGCAAGTATCTTTTTCATAGTCCATTCCTCCATTTTGATATTGATGGTTAATAGATGTAGCTGAATAGACCCTTAGGTCTTATTAAGCACCTTCAGTTTATCTGATAGTGAGTCAGGATACCATAAAACTTTTTGCCGAAACATTGAGTTTTACACACCTAATCAAAAGAATGGCGCCGAAAAATTGTGTGGTTTGCACAATTTCTCGGCGCCATTCAGCGGTTGAGATGTAATATACTGATGTTATTGTGTTTTTTTAACCTTTTGGCGTGCCCCTAATCAGAATCTGTTATGATAGCTACAATAGATTGCTGCACGGACTTGTCTCGCAGCAGTTCCTCCAGCCTTTGTTCAAGATTGGCAAAGGACTTGACTGGAAGGACGGAATATAGCGTCAGTATTTGCTGATCTGCCTTCTGGCAGACTTGTACGGCATCTGCCAGGATAGGCACTCTTTCACGAATCCATGCGTCTTCAATCTTTGGATTACTTGGCGCCTGATGCGTCTTTGTAACCATCTGCTCCTGAACATCTTCACTAAGCATGTATTTCAGAAAGCGCACACAAGCATCAATCTGCTTTGGAGAACCAACATTACTAATGACGTAGCCGGTAGCGGGGTTGGCGTAGGAGATTGTTTCTCCTTGTCTTCCGGGGAACGCAGCGTAGCGGATTTCCTGCTGTGTCGTTGTTTCTACAAGGTCCGTATTGGCCCAGACGCCATCAATATAGATCGCACTTTCCCCATTGAAGAAGTTCTGCCTGATGTCCAGAGCTGTCCCGCCCTGTGTATCGTAGGAAAGTGCGCGGATCAGTTCTGATACTGCGATTTCCGCATCCTCTCTGTCACACGTAGCGGTTTCTTTCTGCATGAAGGCCAAAGAATTCTCCGACACGGCGGCCAGCCGTGCCCCCAAAAAGAACCCCATTTGACTCACCTGCAGCTGAATTGGCACCGCGCCTGTCTGCGGGGAGATCTCCGCTAACGCATCGCATGCCGCCCAGAATTCCTCCCATGTCTTTGGGAGAATTACGCTCCCTTCCGGCGTTCCTGTGTCTGTGATCCCCGCCTGTTTGAATAGCGAGGCGTTATACCAGTATCCGATGTATTCCACTGCATCCGGAAGCGTGTAAAGCGCACCGTCCGGCTCCTGAAGTGCCTCCAGAATCTGCGGACTTATGTTCGATGCAAATGTCGCATCCTCCTGTAGATATGGCATCAGATCCAAGGCTACGCCCTTCTTCTTTGCACTTGAAACATACTGCACATTCCCGTTGGTGCTGATGATGTTCGGCGTTTTATCCACCGCAAGCATATCCGCAGCCTTTTCCATAACAATCCCCAAATCTGGCGATGTGTCATAGGCGATATGAATATCAGGGTTTGCTTTCTCAAAAGCCGAAAACAGCTCGCGCATTCCAATATGATCGGCGCTGCTTCCGCCCCAACCATGCATAAAGCTGATAGATACCGTTTCCTTCTCCGGTTCAGCAGAGCAACCAGGCAATATCAGAAAAATACAGAGCACTGTAAGGCACATCAAAAGCACTTTTTTCATGGATGATCAGCTCCTTGTCCAAAGTTTCTTTTACTGTTATAATAACAGTAGACACACCAAAAAAGCAAGTGAAGGGGGTCTTTTTCATGCGGGATCTATACGAGAAGTGGATACGCACCCCTTCGCTGCGGGGCCAATTGATTTGGTTGAATGTTAGTTCCGTTCTGGTAACGCTGCTGATCAGTCTGCTGATTTTAGTGCTGCTGGTCATCAATGTCATGGGGTCCTTTGTGAATCGGGAGGCCCAGTTTGCCATGCGCGCAGTGAGCCAAAGCCTTTCCACAAAAACACAGATGATGGAGGATATGCTGCTTCGGATATGCAAGAGTACTGCAATGGCGGAAGAGGGTTCAGAAAGCAGAAGTGAGCAATTCCAAAACCTGATTGACATTTATTCGGACAAAAACATCGTTGCCCCCGGCCTCCCCTTTGTGGAGATGGTATACTTCATAGATCGGGAGATGAACTCCGATGTTGTGTCTTACCACGAGCTTCGCGTAAGTGAACAGGCTCGGCTGGATGAAGATAACTTGATGAGATATTATGCCTTTCAGGAAAGCGGAAAGGATGTTCAGTGTACGGCAGAAGACCCCTATATCCACATTATTTATACTGCCTACGACAGGTGGACGGATCCCATAGGCACTGTGATTTTCGTGGTCAACCAGTCGGCTGTTACATCGATAATGAGTAAAATCTCTGATTACCGGGATGCTTTTTGGTATTTGTTTGATAAGGACGGAAATACGGTTTTTTCAGAAAGCACACTTAACCTTCGCCCCGAAGAGCAATCCTCACTGTTTGATGCCAGCCATGATTCCACCTATGTCCGCAAAATCGGAAACAGCAGCTACCTTCTATTCAGCGAAACACCGGGCATGGGGCTGCTCTGTACCATCGGCGTACCCTCGATACAGATACTGCGGTTGCTTTATCAGGTAGCTGCGCCCTATCTCATCGGCTGTGCTATCCTTCTGCTTATTGTTGCTGGTATCATGTTTTTCGCTGTTATGCGGCGATTGCAGCCGCTTCAGGAAATGACGCTTCAGCTGCAACAGGTTGCACAGCAGAATTTCCGCGTTAAGCTCCCGCAGTACGACTGCCAGGAATTTTCCACCATGAGTCAGGCGTTCAATTCAATGACAGAAACCATTGATCATCTGATCAATGACGTTTACGAAAAGAAGCTTATTGCAATGGATAGCGAACTTCGTTATCTCCAAAGCCAAGTAAACCCCCATTTCATGTATAATGTTCTGTGCAGCATCGCGCTTGCCGCACAGATGGAGGGAAACGCAACCACGCAAAAAATGGCCACCAATTTTGCGGGGCTCACTCAGGCGCGGCTCTCTAACGGTGGGGATCTCAAAGTGACAATAGCACAGGAACTGCAATATGCGAAATTCTACATTGAACTGCAGCAGATGCGCTTTGGTGAAAAGATATCCTACCATGTTACTGTTTCGGATGATTCACTGCTCTATTGCCTCATCCCAAAACTCACAATCGAGATGCTGGTAGAGAATGCGGTCGGACATGGAATAGAGCCAAAGGAAGGTATCGGAACAGTACAGGTATCTATTAGCTGTGCAGCCCCCGAAACCTTGAAAATTGTGATTGCAGACGATGGCGTTGGCTTTGAAGGGAAGAATGGAGAAATACCTCTACCCCTCGACCTACCTGCCGCTGGAAATCGACACAATCGTATCGCGCTAAATACAGTGTACAAAATGCTGCACCACCTGTATGGCTCTAAATACGGAATCCACATATCCAGTTTTGAGAATGTCGGGACGACGGTCACCATTCTGCTTCCAAAGGAGGACAGCCGCAATGTACAGAATTCTGATAGCGGACGACGAGATCTTGATGCGAAAGGGCCTATGCACATTGATTGATTGGCAGAAGCTCGACTGTCAAATTGTCGGAACTGCCGAGAATGGCTTGCAGGCAAAGCAGGCCGTGATTGACTTGCAGCCGGATATTCTAATAGCCGACATCAAAATGCCGGTTCTTGACGGGTTGGAGCTTGCACAGTGGATACATACCTCACAGCTGCAGGTTCAAATCATTCTGCTGACAGCCTTTGCGGATTTTTCTTACGCCCAGCAAGCTATTCAGTATGGCGTTAGCGATTATATTACTAAAACCGGGAACATGGATGAGATCGTTGATGCCGTTGAACGCTGTAAACAGAAATTGAATCGGCAAAGAGCCTTCAATCTTGATATGGAAAGCCGGATCACATCTGTGTTTAATGCCATTATGACCGGAAGCCTGCATCGGGAAGGCGAAATACAGAAGCAAGCCGACCTGCTGGGACTTGCTACTGCCGGCTATGCCGTTGCAATTGTTGATCTGACTGATGTTGAAGAAAAAGCGAATCCTGCCGCCGTGCGCACAGGGCTTGAAAAGCTGTTTTATAGCTTGCTGCCAAAGGATTGCCTGTTTATCTCTCCCCAAGGAAAGCATGAACTGCATCTTGTTTTTGTAAAGTGCTCTGACATCCAGCTTCGCAATTTTTGCTTCGGCTGCATCTCTACCGCAAAAAATCTGCTTGATAGTACTCTCTATCTTGGTGTCAGTGAAAATGATACCGCTTTGCAGAAGCTGTCCGATGCGCTGGTTCAGGCGAGACTTGCGCTGCAGGACCGATTTTACGATCAGCAGGAACTGCATTTTTTCCGCCGCACACAAAGCAAAAGAACTCCGACTCATACCAATCACTTCACATCACTCACCAAGGCCCTTCGAAGTGCCGACTTGCCGCAGGCTGAAATCGCTCTGGAAGGCATATTTGATGTTCAGAGACATCAACACCCTCCGGAAGCTCAGGTCAAGGATACGGCCCTTATGGTTTTGCATACCTGCCGCAGTGCCCTTGAGGAATTTGGCGCAGATCTGGAGGTAGTTGAGCTGGACAGGTCTGAATGGAAGACCCACCTTCAGCGGATGCATTTCCATCAGGAGTGTGTCCAGCATCAGCGCCAGCTTGTGCAGGCTGTCTGCCGATATATCGCAGAGATCTCTGCAGAAGGCGGGAATCTCTTGTTGGATGTCCAAAACTTCATCGATTTGCACTTCTGTGAGCCATTGACATTGGGCATGGTAGCAGCTGCTGTGCATGTAAGCCCTGGCTATCTCAGCCGGTTTTTCCGTCAGAAAACAGGAAAGACCGTCATGGACACGATCACAGGTAAAAAAATCGAGTATGCCTGCCAGTTGCTTGAAGAAGGACATTTGAAAATATTTGAGGTGGCATACCAGGTTGGATTTGAAGACACTACCTATTTCAGCCATGTGTTCAAGAAATATACAGGAGCATCTGCGAAGGAATTTCGGGCACAAGCCCACCGCCGTCGAAGCTCGTCCGGGGGATAATCGACATAATGCGATCAGCGAAGATAAATGTCCGGTTTTCGCTTGTGGTAGAAGCAGCTTGTTCTTTCTCTGTCCTAATACTCCGATAGAGTGGGCTGTTCCGGAGGGGTCATATTGAACCCCTCCTCGGTTCAGCAAACAGGTATAGTTGCCCCTTGGCGTGGAGATTTTTGTTTTTTGGCTTAATGAAGTGGATCGTACCAGGGCGCTGCACGATCCACTTT
>OJNI01002278.1_pt1 | contig 10106 bp, 7 predicted proteins | sample 1597441 | NCBI WGS metagenome assembly OJNI01 (sample SAMEA2452131, study PRJEB22498) | human gut metagenome | reverse complement strand
GGTTTCCGTCATGATACCAACAAAATCAGTATCATCGACCGGAAAGGCCGTACCGACTATCCGCTCAAGTCGAAGACAGAAGTGGCACGGGATATCATCGACCGCCTGTCTGATGAATTAAAACACTTAACTCTCAACACTTAACTCTCAACTCTCAACTTATTCAAATGTTACGTTCACTATACATTCAGAATTACGCATTGATAGAGAAACTGGATATTAGTTTCGACACCGGCTTTTCCGTTATTACAGGTGAGACGGGAGCCGGGAAATCAATTATTCTGGGAGCCATCGGGCTGCTGCTCGGACAGCGTGCCGATGTAAAGTCAATTCGTCGCGGAGCTTCTAAATGTATCATAGAAGCTCGTTTTGATATATCGGCTTATGGGATGCGCCCGTTTTTTGAAGACAATGAGCTGGAATATGATGAAGAGTGCATTTTGCGTCGTGAAGTGCAGGCGTCCGGTAAGAGTCGGGCGTTTATCAATGATACGCCCGCTTCGTTGGCGCAGGTGAAGGAGTTGGGAGAGCGGTTGATTGACGTGCACTCACAGCATCAGAACCTGTTGCTCAACAAGGAAGGCTTTCAGTTGAATGTGCTTGATATTCTGGCGCATAACGACACTGCGTTGGAGAAATACCACACCTGTTATGCCGGATGGAAGCAGACGGAACGTGAATTGGCGGACTTAGTCTCGCTTGCCGAGAAAAGCCGTTCGGACGAAGATTACATCCGTTTCCAATTGGAGCAACTCGAAGAAGCCCGTCTTGTGGAAGGAGAGCAGGAGGAGTTGGAACAGGAAGCTGAAATACTGAGTCATGCGGAGGAAATCAAGGCAGGGCTTTACCGGGTGGAGCAGGTGTTCGCCTCAGACGAAGGCGGACTGCTTTCTTATCTGAAGGACAATCTGAACACGCTGAACAATCTGCAAAAAGTCTACCAGCCTGCCAAAGAACTGGCGGAACGTATGGAGAGCGCTTATATCGAACTGAAAGATATTTCGCACGAAGTCTCTTTACAAAGTGACTCCGTTGAATTCAATCCGGTTCGTCTGGACGAAGTGAATGAACGGTTGAATCTGATTTATTCCTTGCAGCAGAAACATCGGGTACAGACGCTTGATGAGTTGCTGGCTTTGACGGAAGAATACCGTGTCAAACTGTCCGACATCACTTCATACGATGAACGGATTGCCGAATGGACCGCCCGCAAGGAGGAACAGTTCAAACAGGTGAAGCAGCAGGCTGCCTTGCTGACCAAAGCCCGCGTCAAGGCTGCCCGTGAGGTGGAAAAACAGTTGGCCACCCGCCTGATTCCGTTGGGAATGCCGAATGTCCGTTTCCAGGTGGAGATGGGATTGAAGAAAGAACCCGGGATGCAAGGAGAGGATACTGTCAATTTCTTGTTTTCCGCTAATAAGAATGGAACGTTGCAAAGTATCTCGTCTGTAGCTTCAGGGGGTGAAATAGCTCGTGTCATGCTTTCCATCAAAGCTATGATTGCGGGAGCCGTGAAGTTGCCGACCATCGTGTTTGACGAGATAGATACCGGAGTTTCCGGTGAGATAGCCGACCGCATGGCGGATATGATGCAGGAGATGGGCGAGCAGGACCGCCAGGTAATCAGCATTACCCATCTGCCCCAGATTGCTGCCCGTGGACGCGCCCATTACAAGGTGTACAAGCAGGACAACGAGACGGAAACAAACAGTCACATCCGTCGTCTGACCGACGATGAACGCGTGGAAGAAATAGCCCATATGCTGAGTGGTGCTAAGCTGACCGAAGCCGCACTGAACAATGCCAGAGCATTGCTGGAAGTATCAAATAGTAAATAGTAAATCGTCAAATAGTAAATACCCATATATGGTTGATAACAGTGAAATGATTTTCGGCGTCCGTGCCGTGATAGAAGCCATTCAGGCAGGAAAAGAGATAGACAAGATATTGGTAAAGAAGGACATTCAGAGTGATTTGTCAAAAGAGCTGTTCGCTGTCTTGAAAGGGACTTTGATACCGGTACAGCGCGTTCCGGTGGAACGCATCAACCGCGTGACGCGGAAGAATCACCAGGGAGTGATTGCCTTCATCTCTTCAGTCACTTACCAGAAGACGGAGGACTTGGTACCTTTCCTTTTCGAGCAGGGCAAGAATCCTCTGTTTGTGATGCTTGACGGCATCACGGATGTCCGCAATTTCGGCGCCATTGCCCGTACTTGCGAGTGTGCGGCGGTAGATGCCGTGATTATCCCTGCACGGAACAGTGTATCAGTCAACGCAGACGCCATGAAAACCTCGGCAGGAGCCTTGCACACTTTGCCCGTTTGCCGCGAACACAGCTTGAAAGAGACCCTGCAATTCCTCAAGAATAGTGGTTTCCATATCGTGGCAGCCACGGAGAAAGGCGATTACGACTATACCAAAGCCGACTATACCGGTCCGATGTGCATCATTATGGGTGCCGAAGACAAGGGGGTGTCCTATGACAACCTGGCGTTGTGTGACGAGTGGGTGAAGATTCCCATGTTGGGAACCATCGAGTCCCTCAATGTTTCCGTTGCAGCCGGCATTTTGATTTATGAAGCGGTAAAACAAAGAACCAACTAAGATATGAAGAAGAACTTGTTGTTGACGCTCGCCCTCTGTTTGCTGGCACAGTGGAGTGTAGCTCAGGCACCCAAATGGGTGGAAAAAGCCAAGCGTGCTGTTTTCTCGGTGGTCACGTATGACGAGAGTGATAAGATACTTAATACGGGAAATGGATTTTTTGTTACCGAGGACGGAATTGCTCTGTCTGATTATAGCTTGTTTAAAGGTGCGCAGCGTGCCGTTGTCATTAATTCGGAGGGTACACAAATGCCTGTGGAAGTTATTATGGGAGCAAATGACATGTATGATGTTGTGAAGTTCCGTGTAGCGATTTCAGGAAAAAAAGTACCTGCATTAGTGGTAGCTCCTGTGGCCCCGATTGTAGGTGCAAGCATTTATCTGTTACCTTATTCTACACAGAAAGATCGTTCCTATACTACCGGACAGGTGAAAGAAGAGTCTAAGGTAGAGGGACAATATCATTATTATACACTTGATATGCAGCTGAAGGACAAAATGGTAAGTTGTCCGGTAATGACTGCTGAGGGACAAGTATTCGGTCTGGCACAGAAATCTTCTGGAAAAGATACAGCTACCATTTGCTATGCAGTAGGTGCCGATTATGCTATGGCTCAAAAGATAAGTCCTCTTTCTTTCAATGATCATACTTTATTGAGTATCGGCATTAAGAAAGCATTGCCTGAGACGGAAGAACAAGCATTGGTTTATCTCTATATGGCTTCTTCACAGCTTGCACCGGAGAAATACACCGAGTTGCTGAATGAGTTTATATCTCAGTATCCCAACAGTGCTGACGGTTATCTTCGTCGTGCAAACAATCAAATCTTCCAGTCGAAGGAGGCAAGTTCAATGGATAAGGTTGCTGCTGATATGGATAAGGCACTTGAAGTGGCACAAAAGAAAGATGATGCATACTTCAATCGTGCCAAACTGATTTATGGTTATCAGTTGGATAAACCTGAAAAAACCTATAAAGATTGGACATATGACAGGGCTTTGGATGAGGTTCGTAAAGCGATTGCAATCGAAGCTCTTCCGGTTTATGTTCAGTTGGAAGGTGATATCCAGTTTGCCAAGAAGGACTATGCGGCTGCTCTTGCCAGTTATGAGAAGGTGAATGATTCCAATATTGCCTCTCCGGCTACATTCTTTAGTGCCGCTAAGACGAAAGAATTGATGGAAGCAGCTCCGGAAGAAGTGTTGGCTTTGATGGATAGTTGTATGGCGCGTTTCGTGCAACCGTATAGTGAAGAAGCTGCTCCTTATCTGCTGGAACGTGCCCAGATGCGCCTGAATGCCGGACAAGGACGCGGTGCGATGCTTGATTATGATGAATACTATAAAGCGGTTCGTGGCAATGTGAATGATGTGTTCTATTATTATCGCGAACAGGCGGCCGTTCAGGCAAAGCAGTTTCAGCGTGCGTTGGATGATTTGGCAAAAGCTATTGAACTTAATCCGAAAGAGCTGACTTATTTTTCGGAACTTGCGGTGGTGAACATTCGTGTGGGGAGAAATGAAGAAGCGATCAAGGTGCTGAAAGATGCTTTGGAAATTGATTCTAAATATGCTGAAGCTTATCGTTTGATAGGAGTTGCCCAGCTACAGTTAAAGCAAAACAAAGAGGCTTGTGCCAGTTTCGCAAAAGCTAAGGAACTGGGTGATCCGAATGTTGATGCTTTAATAGAAAAACACTGTAAGTGATAGTATTGCAGATGATATCTTTATAAAAAAGGCTCTGCTTTCACAAGCTGAGCCTTTATCGGGAAACTCCCGTGTCAAAAAAGAATTAGCTAAGTCTAGGTTTTAAAACAGGTATAAGTGAATTTTTCTTTTGTGTATAATCCTATTAAGTAAATGCATGAAGTTGCAGAATACTGCATAAGATACCAATTTTTTTTCTTGAATGAATCATAAATTGTTGAATACTAAAATAATATTAGAATGAAAAAAGTAATTTGCAGTCAGAAAGCTCCGGGAGCTATTGGTCCTTACAGCCAGGCTATCGAAGCAAATGGAATGATATTTGTATCTGGTCAATTACCTATTGATGCGACTACCGGACAGATGGCAGAAGGTGCTGAAGCACAGGCACGTCAGTCATTGGAGAACATCAAGCATATCCTTGGAGAAGCAGGTTTGACGATGGCAAATATCGTCAAGACTACTGTTTTCCTACAGGATATGTCATTGTTTGCAGATATGAATAAAGTATATGCTACCTATTTTGATGGTGATTTCCCTGCCCGTTCGGCTGTTGCAGTGAAAGCCCTGCCGAAAGATGCTTTAGTGGAGATTGAGTGCATCGCGGTTCGCTAACAAATCGGCAACAATAAAACTACTGCCTCCTACGAAGATAAAGTCTTCCGGGAGGCTTTTTTCTTGTGCAGTCCGCACGGCAGAGGGAACATCTGGATAGCAATTTCCTTGCAATCCGGCCTCAGAGGCAAGTTGGGCAAGTTCGCTTTCAGGTAATGCACGCCTTACGCTGGCTTTTGTGAAGTAATATTCGGCTTCTTGGGGTAATAATGCTAATACACCGTGTATGTCTTTGTCGTTTACCATACCTATAATCATATGTAGTTTCCGGTAAGATTGCTGTTTCAACTGCTCTGTGATATAGGTGATGCCACCTACATTGTGTCCGGTATCGCATATCAGGGTAGGGGCATCCTGCAATTTTTGCCAGCGTCCCATCAGGCCGGTCAGTTCACAGACATGGGCGAAGCCACTTCGAACAGCCTGCTCACTCAGATTGTATCCGGCTTTCCGTAGTTCTGGGATGGCTGTGAGTAACGTGCGGGTGTTTTTAGTTTGATATAATCCTTTCAGCTCACATTCCAATCCGGGGTAATCATCCTTTTCATCTTCTTCTGCAAAGAGAATGGGAGCACCTACTTCGCGAGCCTTTTTTGCAAATACAGGTTTTGTTTCAGGAGTCGTTTCTCCGATTATGACAGGTATTCCACTTTTAATGATCCCGGCTTTTTCTCCCGCTATCTTTTCTAATGTATTACCCAGGAATTGGGTATGGTCAAAACTAATATTGGTGATGATACATAGATCCGGGTGTACAATATTGGTGCAATCCAGTCTTCCGCCAAGTCCTACTTCGATAACCGCTACATCTACATGTTCATCAGCGAAATACCGGAATGCCATAGCGGTAGTCAATTCAAAGAAAGAAGGATGCAGAGGCTCAAAAAAATCACGTTCTTTTTCTACAAACCGGACTACATATTCTTTCGGGATAGGCTGTCCGTTTATTCGGATACGTTCGCGGAAATCTACGAGGTGCGGAGATGTGTAGAGGCCTACCCGGTACCCCGCTTCCTGCAAGATAGCAGCAAGAGTGTGCGAGCATGAACCTTTGCCATTCGTACCTCCTACATGGATACTGTGGAAGTTCCGGTGCGGGTGTCCGAAGTGTTCATCCAGTGCCAATGTATTCTCCAAACCTTCCTTGTATGCCGAACTTCCCACCTGTTGAAACATAGGGACACTGTTATATAAGTATAATAAAGTGTTCTGATAATCCATCTTTTAAAATATTTAACGAGAAAGCAAACTATTCTCTCTTTTTAATTCCTATCTTAGAAGCTGCAAAGATAATGCAAACTGAGAGCAGAATAAAATGAACTTGTTCATTTTTTATGCCGAAGTACAGCTTATCTTCGCTTTGGAGGCAATATCAACAATTTAAATCTAAAAGAGTATGGGAGCAAAGAAAAATTTTGTGATTGATACGAACGTAATCCTTCACGACTATAACTGTCTTAAGAATTTCCAAGAGAACGACATTTATCTTCCCATCGTAGTTCTTGAAGAATTGGACAAATTCAAGAAAGGGAATGAACAGATAAACTTCAATGCCCGTGAATTTCTCCGCGAGCTCGATTTAGTTACCGATGACAATCTTTTTAATAAGGGTGCTTCTCTGGGCGAAGGACTGGGAAGTTTGTTTGTAATTGCCGGTTCGGTGGATGCTCCGGATGTGTTCGATTCATTCCCCGAGCGTATTCCCGATCATAAGATTCTGGCTGTAGTGGACTGGTTGACGCGCCAAAAGAAGGATATGAAAACCATCCTGGTGACAAAAGACGTGAACCTCCGGATGAAAGCACGTTCCATAGGCTTACTTTGCGAAGATTATATCAACGACAAGGTGATAAATGTGGATATATTTGAAAAGTCAAATGAGGTGTTTGAGGGAATTGATCCTGCTTTGATAGACCGGATTTATTCTTCCAGAGAAGGACTGGATATCAGTGAGTTTGATTTCAAAGATATCATCCATCCGAATGAATGTTTTATCTTGAAAAGTGACAGGAATAGTGTACTTGCCCGTTACAATCCTTTTACACATTCCATTTGTCGGGTGAATAAAACAAAGAACTATGGTATTGAACCCCGGAATGCCGAACAAAGTTTTGCTTTTGAAGTGTTGACCGATCCAAACATCAAATTGGTTGCTTTGACAGGTAAAGCCGGTACAGGAAAAACATTGTTGGCTCTGGCAGCTGCCCTTAGTCAAATGAATGACTATAAACAGATTTTGCTGGCGCGTCCGATTGTTGCTTTATCCAATAAAGACATCGGTTTCCTGCCGGGTGATGCCAAAGAAAAGGTAGCTCCTTACATGCAACCCTTGTTTGATAATCTGAATGTGATCAAACGTCAGTTTGCTTCTAACTCAACAGAGGTAAAACGTTTGGAAGATATGCAGAAAAGTGAGCAACTGGTTATTGAAGCATTAGCTTTCATCCGTGGACGTAGTTTGAGTGAAACTTATTGCATTATTGATGAAGCACAAAACTTGACTCCGCATGAGATCAAAACCATCATAACCCGTGCGGGTGAGGGTACGAAAATGGTGTTTACCGGTGATATCCAACAGATAGACCAACCTTATCTCGACAGTCAGTCCAATGGCTTGGTTTACATGATTGATCGTATGAAAGATCAGAACCTTTTTGCTCACGTAAATTTGTTAAAAGGAGAACGTAGCCAATTAAGTGAATTAGCCAGTAATTTGATGTAACAGAGCTTTATAGGTCGTAAATATGGTGGCAAAGTTATACCTGTAACTTTGCCACCATTTAATTTTATCACACATTTTTATCTTTTTCTTGTCCTATTTGATAAAAAATAATGTATCTTTGCCTCGCCTAAAACAAAACTGTCAAACGAAATGAAACATAAAATTTTTCATCGGTACCTTTCAGCAAAGGTATTGCCGATTTGGACTATTCTGTTGATCGATGTATTGATAATCGTCGTATCCAGCTTATTGGCTTATGCGCTTCGATATGATTTCCGGAGTATTTTCCTGGAATCCTCTACCATTGACAAAACGATTGTATGGACGGTCATTGTCAACTTAGTCTTCTTTAGGGTGTTCCGCACCTATTCCAATGTATTGCGCTTTTCTTCGTTTATAGACATTATGCGCATTTTTGTTTCATTGACGGTGTCTTATGCACTGTTAATGATTTCGAGTGTGCTTTTGGCAAGTTATCTGGATATTCGTCTGGCACCTGTGAGTGTGCTGTTTATGGCGTATATCATTAGCTTTGCCATTATGTCTTGTTCACGTATAGTTGTGAAGATGTTCTATGAACTTCTGAATTTTGATGGAAGTCATAGTGCCAACGTCTTTATATATGGTGCTAAGGAAGCGGGAGTGAACATTGCGAAAGCGTTGCGCGTCAACCTGCGTAATCACTATCGTCTGCGTGGTTTCATAGCGGATGAGCCGGAACTGATTAATAAGGTGATGATGGGCGTAAAGGTATTCCCGAATGACGAGTCTCTGATTGATGTATTGAATGACCGCGATGTGCATACAATTATTATTTCGCCGGCTAAAATGGAAGAACTGAAGAAGTCTGATATGGCCGATCGTCTTCTGGCACACAACATCAAGCTTATGACTGCACCTCCTTTGAGCGAGTGGAGCGGACAGACTTTGAACCGTACTCAGTTGAAAGAAATTCAGATTGAAGATCTTCTGCAACGCGATCCTATTGAAATAGATATTCATAAGGTAGCTTCCCATCTCGAAGGAAAGCGCGTAATGATTACCGGTGCCGCTGGTTCTATCGGTAGCGAAATAATGCGTCAGGTAGCTTCCTTCAATCCTTATAAGCTAATTCTGGTAGATCAGGCGGAGACTCCGTTGCATGATATTCGTCTGGAATTGCAGGATCGTTGGCGTGACATTGATGCAGAGACTATTATTGCGGATATTTCCAATGCTACGCGTATGGAAGATATCTTCAAGGAATACCAACCGCAATACATTTTCCATGCAGCGGCTTATAAGCATGTGCCGATGATGGAAGATAATGTTTCCGAGTCCATTCAGATCAATGTGTTCGGTACGCGTACACTGGCTGATCTGGCTGTAAAATACGGTGCTGAGAAGTTTGTAATGATCTCTACGGATAAGGCTGTAAATCCGACTAATGTAATGGGATGCTCCAAGCGTATCTGTGAGATTTATGTGCAGTCTTTAGCTAAGAAACTTCAGGAGAAAGGCGGGCATGTGACGCAATTCATTACAACACGTTTCGGTAATGTGTTAGGTTCTAATGGCTCGGTAATTCCACGTTTTCGTGATCAGATTCAACGTGGTGGTCCTGTAACAGTGACACATCCTGAGATTATCCGTTATTTCATGACTATTCCCGAAGCTTGCCGTCTGGTACTTGAAGCCGGTAGCATGGGGAATGGCGGTGAGATTTATATCTTTGATATGGGTAAACCGGTGAAGATTGTGGATCTTGCCAAGCGTATGATCAGCCTTTCCGGACGTACGGATGTGAAGATTGAATTTACCGGTCTCCGTCATGGCGAGAAGCTCTACGAGGAACTCTTGAATGTGAAGGAGCTTACAAAACCCACCTACCATGAGAAGATTATGATTGCCACGGTGCGTGAGTATGACTATGACGAGGTGAAGGAGCGTATCCAGAAGCTGATTGATGTAAGTTACACCTATGACCAGATGAAAATTGTTGCTGCCATGAAGGATATTGTTCCGGAATTCGTGAGCAAGAATTCCTGCTTTGAGGCGCTGGATAAGAAGAAATAAAAAGATAGCGGTATAGTATAAAATGAAAGGGTGATAACGTCATTGTAGTGTTATCACCCTTTCAATTTTATTGTCTTCTTGTCAGCCTTTTGTCTCATTCATGTGAAGAGAAGTATTTCAAGAACTGTGTACGTTCGAAAGTATTGACTCCCTTCGGGTCGTTTACGTTCAGAATACCTTTGAACTGGCTGATGGTTTCCATACCTTTGCGGTCCATCCACAAGTTGAGGAAGCGGATGTATTCTTCAATGATGGTAGCTGAATTCTGATAAAGCACACTGCATATCTCTACGGCCGAAGCACCTGCTAATATTGCCTTGACAACGCCTTCGGGCGAGTGGATACCACCGGAAGCGGCATAGTCCAGCTTGTTTACGGCTGCCGAAGCGATGCCTATCCA
>OJNI01002271.1_pt1 | contig 10123 bp, 7 predicted proteins | sample 1597441 | NCBI WGS metagenome assembly OJNI01 (sample SAMEA2452131, study PRJEB22498) | human gut metagenome | reverse complement strand
ATCATTGCCCGGCAGGCCGGCATCCGTGATCACCTTATCCATCTGGTCCTGCAATTCCTGCGGTACGGTATTCTGCTGTACTTTCGCACCGCTGTTCTCTGCCACATACAAGTTCCAGATCTCCGGCTCCAATCCATTATCTACAAGATACCCGACCTCTCCTTCCTGGGGCTGCTGCAGAGAAGATGCCAGCTCCCAGGCGGTTTTTAATTCATCTACATTTTCAGGAGTCAGAGGTATATCCGTTGCCCGGAACTGTTCTTCAATACTTTGTGCCAGTGTATCGCTGCCCACAGCTGCCGCCAGGGTGTCCAGATCTATGTCGTCCGTGTATCCGGCAATGTTCTGTCCGGAACGCACCAGTTCTGCTTTGATCCTGTCCACGATGGTAACTGCGGTATCCTGATCCAGTTCTCTGGGGTCAAATCCGTCCTCACAAGCCTTCGCATAATCCTCCTGGGACATAGTATGTGACAGTAGTGTCATGTAATCCTGCTGTAATGCCACATTGGTGTTCCCGGCATCCTGCTGTAGTTCAATCAGGGATTTTCCCTTATTATTCTCTTCATTTCCCACAGGCATTGGGATCTGCCCACTCTCGTATACGGCTCCAAAAGTATTTGCATTCACACTTTTTTTATTGCGCTGTATTTTATCTCTGCCCCAGGTATTTTTCTCCGTCTGGATACTTTCTGTTCTATTTTCTGTATCAGTTACCGTCTGATTCTGAAATGTTATCTTCACGCTTGTCGTCCTTCCTGGTAATAACTCTTGAAATAACTATTCAGAGACTCATTCGCAAAATCGCTCTTTCAGAGCTTTCCTTTTGCCCATTGAGGCTATATCGCCCTATAAATATCACTAAATCCTCTTACGAATGCAAGCATTCAAAGAGGCCTTAGTGATATTTACATGTCTCTGAATAGTTAAGAAAAAAGATGAGTGCACCTTTGGGTCACACTCATCTTTTATTTCGGTCGTTTCTTATAATTTCTTAACCGCACTTAGAACAGAAATACAGCAGCTCCGTAAGGGGGCAGATCAAAGCTGATAGAATAATCCTTGTAATGGTAAGGCTTTTTCTCTGCCATGATCTCTGCGGGAATTTCATTGCCCCAGCCGCCGAAACGCTCCTCATCGCTGTTGAGCAGCAGCTTATATTTCTTCTTTTTCGGCACGGGTACGATATAATTCTCCCATTTCATCGGAGTCATATTCAATACAAACAGCAGATTGTTCTTGCTGCTGGAACATTTTCTCACAAAGCAATAGGTGCTGTGTTCTGCATCATCCGCATTCATCCACTCGAAACCGTCCCAGGTATTGTCGATCTCATACATTGCAGGATACTTGCGGTACAGTTCCAACAGTTCCTTTACATAGGTATGTACGCCCTGATTCAGCTTCTCACCTAACAGATACCAGTCCAGTTCGCGCTCTTCACTCCACTCACGCTCCTGTCCGAAATCCTGTCCCATGAACAGCAGCTTTTTGCCGGAATGTCCGAACATGTAGGTATAGCCCACACGCAGATTTGCGTATTTATCCGCAGTATAACCTGGCATCTTATTTACCATGGAACACTTCAGATGTACCACTTCGTCATGAGACAAGGGCAGAATGTAGTTCTCACTGTCATTGTAGCTCATGGCAAAGGTCATAGCGTAATGATTGCCCTTACGATACAGAGGATCCAGCTTCATGTATTCACAGAAATCATGCATCCAGCCCATATTCCATTTAAAGGAGAAGCCTAATCCCTCGCCTCCGATATCGCTGGTCACATTCGGCCACGCCGTGGATTCCTCGGCAATTGTCACAAATCCGGGATACGTTCCACGGATGACAGAATTCAGATGGTGGAAGAACTCAATGGCCTCCAGATTCTTGTTGCCACCGAATTTATTCGGCAGCCACTCACCTTCTTTTTTACCATAATCCAGATATAGCATGGATGCCACCGCATCTACACGGATGCCGTCCACATGGAACTCTCTGAGCCAGAACAAGGCATTGGCTACCAGGAAGTTCTTTACTTCATTTTTGCCGTAATTGAAGATTTTGGTTCCCCATTCGGGATGCTCTCCCAGACGGGGATCGGGATGTTCAAAAATGCACTGACCGTCAAATTCAGCCAAGCCATGGGCATCAGTTGCAAAATGCGCAGGTACCCAGTCCAGAATCACGCCGACTCCGGCCTTGTGCAGTTCGTTGATCAGGTACATGAAATCTTTCGGCGCTCCGTAACGGGAAGTCGGTGCATAGTAGCCGGTCACCTGATATCCCCAGGAACCGTCAAACGGATGCTCTGCAATACCCATCAGTTCTACATGGGTATACTTCATCTCCTTCAGATATTCTATGATCCGGTCCGCAAACTCCCGGTAATTGTAGAATCCTTCGGCGGTACCGTTGTTAGGATGCTTCATAAAAGAACCAATATGGCATTCGTAGATCGCCATAGGCTCTTTATTCATATCCTTTTTGTCCCGGGCTTCCATCCACTTGGAATCTCTCCAGTCAAAGCCTGTAATATCGGTGACGATAGATGCCGTACCCGGCCGGTACTCCGCATAATTGGCAAAAGGATCTGCTTTGTAGAGCTTTCTGCCATCCCTTGCATAGATCAGGAACTTATACATCGTTCCCTCTTCCACGCCGGGAATGAACAGCCCCCAGATACCGCCTTCTCCCAGCTTCTGCATGGGATGGGATTCCTCATTCCATTCATTGAATGTGCCAATGACATTCACCTGTGCTGCATTTGGTGCCCATACTCCGAAATAGACTCCCTGCACGCCGTCTTCCACCGACAGATGTGCACCCAGTTTTTTGTAAATATCATAATGGGTCCCCTGGGCAAAAAGATACTGATCTGCTTCGGAAATAAATACCTTCTCCTTCGTCATGACCGCGCCTCCCGCTATACAAAGTCTTTCTCGGTGAGGATGATCATATCCTCATCGTCATATCTCTTGGCAAACAGGACATCGAAGAAATGCTTCAATGTCTTTTTATTTGCATGAGCGATCGCTTCATCCACGATCTGCTTTACATCCACTACCGTAACCACATGATCTATCGTCTGCATATCTTCGATTCTGGTATGTAACGCCAGCTCTCCGAGTTCGTCAATAGAGTATTCCATCTCCCGTGCATACTGTTTGCCGAATGCCACCAGTGTGTTATTGCTGAGGGCTTCCACATCCATTCGTGCGGTAAAGCACTCTCTCAATTTTTCATGTTTCTCGAGGAATTTATCAATATCCCTCTTCGTATCTTCCAGAATAATTACGATTCCCTGACTCTCCTGCTGCAATGCCTTGTGAAGTACATTTGCCGTAGCATCGTTCATTTCGGATGCCTTGCAGATGATCAGCGCGCCGTTTTTCAGCTTGGATAAGGTATCTGCAGTATCCTTTTTATTCAATGCATGTCCAGAGATCTTTGCCACTTTTCCGGAGAAATTGCTGTCGGTTGCCTGAATTTCGCGAACCATGTTCTTCGCCAGAGATAAGGTATCCATACCCTCTTCTCCAGTGATGATCACGTTGCCGGTGTAGGCTGCCAGACTGATATTATCAATGGCCTTGACTAACTGCTCTCTGGCAGATCTGCTCTGGATAAAGGGTGCGTACAGCTCTCTCTCTTCTCTGGTAAGCGCACGAACCTTTGCTTTGTCTCGCTCTACTGCGGGGCGCTCCGGCTGTTCCGGTGCTTCCCCGGCTTCCGGCGTTTCCTCAGCCGTCAGTTCTATCTCTTCGCTGGCTGTTTCCTCATCTACCGATTCTACTGCTTCCGCCGTGGGCTCCTCTACAGGCTCGTCATCCATTGCTTCTTCCGGTTCTGCCTGTTCCTCGTCTACGATTTCTTCCTGCTCATAGATTTCTGCTTCCGGTTCCGCAGGTTCCTCAAATTCTTCTGCTTCCGGCTCATATGCAGGTTCTTCCGCGAGTTCTTCTACAGTATCCTCTTCCGGAAGCTCTTCTACAGGCTCTTGTTCCGCTTCCTCTGCAGGAGCAGCCTCCGTCAGTTCTTCCACGGGTTCCTCTGTGCAGGCTCTTCCGTGATCTCTTCCAGCCCTTCTACCTCATCGGTATCTGTTGTATCTTCTGCCACGGTATCTGCCGTGTCCGCAGCTTTTTCTTTTTCCAGTTTTTCCAGCAATCCGTCTCTTACCGCCTGTTCAAACTCCGTGAACATGGCTCCGGTCTGCTGTAATACATGTTGGCGAACCTCTTCTTCTCTCTTCTCCAGGTTCTCCTTCTTCTTGCGTTCCCACTCTGCCAGAATATCCTCGATATTCATCTGGCCGGTGATCTGTTTCTCAATGCTCTCTGCCTCCGGCATTACCAGGCTGATCTGACCGTCGGATTCCTGTGCCAGCACATCGGCCAGTTCCTTGGGTGGCTCTACGGGAGCTTCCGGTACTTTCTGTGTTTCCGGTTCCTTCACGATTTCCTGTACTTCCGGTGTCTTCTGTACTTCGGATAGCTCCGGTACTACATCGGTTCTTCTTGCAACAACAGGCTCTTCAGGCAGAATCTCTTCCGTCTCTACCTGGGGCACCTGTGACAGATCGCCGATTTCTCCGGTCTCCCCAAAGAATACTTCCGAGCTCTCCATCTGCTCCGTCTCCGGCTCCAGATCGTCTTCACTGACATCTGCGATCTCCGGATAGTCCAGAGACTCCGTATCGGAATCCCCGGGATTGATCATGGGTGCCACGATAGAACGGGTAATGGAATCCGAAGTCTCCTTCGCATGGTCCTCACTCAGTACCTCCCGCAGGCCTGCTGCCAGTTCTGCCTGTAGATTGATCGTATTATATTGTCCCACATCCATGGTCTTCACATGAATGTCGAAATCATCTTCCGCCGGCTGCGCGGGTGCCTGCTGGGGCTGTACCGGCTGCACCGGTTCATAGACTCTGGTGTCATCAATCACCTGATCATAAGCCCCCTCCTGCACATTGTCCGGATTGGAATCGTAACTTCCATCCTGTGCATAGCCCTGATTCGGGTCATAACTTCCATCCTGTGCATAGCCCTGGTTCGGGTCATAACTTCCGTCTTGTGCATAGCCCTGGTTCGGGTCATAACTTCCGCCCTGTGCATAGCCCTGATTCGGGTCGTAACTTCCGTCTTGCACATAGCCCTGATTCGGATCATAAGTTTCGTTCTGTCCATAACCGGGATCCTGCGCATAATTCTGAGAATACTGCTGCGTACCGGGTGCGTCAAAACGATGATCGTATTTTTCCTGCTGTTCCGGTGTTAGCGGCTGATGGAGCATTTTCAGCTCCATTGCCTTGATAACGTATTTGCCCTCGCCAAACCAAAGGATCAGCTCATCACATTCCTCTACACATCTGGCAGCAAGTCCTACTCTATGATATAGATAAGCCAACTCATATGCCCATTTTTCTCTGTAATCTCTCTTTTTCAGTTCTTCCAGAACAGCAATGCGCTCTTCCAGACTGACATCCTGCGCCTCATATAATTTGTACTGCAAAATATATCTGCCGGGATCCTTGGGCGCTACCTGCACAAACTCTTTGTAATACTCGATAGCCTGTACATACTCTTCCATTTTAATGGAAAGTTCGCACAGAGAATAGCAGATCGTCCTTCCTCCCGGACGGCGTTCATATGCCAGAAGCAGCATATCTCTGGCATCCTCGTATCTTCGATTGATCTTGTAAAGGTCACTAATGGTGCACAGCATCATAACACTTTTGACTCTGCGCCAGTCAATGGTATCCGCAATCTCCGCAGCCTGCGCATACTCCCCACGGCTGATCAGGTCTTTGATTTCTTCCGCTCTTAATTTATATTCACTCTTATCCAAGGTATTTCGCTCCCTTAACCTTTTCTTATCCTAAGCTTCTCATTCCCCCGGGTATACTACCCCACTTTTTTCTTATTCAGTGTACCATAGTACCCATTGATATGTCAAAATCAAACTGGGCAAAATGTATGGAAATCTCCCCTTCGGAATACTACCCACGAAAGTGGGATGACTTCTTGGGCTTTTGACGTTTTTTCGCCTGTCGGATTGCTTCTTTGCGTCGGTTACGAAGGTCCTGATCCACCGAACGATACCGGGATCTGGAACGATTTCTTCTGCGGTTAAATCTCCAGGTCAGGCGGGTACTGCGGTGGGCAAAATGATAATTCTTGAAAAACGTACGTAATAACAGTGCAAGGAAGATCAATACCGCAATTCCCACGATACAGAAAAATACTTTTACCACATTAATGAAAATAACCGCAGGACCGCCGGAAGTGCTGTTTTCCTCCTCCGGGGATGTCTCCTGTGCAACCGTTGGAATTCCACCATTGTTTCCGGTGTTATCTCCTGCTGTTTCGGTTGTCTCTGTATTGTCTGCCTCTGTGGTCGTTGTGCCTGACTGCGTTTCATCGGTTGCACCGCTTTCCTCTGCAGACTCCGTTGTCTCTGCCGTATTTTCCCGGAAGACACTACTGCCCTTTTCCGCTGCCGTAAAGTCCAGGGATGCCGTTCCCAGTACCACATCATTGTAAGTATAAGTGATCACAGCCACCTGTCCTGGTTCTGTATTATCATAGGAAATACTGGACACCGCATCCTGAAAGGTGATGGTGTTCGGCAAAGTGATGCTGTCCGTCTGGTTCAGTTCCAGAATCGGTTTGGAGTTGCCGAAAATATCATTCCCACTGTAAAAAGATCCTACATTCTCGATATTATACTTGGTCTCTGTCTGAGAAATGTTCACTCTCTGAAAATTGCTGAAACCATAATCAAACAGAGTGATTGTATCTTCATAGTAATTCGGATTTTCGTCTTTCATGACCACACAGATCAGCTTCATGCCGTCTTTTTCCGCACAGGACACCAGTGTACTGCGGGCAACATCGGTGTAACCGGTCTTACAGCCTACCAGATACGGATATGCATATTTACCGCCGGGGATCAGTTCCATCTTGTTGACTTCCATAATATCATCTGGCTGGCGTTCCGACGGCAAAATGTGCAGCATATGTGTCATTGTCATTTTACACAGCGCTTCGTTGGCAAAAAAAGCTCTTCCGATCATCGCCAGATCATAGGCACTGGTGTAATGATCCTCATTGGGAAGTCCGTTGGGATTGACGAAATTGGAATCAACACACCCCAGTTCCTTGGCTCTTTCATTCATGATCGGTGCAAAGTCCTGCCAGGTCGTTCCGGAAATATGCTCTGCTACCGCGAAAGAAACTTCATTGGCGGAGCGGATCAGAATGGCATTCAGACATTCCTCCATGGTCAGCTGCTCGCCGGGGTCAATAGCGATATGGTTGCTTCCGGGATCAATATCGTGTACCGCATCATAGGAGAAATCCACGATCTCATCCATGCTGCAGCGCTCGGATGCGATCAATGTTGTCAGAATTTTGGTGGTACTGGCAGGGTATTCCTGCTGATGGATATTTTTGGCATAAAGGATCGCTCCGGTATCCGCATCCATCAAAATGGCGGATTCTGCGCTGACTACCGGTCCCGTAGGCCAGTTTGCCACTTCATTGGACTGAATGGCCAGTGCCTGATTGTGGGCGATGTTCTCTTCTTTGATCGTTGCAGCAGAGACACTAAGCCCCTGAGATGCAAAAAGGCAGAGAGCGCTGATTCCCATCACTGCCCTGGTTAAAAAACTTCTATATGAAAAATGCCTGAAAAACTGCATGTATAAATCCTTCCTGATATCTTCAAAATAAAATGGTGTATGATAATGCGCATTCTTTATCATACACCATTTTACCTAAAAACCAAAGTCTTATCTCTATTTTTTAATTCTTTTTAAGACCTTCTGCGAACGCTGTCATTCTCTATACGGAATACCGTAAATGTTCCTGTCCGTCGAAGTCTTTCCACACAAAATTTTTGCCTTCCCAGATCATGTATCCGTGCCAGCTTTCTTCCTTGGAAATCGACACGGACCCCGGATTCATGCAGATATACTGCTCTGTCTCATGAACAACGCATTTCGGCACATGAGTATGACCGTGCAGTAAAATATCTCCGGAATGCAATGGCGGCAGTTTCTGCTCATTATAGATATGTCCATGGGTGGCATAGATTGCCTGCGTCCCTTCCGCAAGTACACAATAATCACTCAGCACCGGAAATTCCAGCACCATCTGATCCACCTCCGTATCGCAATTACCGCGTACACAGTAGATATCATTTTTCCGCTCGTTCAATAAAGCGATCACTTCCTTGGGCGCATAATCTCTGGGCAGATCATTTCTGGGGCCGTGGTATAAAATATCCCCCAGTAAAAGCAGCCTGTCGGCCCCTTCCTCCGTATATGCTTCCAACAGTTTTCGACAGTAATATGCCGATCCGTGAATATCCGATGCAATCATCCATTTCATAAATTTTCTCCTCCTACTGCCAGTATAATCCCCCGGCCTGTGACTTGACAACCTTTCTCAGATAAAGTACATTGACAATATAGATTACTATTAAGAAAGGCTGAGATTACCATGAGGTTACGAAATATTACCGGTTCCCGGGAAGTTATTGCGGAAAGTCCCTATGTCGTACCGGAAGATACCCTGGAAGCATGCCCCGGAACCTGGCATGAGATTTTCGGAAACGATCATCCGATCCATATTGAGATCGGTATGGGAAAAGGACGTTTCCTAAATACCCTTGCAAAGCAGAATCCGCAGATTAATTATGTGGGAATTGAAAAATATTCCAGCGTATTGCTCCGCGCGATCCAGAAAATGGAAGAGGACGAGCTTTCCAACCTGAAATTCATCCGTATGGATGCAGAAGACATCGATAAGGTATTCGGAAAAGGTGAAGTGGACCGCATTTATCTGAATTTCTCCGATCCCTGGCCCAAGGACCGTCATGCGAAGAGAAGACTTCCTTCGAGACAGTTTCTGGCCCGCTATGATGTGATCCTGAAAAAAGAGGGTACGCTGGAATTCAAGACAGACAACCGCCCGTTGTTTGATTTTGCAATAGAGGAACTGGAGCCCGCCGGATGGAAAGCGCAGGTGATCACCTACGATCTGCATAACGATGCCGCGCTGATGGAGGGGAACGTCATGACCGAATACGAGGAAAAGTTTTCCTCCGTTGGCAATCCCATCTGCAAATATATTATTTACAGATAAGGCCCCGAATATAGAATCTTATTTTTGAGATACTATCAACAACAGATAACAGAAAGGAAGGATACTTATGGAATATACGTTTACCGTTGCTAATTTTGAGGAAGAAGTTCTGAACTCCCCTCTGCCCGTTCTGGTAGATTTCTACGCAGACTGGTGCAATCCCTGCAAGATGATGGCTCCTACCGTGGCAAAGCTGGCAGAAGCTTACGAGGGAAAAGTAAAGGTCGGCAAGATCAATGTGGATGAGAACATGACCATCGCCCAGAAGTACCGCGTGGCAAGCATTCCGAATTTTGTGATCTTCAGAGACGGACAACCCGTGGCCAACTTCGTCGGCGCCATGTCCGAAGCAGACTTCCGTGAGAAGCTGGAGCAGGTGATTCTGTAAAAATCAGTTTTTTAAACCCGGGTACGGTGAGCGGATGCCTCTGCCGTATCCGGGTTTTTGATTTTTTACAGATATTTTCCCGTAATGCTGTCGGCATTTGCCCTGATCTGCTCCGGAGTTCCCACAGCGACAACTCTGCCGCCGTCTTCTCCGCCGCCGGGTCCCATATCAATGATATAATCGGCATTGCGTATCACATCCAGATCATGTTCAATGACAAGTACCGTTGCCCCATTGTCTATCAGCGCCTGAAATACCTGCAATAAAGTCTGTACATCTAACGGATGCAGTCCGATCGTCGGCTCATCAAATACGAATACAGAATCCGACTGTCCTCTGCCCATTTCGCTGGCAAGCTTCAACCGCTGGGCCTCTCCACCGGAGAGGCTTGGTGTCTCTTCTCCTAATGTTAAATATCCCAGTCCCAGATTTTTCAGGACTTCCAGCCGCTGATGGACCACTTTCCATTCTTGTGTTGCCTGCAGCGCCGTCGTGACATCCATCTCCATCATCTGGGGCAGGGAATAACGCATCCCCTGTTTGTTCTCATAACAAATCTCCCAGGCTTCTCTGGTATAGCGGG
>OJNI01002252.1_pt1 | contig 10198 bp, 8 predicted proteins | sample 1597441 | NCBI WGS metagenome assembly OJNI01 (sample SAMEA2452131, study PRJEB22498) | human gut metagenome | reverse complement strand
ACGCACACCGATTTCGTGTCCCAACTCAATAATCGATTTTCCTTCGGGAGTATCGTCCGATACCGACGACATAAGACAAGCCTCAACGAATGAATGTTTATCCATTCCGCTTACCGGATAGAAAGCGGTAGCACGACGATTACCGATCGTAATCGTACCGGTTTTATCGAGCAAGAGCGTATCGATATCGCCAGCCGTCTCGACAGCTTTACCGGATTTCGTAATCACATTGGCACGCAAGGCACGATCCATACCGGCAATACCGATAGCAGAGAGAAGGCCTCCGATCGTCGTAGGAATCAGACATACAAAAAGCGAAAGGAATGCAGCAATCGAAATAACGGTATTGGAATAATCGGCCATCGGTTTCAACGTGATACATACCACCAAGAAAACGAGGGTAAATACGGCCAACAGAATAGTCAATGCGATTTCATTCGGAGTCTTTTGACGGCTTGCCCCTTCTACGAGAGCAATCATTTTATCGAGGAAGCTTTCACCGGGTTGGGTAGTAACTTTCACTCTGATATGATCCGAAAGCACCTTAGTACCACCGGTTACAGATGTTTTATCACCACCAGCTTCTCGTATTACAGGAGCGGATTCTCCGGTAATGGCACTTTCATCGATAGAAGCAAGACCCTCGATTATTTCACCATCGGCCGGGATTACATCACCTGCTTCACACTCAAAAATATCTCCTTTTTTCAACTGCGAGCTGTTCACCCATTTTACTTGACCGTCGACCACAAGTTTGGCAGGTGTTTCTTCGCGGGTTTTACGCAAGCTATCGGCCTGAGCTTTACCGCGAGCCTCGGCAATCGCTTCGGCAAAATTGGCAAAAAGTATGGTTATGAACAGGATTACAAAAACCAGCAAATTATATACAAACGAACCTTGTGTATTACTGAATGCCGAATAAATGGTCACGAGAAGCATGAAGAAAGTTGATACTTCCACGGTGAACATAACCGGATTTTTTATCAAGGTTTTGGGATTCAGCTTTACGAACGACTGTTTCAAGCTCTCTATAACTTGATCTTTTTGAAACAGCGATGTTGAATTATTAGCTTTCATAATTAGTTATTTCTCTATAATATGTTTTTTCACCTTATAAACTGAAATGTTCTGCGATAGTACTCAAAGCATGTGCAGGGAAGAACGACAATGCAGCAACGATGAAGATAACAGCAAACGTCATGATACTGAATGTTACCGTATCGGTCTTCAATGTTCCGGCACCTTCGGGAATATATCGTTTCTGTGCCAACAGACCGGCAATGGCAACTTGTCCCACAATAGGAATGAAACGGCTCAAAATAAGAACGATACCGCAGGAATAGTTCCAGAACCATGTGTTATCGCTCAAACCTTCGAAACCAGAACCGTTATTGGCAGCACATGATGTATACTCATAAAGCATCTCGCTCAATCCATGGAATCCCGGGTTGTTCAACCAACCACCTTCACTGGCCACAAATGCCGGTGCATGAGCATATAAATAACATGCAAGTGCCGTACCTACGAGAATGACAAAGGGGTGAAGCAAGGCTACAATAGAAGCAACTTTCATTTCCCGGGCTTCGACCTTATGACAAAGGAATTCGGGCGTACGTCCCACCATCAGACCACTGATGAAGACGGCAATGATAATAAAGGTAAAGTAGTTCATCCAACCCACGCCGACACCACCGAACCAAGTATTGATCTGCATATTGAGCATTTCGATCATACCAGATAGCGGCATTGTCGAGTCGTGCATACCATTTACCGAACCATTCGATGTTACAGTCGTTACAACACTCCACAAAGCTGTACCTCCTGCGCCCAAGCGTATCTCCTTACCTTCCATGCTACCATGCTCTTGAGCAATACCCATATCATCGATACGGGGGTTGCCACCCATCTCCTGAGAGACGTTGATAATCACACCGATAAGGAATGCAGCAAACATGACTCCATATATGGCATAACCCAATTTTTTACGTCGGATATAAAACCCAAATGCAAAAGCCATTGCCATCGGAATAATAAGAATAGAACAGCATTCAAAAATATTCGTCAAGTATGTCGGGTTTTCAAGCGGGTGCGAAGAATTGACTCCGAAGTAACCACCACCATTCGTTCCCAACTGTTTGATAGGAACAATAGCTGCCGTAGGTCCTTGCGAAACCATCTGGGTCTCTCCTTCAAGGGTCGTAATCTCCATTTTACCGTCAAATCCCATAGGAGTACCTTCTGTTATAAGTACGATACCTACGATAAGCGACAGAGGCACGAGAATACGAGTACAGCTCAATACAAGGAATTTCCAAAAGTTTCCTATCGTTTTCGTAGTTTTGGCAGCGAGGGCTTTCATGATACCAGCCATAGCCGCCATACCGGTAGCAGCGGTAATGAATTGGAAAAGCATGATAACAAACAGCTGGGTGAAATAAGTCAAACCACTTTCACCACTATAGTGCTGCAAGTTACAGTTTACCATAAATGAGATACATGTATTAAAAGCCTGGTGGCAGGTCTGTCCGATATTTCCGTCGGGATTAAGAGGCAGATACCCCTGACTTACCAACAAAACCATACCCCATACAAACCAGAATAAATTGACCATCAACAAAGCACGTAAGAATTGTTTCCAGTCCATCTCTTCTTCGGGGTTGATTCCCGACAAACGGTACATCAATCTCTCCACCGGTTTCATAAAGTCGAGAACGGTTTTCTCTCCTTTATATACCTTAGCAATATATTTTCCCAGGGGATAGCTCAACAGCAACAAAATAACGATTTGAGCTACAACACCTAAAATTTCTGTATTCATAGTTACATTTTTTTACCTTACCTATTCTGTTCTTAAAATTTCTCGGGCTTGATGAGGACATACATCATATAGATGAACATCACAACTGCCACAATAAACAATGCTGTGTACATAAAATCTCCTTTTTTACATTTTGTCAAACCAATCTATACATTTGTAAAATAGCCAGAAACAGAGTATTCCACTCAATAGGCATATTAAAAAACCGATTACTTCCATAGTACTTTTTCTTTTTTTAGATCATACATAATAATTTTTTGGTTGTTCGATATTATACCAAAAGTATGCCACAAAGACGAAGAAAATCACAAGCAACTAATTTAAAGCCTCTTATAAAATAAAAACAAGAAAAATCATCGGTATAAAACCTTTCCATTTTGAAAAAACAGATTTCAAAACGAAAAACAAACAGGTATACCTATTCGGAAAACAAAAAAATTCTGCTAATCAGAAAACTGCCAAGAAATAAAAAAATCGAGAAAATCCCGCATGAGCCGGTTTTCCCGATAAATAAAACGATATAAAAACAAATACTAATTATTAAGAACAATCTTATACTCTTCGATCTTACGATAGAGAGTCGTCAAGCCAATCTTCAATAAACGGGAAGCCTCGGTTTTATTTCCTTTGGTGTACCGCAATACTTTCTCGATGTGGCGACGCTCCGCTCCCGCCAATTCAAACTCGTTTTGCGGCAAATTTTTCTGAGAGGAAGAGAATGACTGTATTTCAACAGGAAGATCGCTTAACGTCAAATAGTCATCGCACACGATGATAGAACGCTCTATCACATTTCGCAATTCCCGTATATTACCCGGCCATGAATAAGTAGATAGCGCAGACAAACATTCGGGTGTTATGCCCTCGACTTTACGTCCCATTTTTTTACTATAACGCAATAAAAATTCTTTTACAAGAATTTCTACGTCTCCCATACGCTCTCTCAATGGAGGCAATTCGATATGAAAAACCGAAAGACGAAAAAACAAGTCTTCCCGGAAAGTCTTATTTTCAATTTCCTGCTTCAAGTTGCGATTCGTCGCTGAAATAATCCTCACATTTACTTTCGTCGGTTTGGTATCTCCTATCTTCAAATATTCACCCGACTCAAGTACCCGCAAAAGTTTAGCTTGCAATTCAAAAGCCATCTCACCGATCTCATCGAGAAAAATCGTTCCGTTATTGGCTTCTTCAAACAAACCTTTCTTATCTTTCACCGCTCCGGTAAACGCCCCGGCTTTATGACCGAACATCTCACTCTCCAACAATTCTTTGCTGAATGCTGAACAATTGACTGCAACAAAAGGTTTCTTGCTCCGTCCGCTATTATTATGAATCGCTTGGGCAAACACTTCTTTTCCTGTCCCGGTTTCTCCTGTCAATAAAACCGGGACATCGGTCTTAGATACTTTCTCTGCTAAACTAATAGCCCGTTTCATACAGTCGGACTGTCCCAAAATAGAATCGAAAGAACATTCAGAATCGGACTTCGATGCCGAAGCCGACTTCATGCGTTTATGAACCTCGTCCATCGCCCGGCTGATGATAGGTATAATCTTGTTGTTGTCGTCGCCTTTGGTTATATAATCGAACGCTCCGTTTTTTATCGCCTGTACGCCATCGGGAATATTTCCGTGAGCCGTCAACAATATTACTTCAACATCGGGAGTAACAGCCTTGATACTTTTTACTAATTCAACACCATTCCCGTCAGGTAAAAAAACATCGCACAAAACCAACTGTGGTCTACGCAAAGTCAATTGCTTCATACCCGACGTACAATCATCGGCCTGAAATATCTCATACCCTTCCAACTCCAACATACGAGCCAGAAGTTTACGTATCGTCGGTTCATCGTCGATTATCAATATTCGATTATCCATACTCGTAACTTACACCTCAAAGATATTTTTTATTTACCAAGAGACCGGATATTGACTCTCTTTTCTGTGGACAAAATTACATATATTTCCATGATATACAAAAACAGTCTCTCCCTACACGTCTGCCTCTTCATGCTTTCGACGGCGATCTGCTAAAATATCGGACATATTATCTTTGGCCCATGTAATCAGAGAATCGACATAAGGCAATAAAGAAACAGCGCGTGCTGTCAACGAATACTCCACTCGTGGCGGTACTTCGGCAAAAACCTCCCGTTTCACATATCCATCTTCTTCGAGCGTGCGTAAAGTTACCGTCAGCATTTTCTGTGAAATATCGGGTATCCTCTTCTGCAACGCATTAAACCGCAACAAGGGTTCCCGACTCAATACATAAAGAACCAATAACGACCACTTATCGCAGATACGGGCGAGTATCTTGCGAATAGGACAATCGGGATAAATTTCATTTTGCATTCCTGTTCTGACCATAATTTTCAAAACTTCTTTTCATTACACTACAAAAGTAACTAACACACTCCAAATAAGCAAGGACAAGATTGCCATTACTTAAATAATATTAAAAAGATATTCACAAATTCTTTATAGTCAATAATAGTTTCATGATGGTAACTATCTGAATACAAAGTAACTTCTTGGACAACTAAAAAAACAACTCCATATTTGCATTCGAAAAGATATAAACAATCTTTTATATAGTAATACTGATTATCAAATATTTGTATTTATGAAAAATGTAGTATTGATTGGAGCAAGTGGTTTTGTTGGAACTGCAATCCTTAATGAGTTATTAAACAGAGGTAACAAGGTTACAGCAATAGTTCGTAATCCCGAAAAGATTACAATTAGTAACTGTAATTTATCCGTAGTTAAAGCAGATGTTTCTGATGTAAAAACGATAACTGACACTTGTAAGGGAAAAGATGTTGTCATCAGCGCTTATAATCCCGGTTGGACAAATCCTGCCATTTACGAAGAAACGTTGAAAAATTATCCATTAATCCTCAAAGCGGTGAAGCAAGCAGGTATTAAACGACTGTTGTGTGTCGGTGGTGCTGGTACTTTATTCTGTGCTCCGGGGGTTAGAGTGGTGGATTCGGGTGCAATTCCTGCTGAGATTATGGGTGGTGTGAAGTCTTTAGGTGAGTTTTACCTAAATACATTATGCAACGAAAAAGAAATCGACTGGGTATTCTTCTCACCAGCTGGAACTCTCGAGCCAGGGAGGCGTACCGGAAAATTCCGTTTGGGCAAGGATAACCTTATTGTTGATGAAAATGGGAACAGCCATATTTCGGTAGAAGATTATGCGGTTGCCATGGTAAATGAAATGGAACAGGCAAATCATCATCAAGAACGTTTTACTATCGGTTACTAATTAAAATATAGAACTTATGAAGAGTGTATTTTTATGCTTATTGGCTTTTGTATCAATAATAGCACAAGCACAGACAAAAGGCAGTTTTGATGTGTTGGATTTAGGCAGTTTCAAACTTCATGTATATAATACAAATGATGCACTTGGAGACGTAAGCTACATTATAGAGAGCAAGACTGGGCTTGTTACTTTGGAACAGCCGCTGTTTAAAGATAATGTGTCGGAATTTGACACTTATGTGGTTTCATTGAGCAAACCTGTACAGAAAATCATCACCGATTATCATGTAGGCGGAACGGGAAATCATGATGTTGTAATGATTGAGGGAATGCCGGATTTTGTCAAAGGCACCATTTATGGAGGTATGATGAAAAACTTTGCGGAAACATTTGGAAATGCCATTGCCTCTATGCCAACAGGGAAAATAGAAGAAATCCCCATGGGAAGCACTCAAAATTGGAACGGCATCAAATTTGTCTTTCAAAAAGGGGCTTCAACCGATTTTCCCGCAGCAAGCATCATTATCGGGAATAAAGTCTACTATACACACTGGAGTCCGACAAAAGCACACATCAGCCATTTACAAATATCATCTTCCTCGGCTATTGATGCTGAAATACGAGAAGCCGAAAACGCACTAAACTCCGATTGCGAAATTTTTATCGGTGGCCATGGGAATGTATCGAACAGAGAATGTGTCATTTTCAAAATCAACTACTTAAAAACATTGAAGAGCCTCTTGTCCAAAGATAAAAAAACTTTTATCGAAACCTTGAAAAAAATATATCCCAACCTACCGGGAGAGACAGGCCTTGCTGACTTGGCGAATTCCCTATACCAATAATTTAAATGTCAAAGGCTTAACCGACCCGGCTAAGCCTTTGACATGAAAGACATATCCCATTATTATCCCAAAGTATCTTCTACTTGTCAATTGAAAGTGCTCTAAAAACAGACTAAATCTTAAAACTTTATATCTTCTCTCTTGTTATATAAGAAATGAATATAACAATCACAAAAGAAAGAAGATTATGAAAAAAATGATGTGGGGAGTTCTCTCCTTATTCCTGCTAACCGTTTCTTGTTCGAAAGATAACACAGAAATCATAACCGACCCGTCTACACCCAAATTGGTAACGCCTCAACTGCGAGCTTTTGTAGACAGTCCGTTAGACCCCCAAATTCCCATGACCGGTATACTCGAAGTATTCCCATGTAAAACAGGTACTTCAATCTACTTCGGGAATTATATAAATAACAAATTGACTGTTTTCAACGGTTTTTATCCGATTGAAGATGGACATATTTATGAAGGTTTCAATCGGCTTTTATCTCTGCCCGAACAGACCTACAACATGGTCTACTGGGGAACACCTGTATATGAAGACCCTATATACAGCTCCCCCTCTATTGTAACTCCGGGTTTGACGATCGGTGCCGATTTGTCATCTCTCTATCTAACCCTTCGTAAAAACATCAAAGAAGACACCTATAACCCGGTTTATGACTTGGTATACGCTGTCGAAGAAACCGATATTACCTATGAAGACCTCAGTGCTTCTCTGAAAAGAGTAGTAGCCGGCTTAAAAGTATCCGTTACAACTGACGATTCGAGCGCATTCAGTCCCAACATAACGAATATGGAAATCCGCATAGGTGGTATAGCAGAAAAACTCAATTACTATACTGCGGAACCAGAAAATAAAACGAAAACTGTCAAATTCGAATTAGTACGTTCAGAAGACGGAAAACAGATGACCAACGGAACCGTTATGCTCTTCCCCTCGGCCAACAATCCGAAACTCGAACTACGGATTACCCTCAAAGACGGTACTGTACGCATCTTAACAAAAAATATAAATACAACCCTTTCCGCCGATACCCGACTGACATTGAATATCGTTCTCGGAGATATCATCATCGGTGAAGGTTCGGGAAATTTCACTATCGAAGGCTGGAATGAAACCAGTGAAACGATAGAATTCCCTATCGTATATTGATACCTAACGTCAAAAGTGGTTTTCTATCTTATCGCATGTTGTAATGACATGCGATTTTTTATTGTAACGATTTTTCCTTACAACAACTCGACCTCAGTCCCGTTTTTACTAATAGTTGACAAAAAATAGCAGGAAACTTATCTCCCCTACAAACAGGCCCTTGCAAAGATGCAATTTCTTTTTCCACAAATAAAAAAGGCGGTTAAAAAACCGCCTTTGTGATCCGCCTGGGGCTCGAACCCAGGACCCCAACATTAAAAGTGTTGTGCTCTACCAGCTGAGCTAGCGAATCATCGCATCGGAAAAAGTATTGTTTTTCTCAAATGCGTGGCAAAGGTATGGCTTATTTTGGATTATACCAACTTTTCAGCAAACTTTTTATGTGTTAAAAAATATTATATATCAATACCATTCTCATTTTCAATATCTTTTGGGGGAGAACACACTTTGACATCTTCCCTTAAAATATACCGTTCGTAATACGATTGCAGTAGGGTTGTCAGCGGCAATGCTATAATCATGCCTATAAGTCCCAACAAAGTTCCCCATATCGACAACGACAACAGAATAATAGCCGGATTAAGACCCATGACATGCCCCATAATACGGGGAACGAGTATCATGTCTTGTATGATCTGCACCACAACAAACACAATGATACAACCAATCACAAGCCACCAAAAACTCTGTCCGGGCTCAACCGATTTCAACAAACATAGCAATAACGTGGGCAGAAAACCTACGACTTGCAGATAAGGTACCATATTGAGCAACCCGATGAAAAGGCCCAATAATATAGCAAGAGGTAAACCGACGATCGAGAAGCCTATACTGAAAAGAATCCCTACCAAGAAAGCGACACAAGCTTGTCCGCGAAAATAACGATTCATGCTTTCTTTCACATCATCGAATACTTCCAGCGTTTTCGCCCTATAACGATTGGGTATAAGTGCTTTGAATCCCACGATGATTTTATCGTAATCGAGCAATATAAATATCAGGTATAGGAATACAATGAGCCAACCGATAATATTGATAATCTGATTGACCGAACCGGTAAGCACCGTCCATAAATGCGTCGCTGTTTTTTCTATAAGCTCACGCCAATCCTGCGGATTCATCGCTTCGGCAATCTTGGTAAAATCGATCCTCTCCTGCAAATACGTATGCCAGCTTTCGGGTATAAACGGAGTTATCGATGCTCCATGGGAAAGATAATCGTGTATCAAAGTCCGCATTTTGGTAGCTTCCTCCACTATACCTGGCATGATAAGCCAAATAAATAAAGCTATAATCCCAATGACGGAAAGAAGTGCCAGAAATATGGATATGATACGTATCTTCACCCGACACCGATACTGAATGAACTCGACAAAAGGATTGATAAGATAAGCCAGCAACCACGCGACAAGGAATGGCAGCAACGCGTTTTTAAGCAGCCCTATCAGATAAAAAACCGCAACAATCGCCACTACCGTAAACAAGATACGAATCACACGATCGAATGTAAAGGGTTGTCGAACCGATTTCATAATAACGTCATCAATTTATAACATATCGTTTTCTTTCAAAAAAACAGATATACCTGTCTATTGGACAAAAATACACAAAATACCTGCAGAATTTACATTCAGACTCTTTTTTCGGACAAGATTTATTATTTTTGTCGATATGAGAAATCTATACCTGTTCCGACCGCCGATCTTACGACCGATCGTCATATTTGCAATCATTCTCCTCTTCTCGGGAATGCAAACGATAATCGCCCAAAACGTACTCTCCATAAAACCGATCGGGGGCGAAAATGCTGTATCGGGAATATGCGTCATCGACATCGAGACGGGTAATGTCGTCGCCGCTCATCATTCCGAACATTTTTTCATACCGGCTTCGACACAAAAACTCATCACTGCGACAACCCTCTTGCTTTGTTATACACCCGGGCACCGACTCTCCACCCAAGTTTACCACGATGGGAAGATTTCCCCACGAGGGCGGTTACACGGAAACCTTTATATACGGGGTTGCGGAGATCCATCGTTGGGTTCGCAATACAGCGACGTCTCGCCCGATACCTTTATCCGAGAAGTCGTGAAAG
>OJNI01002248.1_pt1 | contig 10203 bp, 7 predicted proteins | sample 1597441 | NCBI WGS metagenome assembly OJNI01 (sample SAMEA2452131, study PRJEB22498) | human gut metagenome | reverse complement strand
TATGCATTTGATCAAGATGAAGAAGCAATAAAGAACAGCTCTGAAAAATTAAAAAAAATAAGTAACAATTATGAAATTATAAGTAGTAATTTTGTTGAAATGAAAAAAGAATTAGAAAAAAGAAAAATAACAAAAGTAGATGGAATATTATTTGATTTAGGAGTATCTAGTCCACAATTAGACGAAAAAGAACGAGGATTTAGTTTTCATGAAGATGCAAGATTAGATATGCGTATGAATCAAAAACAAAAATTATCTGCTTATGAAGTTGTTAATGAATATCAGTTAGAAGATTTGATTAGAATTTTCAGAGAATATGGTGAAGAAAAATATGCTACTAGTATTGCTAAAAGAATAGTAGATGTTCGAAAAAGTAAAAAAATTGAAACAACTTTAGAACTAGTTGATATTATTAAATCTTCCGTTCCTGAAAAATATAAACGTGAAAAACATCCAGCTCGAAAAGTATTTCAAGCAATTAGAATAGAAGTTAATAAAGAATTAGATGTTTTTTCGTCCGCTTTAAATCAAGCTTTAGAACTGTTAAAAGTAAATGGAAGAATTTGTGTTATAACATTTCATTCATTAGAAGATAAAATTTGTAAAGAAAGATTTAAAAAAGTTAGTGATATCAAAAGTGAATTAAAAAAAATGCCTGTCATACCAGATTCTTATTTACCACAATTTAAAATCATTAAAACAGTGTTACCAACAAAAGAAGAAATAGAAAATAACCCAAGAGCTAGAAGCGCTAAACTAAGGGTAATTGAAAGAGTAAAAGAGGGATAATATGAAAAAAAAGAAAAAAGTTAAAGCTCGTATAACAAAAGGCGAGAAAAAATTATATAGTTTAGCAATTTGTGCTTTTGTTTTTACAATGGTTTTGAAAATATTTTGTGGAGCAGGAATTGGACATCTGAATATGAGTATTGAACAACTTGAATATAAAATAAATAATCAAGAAAAAAAGAATGAAAGTTTAACTATGAAAGTTAATGAACTTACTTCTTTTGATAAAGTAAAAGAAGTTGTTTCGAATATGGGACTTGCTTATAATAATGATAATGTGGTTGTAATAAACGATTAACGAGGTGTAATAATGAATACAAAGAAAAAGAAAAATAAAACATGGAATTTACCTATTGTTATGTTTGCTTTCTTTTTAATTTGTATTTTTTTATTGTATTTACAATTTGCTTATTTAGCTTTATCTAATAAAGTTTATGGAAAGGATATGGATGAGTTTTCGGCTAAAAGAAATACAGTAAAGAAAGTTTTGCCAGCAATTCGCGGAACTATATATGATTCTGAAGATAATGTTTTAGCTTTAAATGTTAGTTCATATACAGTTATAGCTTATACTAATGAAAAAAGAAGTGAAAATTCTATTAAACCTTTACATGTTGTGGATGTTGACTCAACAGCCAATGCTTTAGCGCCTATTTTAGAAGTGGATGCATCATATCTTAAAGATATCTTAAACAAAGGAAAAGAAAAAAAAGTTTATCAAGTAGAACTTGGAAGTACTTCTAAAGGAATAACAGAATTAAAAAAAGAAGAGATAGAAAAACTTAATTTACCAGGAATTGATTTTATTGAAGATCAAAAAAGGTATTATCCTAATGGTGATTTTGCTTCTTATGTCGTTGGATATGCTAAGAAAAAAGAAGTTCAAAGTTATGATGATTATGATAAAAAAGTTACAAAAACAGAAATAGTTGGAGAACTTGGAATTGAATCAAAATATGATGATTTATTAAAAGGAACAGATGGATATTTAGAATATCAACAAGATAGATATGGATATAAAATAACAGGTGCGAAAGAAGTTTCAATTGATGCTTTAAATGGTTATGATATTCATTTAACGATTGATGCTAATATTCAAAGATTTTTAGAATCAACCGTAAAAAAAATAGATAGTGAATATTCTCCAGAATGGGTAACAATATCAGTTATGGATGCGAAAACGGGAGATATCTTAGGAACATCATCTACACCTTCTTTTGATCCAAATAAAAGAAATATAACAAATTATGAAAATCCATTATTATCAATTGCCTATGAACCAGGATCAACGATGAAAACATACACCTATATGTGTGCTTTAGAAAAAGGAAATTATAATGGAAATGATACTTATACATCTGGAACATTTAAAATAGGTGATGATACGGTTACCGATTGGAATGATTATGGATGGGGAACAATTACTTTTGATAAAGGTTATGAGTATTCAAGTAATGTTGGTGTTGTTAACATTATGGATAGATATTTAGATAAAAAAGATTTAAGAGAATGTTTAAATAAATATGGTTTTGGTAAAAAAACAAATATTGAATTATCTCGTGAAGTATCTGGTTCTATTAAATTTAATTATCCAATTGAAGTTGCAACGGCTTCTTTTGGACAAGGTATAACGGCAACTCCTATTCAGCAATTACAAGCTTTAACTTTGATTTCTAATAATGGAAAAATGTTAACGCCTCATATCGTAAAGAAAATTGAAGATCCAAATACTAAAAAAACATATTATAAACGTAAAGTAGAAGAGAGTGAACAACTTGTTAAAACATCTACCGTTAATAAAATGAAAGATTTAATGTATAATGTTATTCAAGGAACAGATCCGGGATCGACAGGATATCCATATCGAATTGATGGTTTTGATGTTATAGGAAAAACAGGAACATCTCAAATATCAGAAAACGGGAAATATATAGAGGGAGATAATGCTTATATTTTCTCTTTTGCAGGTATGTATCCAAAGAATGATCCAGAAATAATTATTTATGCGGCTATGAAAAAACCAACTTGGGGAAAATCAAGTGGTTTATCAACTAATGTTAAAGATTTAATGAAAAGTATAGCTAAATATAAGAAAATGTTTACAGAAGTTACAAATAATAGTACTTTAAATAAAATTAGAGTAAAATCATATACAAGTAAAAAAGTTGAAAACGTTAAACAAGAATTAGAAGCAAATGGAATTAATGTCTTAGTTCTTGGAAATGGTGATAGAGTTGTTAGACAATCAGTAAAAAAAGGTACTTCAATTGTTTCAGGAGATAGAATAATTCTTATGACTAATGATGAAAAATATACAATGCCAGATATTACTGGCTGGAGTAGAACGGATGCTATTTCCTTATGTGATATGTTAAAAATTAAGTATAATGTTGAAGGTTATGGTTATGTTGAAAGTCAAAGCTTAGGTGCTGGAAGTGAAATTACAGATGATTCAAGTATTAATATAACTTTAAAAGAAAAATTTGATATTCAAGTAAATCAATAAGAAAATTAGATTTACACATTATTTATAAAGTGTTAAAATAAAGGAAGGTGAGAGTATGAAAAAAGAGGGATTCACACTAGTAGAGTTACTTGCTGTTATTGTTATTATAGGAATTATATATTTGATTGTTTTCCCTTCAGTAACATCATTTATTAATAAGTCAAAAGAAAAATCATATAATATTCAAGTTGATTTAATTGAAAAAGCTTCTAAAAAATGGGTGGTTGATAATACGGATGAGTTATTAAAAAAAGATCCATATCATTTGAATAATATAAATTTAACGCTTACTACTTTGAAAAAAGATGGCTATTTACAAGATGAATTTATTGAAAATCCTAAAACTAAAAAAATAATGACAGGATGTGTTGTGGTTAGTTATCAAAGTAATAAAAATCAATATGAATATACTTATAAAGATGGTTTAGATTCTTATTCAAAAAATGAAGTAAAAGACATAAAGCAGGCAGAAGAAATGGCTGCATGTGACAATGAAAAAGGTTATATTTATACTTATTTTAAGAACAATAATAAATTAGAAAAAACAAGTGGTAATAAAAACTCAAATGGTGATGATATTAAATTATCAGAAATATTTGCTGATACGTTAATTTCTAAAACAGATAGTGGCTTAGAAAATTTAGGAGATGAATATTTCTTTCAAGGATTAAATCCAACAAACTATGTTAAAATAGATGGTTATGATACGATATGGAATGTACTTTCAATTAACACAAGTGATAAAACAATAAAACTTGTTGCATCAGCTAAAACAATAAATTCTACTTTTATAGCTAGTAGTCCTTTTAATGCGAATTCATATGAATCGTCTTCTGATTTAAAAACTACTTTAGAATCAAAAATAAATGAGATTTCAACTAATGTTATTAAAAATGAATCTGAATTTAAAGCTGGAACTATAAGTGATATTAATAAAGATTTAGATATAATTTCCTCAGAAGAGGGACAAAATATTTTTACTGGTAAAATAGGTATTATTACGGCAAGTGAATATTTAAAAACAAAGAATTCTAATGGTAATACTTATCTTTCATCAACATCAGGTACGGCTTGGACAATGAATTTTTCAAGTGATAGTCATGTTATTATTAATACAGATGGTAATTTAACAACAGCTGCAAACGATACAACTTCAAGATTTGTTTATCCAACAATTGTTATAAACGCAAATGTTGTTAAAAAAAGTGGAATAGGAACTTCAACTGATCCATATGTGATTGAAGATTTAACAAAATAGGGGGACAATATGAAAAAAAAGAAAATGCTATTTATAGCACTTTTTATATTACTAATAAAAATAGAACCAGTAAGTGCAATGAAAGTAGTAAATTGTGGAGGACTAAATGAAGTACCATACGTACCACTAAGATTTGTAGGAAGAGTAATAAACATAATAAAGGTAGTAACACCAATAGTCCTAATAATAATGGGAATGGTAGATATGGCAAGAGCAACCACAGCAAACAGTGAAAAAGACATGGATGCAAGTAGGAAAAGATTTATGAAAAGAATTGTATATGCTGTAATGGTGTTCTTTGTAATATCAGTAGTGCAATTATTATTTAGTATTTTACAAACAAGTGTTTTTAAAAATGAAAACAATTTATTAGGATGTATGACATGTGTACTTGGAGGAGAATGTGATACAAAAGATTTAGATATCACATCTTCTAATTCTGATGGTAGTAATAAAAGTAATAGTTCCGGAAATAGTAATAATACCTCTGGAAGTAGTAATAAGAGTAGCAAATCAAATAATAAAAAGAAAGATGTTGTTGTTATAGTAGGAGCTTCTAAAATTTGTCAACTAGAAGGTACATATGGTAATAACTATGTAAATAAATTTAATATTAATTATGGCAAATATGTAAAAAATTCAACTTTGTTTTTCGTATGTAAAGGTGGACAAGGATATAATTGGTTACAAAATACAGCTATGTCGAGTATAAATAATATTATTAATAATTCTTCTTATAATAAAGTATCTGTTATATTTGAAATAGGTGGGAATGACTTAAGAGTCCCAGATACAAATGAAAAGACTCAAGAAATTGGAAAAAAATATGCGACACTTTATAATCAAAAGGCTTCTGAATGGGATAGCTCACGTGTTAAAATATATGCCTTTTCTTTAGACCCTTTTGTTGAAAAGAATGCAAAAAATAATAAAGTAAAAGATAAAGGATACACAAAAGGATATAAAACTAATGATAAGGTAAAAGCTTTCAATAAAGGCTTAAAAAGTAATTTATCAACTGGAGTTGAATATAAAAATATTTTTGATTATTATTATACAGGTAATGGTAAGAAAAACTATAAAACGGCAGATGGAGTTCATTATAATAAGAAAACAGCTCAAAATGTCTATAATAAAATTATTGATTCAATTTAAAAAGCACAATGAAGTGCTTTTTTTGTATAAAATTATTTCTGATATCTTGAAATGTTTAATAGAACACCCATACTAATTAGAATAATTAATAGACTAGACCCTCCATAACTTAAAAAGGGAAGGGTAACACCAGTAACTGGTATTAAACCAACAACGACCATTAAATTTAAAATAGCTTGAAAAGCAAGACCAAAAGTTATTCCAAAAGCTAGAAATTTAGCAAACTTATCCCCGCTATTTTGAGCAATTTTAAAACCTTTAAAAATAATAATTGTAAACAAAGTAGCAACAATCAATATTCCTAAAAAACCAAATTCTTCACTTATAATAGAAAAAATAAAATCAGTTTGAGGTTCTGGTAGATAGAAATGTTTTTGTCTTGAATTCATAAAACCTTGCCCAAATAAACCACCAGGTCCAATAGCATATAATGATTGAATAATTTGAAAACCACTTCCTAAAGGATCACTCCAAGGGTTTAAAAATGATAAAATGCGTTCTAAACGATAAGGTGCAATAGCTATAAGTAAAACAATACCAACTACACCAATTAGTCCTAAACGAATAAAAAATTTGAAATCAACGCCACTTACAAAAAGAAGACCAATAATGCTTACTAAAATAATCATTCCTGTTCCAAAATCTGGTTGTAACATAATTAAACCAAAAACAAGAATAACAATACCTAAAATAGGTAAAACACCTTTTTTAATATATTTTAAATTTTTTTCATTTTTTGTTAAATATTTTGAAGTAAAAATAATTAAGGTGAGTTTAGCAAATTCACTTGGTTGAATACCAAAAGAACCAATTCCAAACCAACTTCGACTTCCATTTCTAACTGTTCCTATACCAGGAATTATAACTAAAATTAAAAGAATAATACTAAGTAGTAGAAGAGTGTTTGCTTTTTCAAAATAAACCTTATAAGGAATTTTGCTAGTAATTAACATCATAATAATTCCTATTATAAAAAACAAACCTTGATGTTTAACAAATTTAAAAGGATCATTAAATTTGTATTCAGCCCAAATATATGAGGCTGAATAAATCATTATTATTCCAAAAAGAGAAATAGTTATAATTGTAATAAATAATAATAAATCAAATTTTTTCAAAATATCACTCCTTTACATCCAAACACCATATATAATTCCTATCATTGAGCCAATAAAACCAATAATCCAAAATAATTTAACAATGTCTTGTTCTCTCCAACCTAGTTTTTCAAAAGTGTGGTGAATAGGAGTCATAGGAAAAAATCTTTTTTTAGTTAATTTGTAATAATATCTTTGAATTAAACAGGTTATTGTTTCAATAACAAAGACTATTCCAATAACAATAAGTAGAATTTCATGTCTAGTTAAGATAGCTATGGTACCAAGAGTTGCACCAAGACAAAGTGATCCTGTATCACCCATAAATACTTTGGCAGGACTGACATTAAAAACGAGAAAACCTAAAATAGAACCTGTTAAAGTAAAACAAAAAAGGGCGATTTCTTCATAACCTTCTAGCCAACCGGTATTAAATGATAAAATTCCAAAGGTACAAATAGCAATAGCTGATAAACCACCCGCTAAACCATCTAAGCCATCAGTTAAATTAACAGCATTACTGCTTGCTACTAAAACAAGTAGAATAAATAATCCATAATACCAACCAATATCTAGTTTGATATTTAATGAATGAATCCAAAGAAGAGGTTCATTTCCAGAAATCATAAATAGATAAAAGAAAATAACAGCAATAATAATTTGCAATAAAAATTTTGCTTTTTCACTTAAGCCTTTATTATTGTGTTTAATAATTATTAAATAGTCATCTATAAATCCTATTAAGAAATAGCCTAAAAAGGTAAAAATAACAATTAATAAATTATATGAAAAATTTATCTTTTTAGTTAGATAGAGAATAATCATAGTAATAATAGTTGGAAGAATAAAAATGATTCCTCCCATCGTTGGTGTTCCTTGTTTAGAACGATGTTTTTCACTTAAATAGATACTTAAATTTTGACCTGCTTTTAGTTTTTTTAGAAGGGGAATTATTATGCTAGCAGAGAAAATAGACAATATAAATCCAATCATAAGTGATAAAGTAGATTTTGTTAAAATAAGCATTTTTCACCTCTAATCATCTAAGAGTAATCTTATTGTTTCACCTTCATATATTCTTTCTTTTGGACTAGGTGATTGATAAGTTACTTTTTTACCAGTTCCAGTATATTCAACTTTAAAGTCTTTTAAATTTTTCATAGCATCATCTAAATTCATATTTATAACATTAGGTACAGTTACATATTTTTTTTCATTGAAGTTATAATTTTTTTCACTCGCACCTTTTGGTTTTTTAATATTTAAAATATCAATTGAGTCTTTTAAAATTGTTCGTGCAATAGGTGCGGATATTGTTCCACCATATTGAGTTATTCCTTTGGCATTATCGATTGCGACATAGACGATAACTTCAGGATCATTTGCTGGTAAAAAACCAATGAATGATACAATATAGTTTCCAACCATATACATTCCGTTTTGAACTTTTTGGGCAGTTCCTGTTTTTCCTCCAACACGATAACCGTCTATGAAGGCATTTCTACCAGTTCCATTAGTGACAACGCTCTCAAGAGCATATCTGACTTTTTTACTTGTTTTATTATCAATAACTTTGCGAACGGTTTGTTTTTTATTTTGTTTGACGACGTTATTTGTTTCTGGTTCGTTTAAGCTTTTAACGATGTATGGTTTATTTAAGTAACCACCATTTATGGCCGCACTAACGGCTGTAATTTGTTGAATAGGGGTAACACTAACTCCTTGACCAAAGGCAGTTGTTGCAAGTTCAACTGGTCCAACTTTATCAAGTGAAAATAAAATTCCTGAACTTTCTCCGTTTAGATCGACGCCTGTTTTTTTACCAAAACCAAATTTGTTTATATATTCAAATAGTTTATCTTTTCCAATTCTTTGTCCTAGGGTAACAAAACCGGGGTTACAAGAGTTTTCTACGACTTGAAGAAAGGTTTGATGTCCATGGCCTCCAGCTTTCCAACATTTGATTCTAGCGTTTTCAACATGAATGCTTCCACCATCATCAAAAGTGTCTTTATCAAGATCAACTAATTGTTCTTGTAATGCGGTTGCTAAGGTTATAATTTTAAAGGTTGACCCAGGTTCGTATGTTGCCCAAATAGGGAGGTTTCTATTTATTTGCTCAGTACTATATTTTTTATAATTACTTGGACTGAAATTAGGACGAGAAGAAATGGCTAATATTTCACCAGTTTTAGGATTCATAGCAATAGCTAATGCTTGATCTGGATTGTATCTTTTAACAGCGTTATCTAGTTCTCTTTCAACGACTGCTTGTAGTTTATAATTGATTGTTAGACTCATATTAATTCCATCTTGAGGTTTTTCATAGGCTTCTGTTAGCTTTAATTTGTTTCCTTTGGCATCACTTAAATATTTGATAGCTCCATATTCACCTGTTAGATATTTATCATACATAAGTTCTAAACCACTTAAACCTTGATTATCAATTCCAACGAATCCTAAAGTATGTGACATTAAGGAATCGTATGGATAATATCTTTGTGATTCTTTAATTAGGTAAACGCCATCTAATTTTAGTGAATTTATTTTATCTGCTATTTCATAAGATAATCTTCTTCCTTCGGGGTGAACTCTTTCAATTGATGTTTTTTTATTTACGTGTTTATACATATCATCATAGCTTACATTTAAAATCGCACTCAATTTTTTAGTAGTTTCTTTTTTGTTTTTAATTTGATTTGGAACTAAAACTAGGGAAGTCGTTGTTTTATTATCCGCAAGAACAACACCATTTCGATCATATATTTTCCCTCGATTTGCTTCAATTGGTAGGTTACGACTCCAAAGGCTAGATGATAGTTTATTTAGCTTTTTATAATCGATAACTTGAATGTAGAAAACTTTTCCAATTATGATAATAAGAAGGATAATGATGATTATAAAAACAATTTTAATACGTGTATGAATTGCTTTGAAAAACATTTAAGTCACCTCTTTTTAATATATATGCATGTCCATTAAAAAAAAGAATTAAACATTTGACTATAAATACAAAATGTTATAAAATTAGTGGTAGATAGAATAGGGGAAATATCGATGAAAAGAAAAGAAAATGGATTTGCAGCAACAGGAATACTTTATACAATTTTACTTGTTTTTTTAGTGCTTATGACAACATTACTTGCGACACTTTCATCTCGTTCAAGAATTTTAGAGAAGTTAAAGAAGGATGCAAAGAGTGAAAGTGCAGAAGTCAAATATAAAGTTTATAAAAATGGAACAGAAATATATTATAATCCAGAGACAGGAAAGAAATGTACAACGGCAGTAAGTACCCCAGGAACAAAGAGTGGATGTATGAAATGGTATGCATTTAATGATGATGATAAAAGTTCAACAGTAAATGTTATCTTAGATCATAATACAACAAGTGGAGT
>OJNI01002246.1_pt1 | contig 10209 bp, 8 predicted proteins | sample 1597441 | NCBI WGS metagenome assembly OJNI01 (sample SAMEA2452131, study PRJEB22498) | human gut metagenome | reverse complement strand
CTAACCACTAATCACTAAAAAAATGGCATTAATAAAATCAGTAAGAGGATTCACTCCTGAAATTGGTGACAACTGCTTTCTGGCAGATAACGCAACAATAATAGGTGACGTAAAAATAGGAAATGATTGTAGCATTTGGTTTAATACGGTATTAAGAGGTGACGTCAACTCCATACGAATTGGCAATAGCGTCAACATCCAAGATGGAAGTGTCTTGCATACATTATACCAGAAATCGACTATTGAAATCGGCGACCATGTTTCTGTGGGACATAATGTTACCATTCACGGAGCGACCATCAAAGATTATGCATTAGTCGGCATGGGCTCTACTATTTTAGATCATGTCGTAGTGGGTGAAGGAGCAATCGTAGCGGCCGGATCGCTGGTACTAAGCAATACTGTGATTGAACCCGGAAGCATCTGGGGCGGCGTACCTGCCAAGTTCATCAAGAAAGTAGACCCGGAGCAGGCAAAGGAACTGAACGAGAAGATTGCCCACAATTATTTGATGTATTCGCAATGGTATAAAGAAGAATAAGCCAGTTTTACAGATGACTTATAAAAAGATAGCGGGAGACTCTTTTCGGAAAGAGTCTCCCGCTATCTTTTTATAGAAACATCAAAAATTAATCATATTCATGATTTTTTCCGTCGCACCGGACTTACTGGTCACATAATATCCGGCATTCTTTCCCGTCTCGTCTAAAAAGTCTTTGTCTGTCTGGAAACGGTCTAACAGGCTTTTCAGTTCTTCGTAATCTTTGATGGAGTAAGCACCTTTCGCTTCCAACAGTTCCACGGCTTCCATAAATTTCTGATACTTCGGCCCGAAAATGACAGGGATACCATACACGGCAGCTTCCAGCGTATTATGAATACCAACACCGAAACCGCCACCAATATAAGCAATCTCTCCGTAGCGGTAGATGGAAGACAGTAAGCCGAAGCAATCGATAATCAGACAATCCGCTTTCAATACATTTTTTTCATCGGCACGAGTATAGCGCACATACGGACGTTTCAACTTACCAATAATCTCCACCAGATGATTCTCGTCAATCACATGCGGAGCGATAATCAGTTTCATTTCCGGATGATTATTGAAATATTCGAGAAACAGATCTTCATCCGGTCCCCACGAACTGCCGGCAACAAAAGTGAAAGCATTGTTTCCTTTGAACTTCTCCACCAGTGGAAGGTCTTTCGCCTCCTCACGTATTTGCAGTACCCTGTCGAAACGGGTATCTCCCACCACTGTTACACGGAGAATGCCAATCTTCGACAGATAACGTTTGGAAGCCTCGTTTTGCACAAACAGATGGTCGAAATCTTTCAGGACATTGCGATAGGTACCGCCATACCATTTAAAAAACACTTGGTCGCGGCGGAAAATAGACGACACACTATATACCGGAATCCGGCGCTTGTGAAGCTCATCCAGATAATTCTTCCAAAACTCATATTTGATAAAGAACGCCATACACGGATTAGTGATATCAAGGAACTTCCTCACATTCCGGGGTTTATCAAACGGCAGGTAGCAGACAATATCCGCTCCCCGATAATGCTTGCGCACCTCATAGCCCGAAGGAGAAAAGAAAGTCAGCAATATCTTATAAGCAGGATATTTTGCCCGAATCATTTCTATCAACGGACGCCCCTGCTCAAATTCTCCCAATGAAGCGGCGTGGAACCAGATATACTGTTCCCCCTTTTCCACCTGCTGGCGCAAAAGTTCGTACACCACCCAATGCCCCTTCATCATCTTACGGGGCTTGCGGCTGAACGGTGCGGCCAGATGAACGATAAAGTCATAAATGACTATTGCCAGGTTGTAAAGCATAGTACTATGTCGATTACTTCAAAACCTCAACCGCACGTTTGATACGAGCTATTGTTTCTTCTTTACCCAATACCCAGGAAATATCGAACATATGCGGGCCTTTTCCTTCGCCCACCAATGTCAGACGAAAGGCATTCATGATATTACCTGTATGGTAACCTTTCTCTGCAATCCAGTCCATAACGACTTTCTCCTGTCCTTCGATACTGAAGTCCTCGATACCGGCAATGACTTCCGCCAGTTCAGTCATACATTTTGCAGAATCCTCTTTCCAGCGTTTCTTCACCGTCTTTTCATCATATTCGGTAGGAGCTACGAAGAAGAAGCTACATACACCCCATAATTCTTTAATGAAACTGACACGGTCTTTCATCATGCCAACTACTGTCACCACCTTTTCGAAAGGAACTTCCACACCTTGTTCTTTCAAAAATGGCAAGAACAGTTCCGCAATTTCTTCATTAGGTTTCTGCTGTATATATTGATGGTTGAACCATATACCTTTTTTATAATCGAATTTGGCTCCCGACTTGCTGCAACGATGAAGATCAAACAGCTTTATCAATTCCTCCATCGACATTACTTCCTGATCGTTACCCGGATTCCAACCCAACAAGGCAAGGAAGTTGATCACCGCTTCCGGCAAATAACCGGACTCACGGTAGCCCGAAGATATTTCTCCGGATTTCGGATCGTGCCATTCTAACGGGAACACAGGGAATCCCAAACGGTCACCGTCACGTTTGCTCAATTTTCCATTTCCTTCCGGTTTCAACAATAAAGGCAAGTGAGCAAATTCCGGCATTGTATCTTCCCAGCCGAAAGCACGATACAACAACACATGCAATGGTGCGGAAGGCAGCCATTCCTCACCACGGATCACATGAGAAACTTCCATCAAATGGTCGTCAACAATATTCGCCAAATGATAAGTAGGCAGTTCATCAGCCGATTTGTAAAGGACCTTATCATCAAGGATGGATGAATTGATGATAACTTCTCCACGAATCAAGTCGTTCACACGAATATCTTCATTCGGCTCTATCTTGAAACGGACAACATACTGCTTGCCTTCTGCAATCAGCGCATCTACTTCTTCTTCCGGCATTGTCAATGAATTGCGCATCATGCCGCGCGTAGACGCATCGTACTGGAAGTTCGCAATTTCCGCACGTTTGGCATCCAATTCCTCTGGAGTATCAAAAGCAATGTATGCTTTTCCGTTCTCCAACAGAACCTGCACATATTTTTTATAGATATCGCGACGCTCCGACTGACGGTAAGGACCGTGTTCGCCACCGAAACTCACTCCTTCATCAAAGTGGATACCCAACCATTTGAAAGATTCGAGGATATACTCTTCCGCTCCCGGAACAAACCGGTGAGAATCAGTATCCTCAATACGAAATATTAAGTCTCCGCCGTGTTGACGCGCAAATAGATAATTATACAAAGCTGTACGCACACCACCAATGTGCAATGCTCCCGTAGGACTCGGAGCAAAACGAACTCTTACTTTTCTTTCTGCCATAATTTGGGTTAGTATAGGTAAATCGTGGCAAAATTAAACCTTTTTTTCCACACTATTGTTTTTTTTTGTACTTTTCGCAAAAATTTCAGTGGATATGGAACATTTGAAGAAAAAAAAGAGCTTTTCATGGAAAGATTTGTCATATAAATCGCTGCTATTCATAGGTACTGTGGCATTGATTGTCTATTTCCTGCCGCGCGATGGCAAGTTCAACTATCAGTTTGATATAAACAAGCCTTGGAAATACGGACAGTTAATCGCAACTTTCGATTTTCCTATTTATAAAGATGAAGCGATAGTGAAACGAGAACAAGACAGCCTGATGGCCCTCTTCCAACCCTATTATGAGCTCGACAAGAAAGTCGAAAAGGAGGCGATAGCCAAACTAAAAGAGAACTATCATACGAACCTGAAAGGGATTCTTCCTTCTACAGATTATTTACGCTACATCGAACGTACGCTGAAAGAGATTTATCAGGCGGGCATTGTATCTACCGAAGCTATACAGCAACTTTACAAAGATAGCACATCCGCCATCATGGTAATAGATGACAAGTTGGCCAATTCGCACCCCATCGAAGGTATTTACACGGTAAAGAAGGCATACGAGTATTTACTTACGGCAGACTCCGTTCACTTCAACAGGGAAATTCTACGGCAGTGTTCGTTGAATGAATATATCAGCCCGAACCTCACTTTTGACGAACAACGGACTCAGACAGCCAAAGAGGAGATACTGAACAACTATTCTTGGGCAAACGGTTTGGTTGTGAGTGGTCAGAAAATTATCGATCGGGGCGAGATCATCAGTCCGGAAACTTATAATATTTTGGAATCCCTGCGTAAAGAGTCCATCAAGCGAAACGAATCTATGGGACAAAGCCGTCTGATTCTTGGCGGACAAATTCTGTTTGTCGGCATGTTAATGCTTTGCTTTATGCTCTATCTTGATTTGTTCCGAAAAGATTATTATCAGCGAAAGGGCAGTCTGTCGCTACTCTTTACATTGATTGTATTTTATAGTATTGTTACGGCTTTTATGATGACACATAACCTATTCAATGTGTATATCATTCCGTATGCAATGCTACCTATTATTATCCGCGTGTTTCTTGATTCGAGAACTGCGTTTCTGACTCATGTCATCACAATATTAATCTGTTCCATATCACTACGCTTTCCACATGAATTCATTCTCACTCAGCTAGCTGCCGGTATGGTTGCGATATTCAGTTTGAGAGAACTGTCACAGAGATCACAGCTTTTCCGAACGGCATTATTAGTCATACTGACCTACGCCGCTGTTTATTTCTCTTTTGAACTGATGACAGAAAACGGACTTGCCAACGATTTCTCGAAGTTGAATATACGGATGTATACCTATTTCTTTATCAACGGAATTTTATTGCTGTTCGCCTATCCATTATTATTCTTATTGGAAAAAACGTTCGGATTTACTTCCAACGTTACTTTGGTAGAGCTTTCAAACATTAATAACGACTTACTGCGTCAAATGTCCGAGACTGTGCCCGGAACATTCCAACACTCCATGCAGGTAGCCAATCTAGCAGCGGAAGCAGCTATCCGTATCGGCGCCAAAAGTCAGTTGGTGCGTACCGGAGCTTTATATCATGATATCGGGAAAATGGAAAATCCGGCTTTCTTCACCGAAAATCAATCAGGAGGAGTCAATCCACATAAAAATCTAGGTTATGAACAAAGTGCGCAAGTAGTCATCAGTCACGTGACAGATGGATTGAAACTTGCCGACAAACATAATCTGCCTAAGGTTATTAAGGACTTTATCAGTACTCATCACGGACGGGGAAAAACAAAATATTTCTATATTTCCTGGAAGAACGAGCACCCGGACGAAGAACTGAATGAAGAACTGTTCACCTATCCCGGTCCGAATCCATTCACCAAAGAGCAAGCCATCTTGATGATGGCAGACGCTGTAGAAGCTGCATCACGCAGTCTTCCGGAATATACAGAAGAGACAATCAGCAACCTGGTCGACAAGATTATCGATTCCCAAGTCACTGAAGGTTACTTTAAAGAATGTCCTATCACTTTCAAGGATATAGCCACTGTGAAAGCCGTATTCAAAGAAAAACTAAAGATTGCTTATCACACCCGGATCAGTTATCCTGAGTTAAAGAAGTAAGCAGCCCCGCACAAGCGTCTTCAAGTATGTCAAGCACATATTCAAAGCCCTCAGCCCCTCCATAATAGGGGTCGGGGACATGATCTGCCGGGATACGAGTACAGTACTCCGTCATACGATGAATCTTCTTCCATTCTTCCGGGGAAGGAGATTTGTCTTTCAGATCATCTATGTTCCGGTCGTCCATACCGATTATCAGATCAAAATTATAAAAATCTTCCGTACGGACAGGACGCGAACGATGTACCAATTGATAACCGCGACGAGCCGCGTGAGCACGCATCCGACTATCCGGTAATTCACCCTGATGATAAGACAAGATTCCGGCAGAATCTATCACAAACTCTTTCTCCAGTCCTGCTTCTTTTATCAAATGAAGCATTACACCGTCAGCCGTAGAACTACGGCAAATATTTCCTAAACAGACAAATAATATTTTCTTCATTTTCATTACATTGGGTCTACATCATAATAAACTATCAAAGATTTATAGCGTTCGTCTTCGATCATTTCCCTCTGAATGCGTAGTAGAAGCTCCCGTGCACGTCCCATCGGAGCATTCTGCTCAATCTTGACGACAATCTTTTTGATAAACAACGTTTGGATACGGGCAACAGGAGGTTTATCCGGCCCCAACACCCGATTGCCAAATACCGCCCGCAGCTTATCCGCCATCACTACCGCCATCTGATCCAACAACGCTTCATTATGATTTTTCAGATAAACATATACCAACCGGTAATAAGGAGGATAATGGAACATCTGCCGTTCCGCCAACTGCCCGCCTACCATGTCTTCATAATCATTGGCAATGACCTGATGAATGATAGGATGCTCGATGCTCTTGGTTTGCAGCACCACCCTACCCCGCTTGTTCTTACGTCCGGCACGTCCCGCTACTTGCGCCATCAACTGGAAAGCCCGTTCATAGGAACGGAAATCCGGATAATTCAGCATCGTATCGGCATTCAGTATACCTACAATACTGACATGATCGAAATCCAATCCTTTGGAAACCATTTGCGTGCCGATCAATATATCCGTCTTTCCCTGTTCGAAATCTGCAATAATCTTTTCATAAGCAGAGCGGGTGCGTGTGGTATCCAAGTCCATTCGTGCCACTGCCGCTTCGGGAAAAAGGATTTTAATGTCATCTTCAATCTTTTCCGTACCAAAGCCACGGTTCACCAGTTCCGTACCTTCGCAGGCAGGACAGGATTTCGGCAGTTGGTAGGTATAACCGCAATAATGACAGGTTAGCTGATTGATTCCTTTATGATAGGTAAGGCTCACATCGCAATTCTTACACTTGGGCACCCAACCGCAGGTACGACACTCCACCATCGGAGCAAACCCGCGACGGTTCTGAAAGAGAATCACTTGCTCTTCCTGTTCCAAAGCCTCTTTCATGTATTGTATCAAGAGCGGAGAGAATTGTCCCACCATCCTCTTTTTGCGATGCAATTCCTTTATATCTACCGGAATAATCTCCGGCAATTGAATTTCTTTATATCGTTCTTTTAGTTGTACAAAACCATATTTCCCCTCCCCTGCATTCTGCCACGACTCGATGGAAGGAGTAGCTGTTCCCAACAGGGTTTTAGCTCCGTACATGGCAGCCAGCACAATCGCTGCGCTACGGGCATGATAGCGGGGAGCAGGATCTTGTTGCTTATACGTATTTTCGTGCTCTTCGTCCACAATCACCAGTCCCAGATTCCGGAAAGGAAGAAACACGGAAGAGCGAACACCCAGGATAATATCGTACCCGTTCTCTCCCAGTTGTTTCCGCCATATTTCAACCCGTTCGGCATCGGGGAATTTAGAATGGTAGATCCCCAGGCGAGCACCGAAGACCCGTTGCAGACGCTCTGTAATTTGAGTAGTCAAGGCAATCTCCGGCAACAAATATAAGACTTGTTTTCCCTGACGAATCATTTCTTCGATCAGATGAATATACACTTCCGTCTTCCCGCTGGACGTTACTCCATGAAGCAGACAGACATTTTTCTCCTGAAAAGACTGAACTATCTCATCATGTGCCCGTTGCTGAAACTCGTTCAAGGCGTTCAGTTCGACCACTTCTTTCTCCTGTTTATTCAACCGTCCGATTTCGTGATAGTAGATTTCGAAAATCTTCTTATCCACCAGCCCGTTCAGTACCGAAGGGGCCACATTAGCCCGTTGCAACAATTCTTTCTTAGAGACTTCTTTCGGAGTTCCGGTTCCTAAAATACCTGAATACTCTACATATTTCATGAGCAACGCCAGTTGCTTCGGAGCACGAGACAGAATATCAAACAAAATATGGAGTTGCTTTTCATCTACTGTACCCGCAAGCCGCACCCGTGCCTCTGTCTTAGGCTTATAAGTACGTTTCAATTCTTCCTTTACAAAAATGGCTTCTTTATCGAGCAGAGACTTGATGGCGGTAAGAATATTTTTTATGCCGCTGTCTTTCTCCAGTTTAGTGACGGACTGCTGCGCATCTACGGCAAGTAAATCCAAAATGCGTTGTTCCCGTTCCGGCAATGGCGCATCCGCCTCAAAATCGGGATTATATTCAACAATCGTTTCACTCTCCAATTTCAGACCGGAAGGAAGCGCCGCTTTATAAACATCTCCCTGTGTACAGAGATAGTAATCGGCTATCCATTCCCAAAATTTGAACTGAACGGGTAGTAAAATGGGAGAAGCATCCAGCAATGCAGATATATCTTTCACTTCGTACCCCGTTGGAGCACAATAATGAACGTTAAGGACGATAGCCGTATAAAACTTCTTTCGCCCGAAAGGAACTACCACACGGCAGCCTATCTTCACATCTTCCGCATATTCGTCCGGCAAAGAGTAAGTGAAACTCTTCGGAAGCGGAAGCGGTAAAATGACATCTACATATTTTTTCATTGCAGGTACAAAAATACAATAAAAAATGAGGAATGAAAAATGAAGAAAAAGAGAACACTCAAAAGAAAAACGTTTCTTAGGACAGGAATGGGCGAAAACTGTTTCGGGAGTGTAACAGATAGCCCCGAACAAAAAAAGAGTTCCCACTGAGCAGAAACTCTTTTTTATATACAATGAAAAATGACAGGCTGATTAAAAAATGTAGGCTACAGACACCTGCCAAGTCTTGGTTTTATAAGAGCCGCCAGTATCAATATCAGCAGTATCCCCCAATGGGATATTGTAATTAGCCCCTACCTGCAAATGATTCAGCAACTTCAAACCTGCTCCTACATTAATACCTACTTCAGCTTTCTTCTTATCGATCCCTGTTTTCTTTTCAAAATCGAAATAAAAATCAGGACCTGCTGCTAGATAAATACCTGCCAGGTTTCCCAACCCGATAGTATATTTCAGATTTACAGGAATATCAATGCCGTTCTGTTTAACGGTTATATCTCCATCTTCATCAGAGACCTTGATACCTCTTTGAGCGAAAAGCAAAGAAGCATCCACTCCCAATCCTACAATTGGAATAGTAAACTCGGCCATCGGCCCAATAAAGAAACCGGTGAAATTATCCTTTTTAAAATTATCACCTACATTAGAGAGACTTGCCTTTGACTAGTTCAAACCTCCTTTTACACCAAAGTGTATTTGCGCCTGGACAGGCATCACCATGCCGAAACATACGGCAATCATTAAAGCACCAAAAATCTTTTTCATAAATTCACGTGTTTATAATTCGGGAACAAAGATATACATCTTAAATTAAAGAAACACAAATTATCGTTTTTTTGTTCACTTGTAAACATCGGCAATCAAGGGTAATTTCTGTTTCACACTGAAAGGCCAGGGTTTCCAACACATGAAACTATCATTATGAAAATAAATCATTCAACGCTTCGCTCATACTGGGATGAGTAAAGATGAAGTCACGCAGAAAAGTATAATCCAGCCCTGCCTTCATGGCAATGGCAACCGTATTGATAACTTCACCGGAATCGGGTGCAAAAAGCATACAACCTAATATCTTTCCCGTGTTCTTATCAATGATAGCTTTCAGTAATCCGTCCATCTCCCCTAATGTTTTCGCTCTCGGTATAGCCATAGCGGGCAGCTTCTTCACAATAATATCCAAGTTCTGCTTGCAGGCTTCCTCTTCATTTAGTCCGATACGCGCCAATGGCGGATCGATAAAAACAGAGTAGCTAACAGGATTACGGTCATTTGTCTTTCGTTCCTTATCTCCGAATAAATCCTCACGGACAATCCGGTAATCATCCAATGAGATATAAGTGAACTGCAAACCACCTTTCACATCACCTACGGCACGTATATTGGGATTGGTTGTTTTCAAATATTCATCGACAATGATAGCACCACGCACATCTACTTCTACTCCAGCCGCTTCCAGATTAAGACCTCCCGTGTTAGGTCTGCGACCTGTCGCCAGCAATACGGCTTCGGCGTCAAGTTCGAATACCCCGTTAGTCTGCAAATCAGTGAAGGCGACGATTGCCTTGTCTTCCTCGTGCTTCACCGACTGCACCTTTGCATTCATCCGGAAAACAATGCCTTTTTTCTCCAATGTTTCTTTTACGCTTGCCGCAATATCGCGGTCTTCACGGGCAATCAGTTCGGGATAGCTTTCGAGCACAGTCACTTGCGAACCGAACGAAGCATACATGGACGCAAACTCCAGCCCGATATAACCGC
>OJNI01002234.1_pt1 | contig 10238 bp, 8 predicted proteins | sample 1597441 | NCBI WGS metagenome assembly OJNI01 (sample SAMEA2452131, study PRJEB22498) | human gut metagenome | reverse complement strand
CTCCGGAGCATCCGGCGAACGCCAGCGTTGCGGCCGCGCAGGCCGCCAGTATCGTTTTCTTTTCCATGATAGCCGCTGTTTCTGTGAATATGCCTTTTCCCGGTAATTCGCCCGGGTTTTTCCGGATAACGAAAAAACGGAGATCGTTTAGACCTCCGTTTCCTTCCGTAGCGGGTCCGAGACTTGAACTCGGGATGTTTGAGTTTATATATCAGTAAGTTATACTTGTTTTTGTGTGGGAAAGTATTCCAGCCGACATTATTTAATTCAATATTTGAACAGATTAACCCCACCATTTCAGCAGGTATCCGAAGAATACCTTGTAGAATAGCCGTACCATACCATTACGTTTTTTTACTCTACAAACCACCTGTACTCGGGTTCACCTATGAGCGCCTTTGCCACTCCTTCCGTGAATACCGACGCATTTCGGCTTCTTGCGAGGAACGAATCTATGTAGCTGGACTTGTTGGCTCCTGTAAAGAGGTTGAACACCCTCCATAGATCAATCTCCCGCTGTCTGTCGCATGCAAACACCGTATCGTTGTAATAGGCCCTTGCAATTACGTTCAGCTGACAGTCCGTGAATTCGAACTCCGGGAGCTGCTTGCGTTGAGCAGGCGGGAGGAACTGATACAACCGAGCCTTTCCCACCATCTGGGCGAACTGACTTTCCGACATGGAGGTATCGAGCAATGCCCGCATCCGCTCCAAGTGCCGCCTGGCATTGTAGCTTACGATCAACTCCGTAATCTTTGCTGTCAACTCCTGCGTGTTCGTCACCCGCATCTCCCCGGCCAGTCCGTCCGTGGCCACACACATATTGCAACAAACCATGTTCTTGAACCCGATAAATACTTTGAATTTCTCGAAGCCTTTCTTACTGTACAGGTTCTCCTGGTTGTAGGCCCTTACACCTCCTACGGTCAGGTTGAGCCTGCATCCGTCGATGGTCTCCGTTACAGCGGGTATCTCAATGCAGAACATCATCCGCTCGTAATAGATGGTCTTGTCCTCGTCGGTAAGGTCCTTTACGGCCTTGTGGATGGCTTCGGGCGTCCGTCCCTTGACGATATGGCTCACCCGTATTTCGGGCTCCTCTACCGTACAGCTTCGGAACATCCGCTGGGCACACTCCCACATGGTTTCGATGAACTGATTGTGCGATATGGTCACCTCGTTGTCCTTGGAGAATACCGGGGTGATGCAGTCGTTTTGTAGATGATCGAGTGTCACGGCCTTGGTATTTGCTTCGATGAAAGGCTTGCGGGGCTGTTCTTCGGGAGTTTCCCGGAACGGGGATTTCTCCTGCACTTCGAACGAGGGCGAGGGGATAATCAGCTGTATTGCGTCCCGTGCATCTTCACGGAGCGTAAAGGGCAGTACGTTATTGTGCGATTCTGCCCGCAGGATAGCTTGTTCCATAGTTTGCGGAGGGTTGGGTTCGACATTGGTTGCACCAGTCGAGAATCTGCATCCCGACTTGTTCTGTAAGCGGAAACTCCGCCTTTCCGGCGAAAAGCTCCGTGCGGTCCTTGGAAGCCAGCGCATAATGTTTCATGTTGACATCGAATACGATGGTGAACTCGTAGTCTACATTATCCCGCTGTACGGCTTTAAGACCCACTTTCTCGGGAATCATCTTGCCGTTGCGCTCGTTGAGCACGTACTCCTGCTTGCTTCGCATCGTACAGATCACATGGCACGAAGAGTTCAGAATCCGTTGGATAAAGGCGTTCTGCCGGGGCGTGACCTTGGCCCAGTTGGCAAAGGAGTTGCCTTGCAGATTGGCGTGGAAATCCAGCAGATAGTCCCAGCAGTGGGAGATGCTGTCAATGATGATAACCTCCATACCTGCACTCTCGCAGATACCGATGGCGTCGATGTATTTTTCGGGATTGTAAGGCTCCGAGAGGGAGAGCACGTTGTAGGCTCCCAGGTGTGCATAGAGGTCCGCACTCCCGTTCTCGGTGTCAATGACGGCGATTTTGCTCCAGTCGGAGGTCATGCCGTGGGCGATAAGGAGCGACGAATAGGTCTTGCCCGACCCCGAGGCTCCTTGCAGGGCTAACCGCATCTTGGCTGCCCGGCGTTGTGAATGGCGTAATTGCATGATGAAATGAAATTGGATTTGGTTGAACTCGTAATAGCATAATAAAAAGGCCGCTCCCCCGGAGTGGAGGAACAGCCTTTCGATGGAGAGATAGACAAGGTTACAGTGTGGCAACCGTGGTGAACTGCGGATTATCCCCTGCATTGTGAAGCAGGAGAAACTGCTCGCCGCTCTCCTCGGAGATCACCTCCGAAACAACGGGATGGTCGAGCGGTTCTGCGGGATACTTTGAGGTTATGGCGCCCGCCTTATCGCCATATCCGAAGAAATACTTGCCCGTCTGCTCGTTGCGGATGATGCGGATTTGCAGAATACCTTTCCACTCTTTGAACTCGTCGAGGGTGAAGGTCCGCAGGAATTTGAGTGTGTTTGTCATAGCCATAAATTTGAGATTCGACAATACGCGGGAATAATATGATTATCCCCAAAGGATAGCCGGGGTCGCACCCCAATCCCGCAAAGCGGGGGGGGGTATTCGGGGAATATCCTGCGCTCGAACAATTTCGGGGAGTTGCAAAAAATTTTTGTGGTGAAAAATTTTAGCTTGACATATCCTAACCTTGTATTAGCCACTAACAACCCCTTATTGCTATTATCGTTATCTTCATCACGTAAATCCGCATTTTTCTCCCATTATGATAGGAAAGTTGAATTCGGGGCAGAATTTATGAAGAAATCGCGCGACTTTTTCACCCAAAAAAGGCAGGAATCGGGCCAATTATATTGCAATCAAGGAGCAGATATAGTTACTCCATATTTAATAGTGTGAGTTGAGAATGAACTTTGATGAAGCTGATAAGGGTAGGAAAAGATTGCCTTGTTCTTGGATGCAAGAAAAATCCCCACATTCCGGAGAATGCAGGGATAAGTTCATCATTCTGGGATAGGCAAAATTGTTTTGAACCTATTCCAATTAGTAGCTTCTCTATATAAAGAAATAGCCTCGTTAGGAACGTATAAAACGCAATTTTCCGGAACTGTTGCAGAAGCATTATTTAATCGTGGAGGTAGTGTCGCGTGGCATATAATTGTCTTGAGATTATCACACTCTGAAAATGCACTTAAGTATAATACAGTGATAGAAGCTGGGATTTCTATCTCCTTTAATGAGGTACACCTTGCAAATGCACCATCACTAATAGTTTGTAACTTCGAATTTTGCCCAAATGATACCGTCTCTAAATTAGTACAACCCTGAAATGCATTTTCTCCAATTATAGTAACACTCTTTGGAATATCAATCCTTTTTATGTTTCTACACGATCCAAATGCTCCATCGATATAACTCGTCAGGCCATTAGGATTTGACGAAATCTTTTCTAATATGGAATTTGAAGCAAATAATATCTCATCCATATCGCAACCTCCAAAAGTTCTAATTTCAATTTCTCGAATATTTGCAGGAATATACAGCGTTTTCATAGGAATGCTTGTATATTGTCCAGAGCCATACGACGGATCTCCTGCAATTGTCACCGGAATTACCCCAGATGGGTCGTAAATGCTAATATTTAGTGAATTACACCCCGAAAAAGAATCTTTAAAAACAGCAGATACACTATACATCAATGAGGACATCGTTAAATCAGTCAAATTGAAGCAATTATAAAATGCTTTACTACCTATACGTCGAACACCTGGTGCAATCACCGTTCTTAAATTACGACAACCATAAAATGCATTTTCCCTAATATTTGTACATGATTCAGGGTAAATAATCTCTTTTAAAGTTTGGTTACCATATAACAGGCCATATCCGCTAAATGAACCAGCATCAGTTATATCGGTATCAGATAGATCAACTCTTTCTACAACAAGCATCGATGCGTCAATCGTTCGAATATCATCACCATTTATATTACCTGTCACTTTCAATGATATGACAGTTCGCATCTGCTCGTCGGTCAATAACGATTTTAACGTGCCGGGCTCTGTAACATGGACTGTTAATTCAGTTTCCGAATAGAATGGAATTTTAATTTTGGTCGATTCTGCATCATTCAAAGTAAAGATTACGAAACCATCTGCCATCGACACTCCTTTGAAAAACGCATCGCCATCATCTCCATTCAAACCACTATCTCCGGTAGCTTTACCGAGTCGATTCCAACTCTGTTCATTATCATAGGAGATATACCAATATCCTCCGTCAATTTTGAATTTAGGCGTGATTCCATCTTTGCCATTCGTACCATCGGTACCGTCATTTCCATCACTGCCATCTGCGCCATCAGTTCCAATAGCCTTTACTTTCTTTCCGTCAACAATGAGCCAATTCCCATTAACGGTCCAATAATAGATGCCATCGGTATCTTGTTTCACACTAATAGTCGGAGTAACGCCATTTGTTCCATCGGAACCATCAGAGCCATTTTTACCATGATAAATTGTGATAGTCTTACCCGAGGTAAACGTTATCGAATAACCGCTATCGTCGGAGAGAGAGGAAACATTTGTGATTGACTCCCGTTCTTTCAGAGCTTTGACGATCTCCTGCAATGAAGAGATATTCGTATTCATCTGCTTGCACAATTCCTCCAATTTAGCAACACGGCTTTTGAGGTCATTCAAATCATTGCGCAATGCACTGTCATCGTACTTATCGCTGCAACCAAGCAGCAATAAACCGCACATTAAAAGGGATAATAAATTCTTCATCTTCAATATGTCTTTAATTGTTTAAGTTTTATTTCTTCGTCCGCATCAAACTCTCTCCAAGAATGGTCATCTTTGTCTATGGAGAATCTATGAGATTTTATGTACTTTCCATAATCGTCCCAAAGTCTTATTATATATTCATTCAAATTGCCATACTTTATTGGGTTATGGGCTGGAGACGTTGCTATTCTGATAACGTCTACGCCTAATGCTGGACAGATTGTAATCCCAACGGCACAATGCTCGGTTTCCAATATTTCACCGAATACTTTGCGGAGACAAATTTCATTATTAAGATCATCATTATTCAATTTCCGATGATAATGATAAGTTCCAATTAGAAAAGGAATTGACGGCCCAATCTTTAGTTGAAATAAATTTTTCCCATCGGCAGATAAAATCTGCTCCCATAATGGTTTTACCTCCATAGCAGTAAAGTTTCTTACCGTATCAACTCCTCTACGGGGATTACTAAATAAAGAAAGTGTGGAGTTGTTAGTTTATTTACGTGGAGGTTCTGGAATACCTTAACTGAAATAAACAATACCCCACACTTGAGCAGTATATCGAGAATGATATAGCTACGCAAGTGATGAGTGTTTGTATTGCCTATCCCTCAGTTATTGAAATTTTCCAGATTTCCACGTAAGGATAAAAGCTAAACACTTTCATCAATCAATATGTCACTACCCATCGGATAGCACCACAAAGTTAGAAAATGTTTCTTAAAATACAACGCACTCGCGGGGTATTGTAGATGCAAATTTCAGCTAAAAGTTTTTGAAAATCAAGATTGACCTTATAGAATGTTTATCATAACTTTCGGGGAAGTGTTGACTATGGATATTCATTAAAAAAACTCGCCAATTCTGACAAGTTTTTACATGTAAATACTCACTTAGTTTGATGTATAATTAAAGAATAAGTGAGTGAATTTTTTCATAAAAATCAAGTTTCCTATCATAATGGATAAGAATATGGACTGTTATTAGGAATATAGGTGGTTATATGTGATTATGAAAATTTTGGTACATCTATAAAATAAATTAAATATTAACTCATTTTTTATAATATTTATATATATAAATAAATGAAATATGAGTTATTCCAATTTCATAACACTTCCTGCCAATGTAAACTTACTGATGACATGGGGTATTTCCACAGGGTCTTTACCCAGATATTTCTGCGACCGATAATCCACTACCCGATAATAATTCACCCCGGTACGATTGTCTTTACCTCGCTTGAGTGTGCAAAAACTTTGCAGATATCTGACTGCCGTGGCAGGTTTTTCAAAAATTTTCAGCCCCGACGCATTGAATATAGCAATCATCAATTCATAAATTTTGTCTCTGGAATAACGCTCGCCCGGTTTGAAATAATTTTCCACAAGGGCACGGAATGGGTGCTCTCGCTCTAATGCATTAAACAGTACCGCATTATAAAAGCCATTATACCACTTATTATCCTTATTTCTCTTGTCAGACAATGTATCTACGAGGTATTCATGCGGAGCATATTTCATTAGTTGATGAAAGCGTGATATAAATTGTTTTAACTCTCTGGATACGCTCCGTTCGGCACGTGCTGTCAGGTCCTCACTCATACTCCCATCAGCAATACGCTCTTTCATCAATTTTACACACTCGTCGATATTAGCATTTTGAATAGCCTTAAACTCGTCATCTACTGCAATCTCTGCGGCTTGTTGGTCCTTCGAATACGAGTCATTAGCAAACGTATGTCCGAGGATTTCACAATCCTCCTCTAATGCAGCGACAATAGCTGTTGCATCAGAATATAGTTGCGAGCGCAGACGCACAAACTCATCAAAAGCGTCTATATTAAGATATGAAACAGCCAGATTATCTTCAATATCATGGCGCACCAATGTAATCGGAGTGCTTCCGCCATAAGAAACTTTCCATCCGGACATTTGATCGGCGACAGCTTGCCCCACATTTCGATGAATCACATCATTATAATTCTCCAATCCGAAATTTATCTGATTAATGATCTCAATGATCCACTTTGCGCAAGCTATATTATGCTGCTTATCGAAATTTTTCTCCCATACTTTCTTGGACTGAATATCATAAATGAACCGTTCGCTCAAAAGCCCCTCTTTATGACGGCACCGACCGGCTATCTGCAACAATTTTTCGGGAGATAACAACGTATAAAGGTATTTTGTATCAGATACGGATATAAGATGATACCTGTCCTCGATATCTATACCTGTAAAATAGGTACACGTCAGAAAGGTAATCTGTCTGGTCAGGTGGGTCCCGATATTCTCTTGCGGATAATACTCTCCTGCCTGCTGTTCACTCTGACTGCTGCACCATATCTCGCACTTTCCCTTCAACTCATCCGGTAGCAGTTCGATAATTATTCGCATGGAAGAAACCGTATTGTAAGCTACGACTATTTTATCCTCCGGATACTGTCGTATGGTTCTTTCCAATGTCGTTGCCACAGTTTTAGGAATGTTTGTCGATCGTATCATCTCAATCGGGCGACGAATAAACTGTTCGTATTTCACGTCGATCAAAGGCAGATCAGCCAGTCGGGGATCGGAGAACGGACGGATAGTCGCCGATACCAGACAGCGGTTCCGTTCGGGGAATTTGAAAAAATAGTCGATGACGTTTTCCAATGCCGGACGATATACACCGTCTGTCTGATAACAATCAATTTCATCGACCATTATGTGCCATTTCTCCAGATTCTGCGGCAAGTATTCTATCAGCCGCGGTAAGCTGTCAGCAACTACCAAAATCTTTTTATAAGGAATTTTCTTGTTGCCCAGATAAGCACGAATATTTTTGGAGGTTACTCGTTCAATATCGCCTATGCCACTACCGACATAAAGATACCTTTTCGTACCGTCCTCGGTTATTCCCTTGCAATACTTACCATAGGCCAGACTCCTTGTGGGACAAACTACGATGCAATTATTTTCCGCATTCAAGGCCAAAGTGGTGGCTCCGATACCTGTAACATTCTTTTTAATGATGCCATACGGCAACTGTCGGAATACCTCACTGAATCTCTTGGTATTATCTTTTATAAGGACCTCCAAGGAATCCAATCGGTTCTTCTCGGTTTCGTTCGGGTGCAAATGATATACGACACCGGGGACATCCAACACCTCCGCATTGTTGATTATACACCTTACAACAACGCCATCTTTTTCCTCCGTATCGAACTGATAGCGGGGATCGTCAATACGTTTGGCTTCAACAGTCAGCGCGCAAAGTACTAAAGCTTTTTGTTTTGCTTCCATCTTGGAAATAAATTACGTTCCGGATTCTCCCTTACGGAACTATTCGAAAGAATTGCCCGCGCTCTCACCGCAGGCAATCCAACTATTCGGGCATTCTCAATTACAGTCAAGAATGTCGCGTAAAGGCAGTTCAGCCTTATTCAGATATTTACAAGATAAGCAAAATTTTCGAGATTTCCAAATATTTCGGTGATTATTTTATTGGTAATCAGTGCTTTTATTGCACGTCCAGCACCTTTTCCAGCCGTTCGATATGATTGCTGATGTTCTTGTTCAGAACCTGCGCATAGGACTGCTGGGTAACTGAAATATTAGAGTGTCCGAGCAGTTTGCTCACCACCTCGATAGGCACATCGTTATAGAGCAGGATAGTCGTGGCAAAGGTTTTCCGGGCCGTGTGGTGCGTCAATTTCTTGTCGATACCTACGACATCCGCAATTTCCCGCAGATAGGAATTGACCTTTTGATTGGAGATACGCGGCTGGATATAATCGTCCGTACTACCGAATTCCCGGAACCAGGCTATCAGTTTCTCTGCCTGCGGGAGCAACGGAACGGAAACCTCCCGGTCCGTCTTTTGACGAACAAGCGTGATCCAATTCCTGCCGTCAAATCCTTTCGTGATATGCTTCGGTTGCAACGCCTGCGCTTCATGGTAGGCAAGCCCCGTATAGACCGAGAAGAGGTAGATGTTCTTCACCGTTTCCAGACGTTTCTGGGCAAAATGATGATGCTCCAGTTTGTGCAGTTCCTCCTGCGTGAGAAATACCAGCCGTTTACGCTCTTTTAAGGGCCTGTATTCGACGAACGGGTCCTGCTGGATATAGTTGCACTTGAAAGCGAAAGTGACCATCTGACGCACCCGTTGCATGATTTTATTGATGGTGATGGCTTTCAGACCTTGCACTATGAGTGCTTCTTCGAATTGCTTCACAAAGCGATAGTCCACGCTTCGGATGGGAATGTCCTGCATGTTATACGAGGTGCGGATATACCGCTCTACATGGGCGAAAACCTCCCGGAATTTTTGCAATGTGGCAGGTGAATACTCTTTGCCTACGAGTTGCTCCATCTTGTTCAGACGCTCCCGGAAAATCCCGCACAACGTATGTTCCTCCACCGTCTTGTGCTTGTAGATCGAGTAGATTTCAGCCAGCGAGACATTCCCGTCAGCTTCGTACAATTTACGCTCTATACCTTTGAGTTCGATAGTGATATCCTGCAAACGGCGGTTAATCAGTACGGCATCTTCCGAGGTTCCATGGACACATTGAGCGTCTTTGTCCCACAAGTCAGGTGTTACATAAAGTCCCGTCGAAAATTGCTGGCGTTCTGCACCGTCAGTCGTTAACTTGCAGTAAATCGGGGCTGTACCCCGTCGGTTTTTCTTAAATTCGTAAAGATAATAGGTGATTCTCAGTATTTCAACCATAGTCAGCAGATCGTTTTCATAACCCGCTGGAATACTTTTCATTACAAGTCTGGAATACAACTTTTGCCCGAAAGCGAATTGTATTCCAACGAACCCCTAAAATGCCCCGATTTTGGCTGATTATTAAAATATCTTAAAATATGGCAATTTTGCTTAATTGCTGATTATAAGATGTTTAACTATCTTGCAGGGCATAAAAATAGGGGTCAGATTTTGCAATCTAACCCCTTCCGTAGCGGGTCCGAGACTTGAACTCGGGACCTCATGATTATGAATCATGCGCTCTAACCAGCTGAGCTAACCCGCCATTGCATTAAAGCGAGTGCAAAGGTAATAGAATTTTTCATTCGTGCAAAATCTTTCGGCAAAAAATCACCGGAAAATTCGCAGTCCGGGGCTTTGGCACCGATTTTGCCCCGCCTGTGGGCAAACAGAACGACATGTCGCTGACAGATACCTCACGCAACGAAATTACCAATTCCCTGAGCATACTCAAGGTAATCGCCGGCGTAGTCCTGCTCGTCGCGGTCTCGTGGGAAATCATCGGCGGAGACCACACCCGCTTTTCGCATACCTACCTGACCGTGCAGCTGGCGGTCTGCATCCTTTTCCTGTGCGATTTCTTCGTACGCTGGGCGGCAGCCATGCATAAAGGGCGCTTCTTCGGGCGGAACATCCTGTTCTTCCTGATCTCGATCCCCTACCTGAACATCCTCGACTGGAGCGGCGCAGACCTACCCCGC
>OJNI01002225.1_pt1 | contig 10261 bp, 9 predicted proteins | sample 1597441 | NCBI WGS metagenome assembly OJNI01 (sample SAMEA2452131, study PRJEB22498) | human gut metagenome | reverse complement strand
GCCACTTTACCCAGCTTATCCGCCTGCTCACTGTCGGAACTTCTGACATTTACGGTAGTAGTTGTCGTCACATACTGCGGTCCCTGCTCTTCTGTGGGCTGCTCTGTGCCTTCGGCAGAAGTATCCTGGCCGTCTGCCGCCTGATCACCGCCTTCCGCAGAGGTATCTGTACTCTGATCTCCGGCTACCTGATTGGCCAGCTTCTCTCCTACGGCAATGCTTACCTGAGAATCCAGCTCACTGATATACTGCAATACTTCCGGATGATCTACCATCAGTTCATTGTATTCCACTGTGATCTTGTTGTTAAATTCCACAACATCATCCTGCGTGCTTACCGTCTTGATATAATCGTTGACTTCCTCACTGTTCTCGCCGCGCTTGATATACATTTCTCCCTGATCATTGGTGCAGATATAAAGTGCCTGATAACCGGGCACCTCTTCCTCATGACCCACAAATGCAATCTTGTAATATACATAAGCGATCACCGAACCCTCTTCCGGGCCGGTCTTGGTATAGATCTCCAAAGTCGGATAATAATCAATATACTGTGCCAGTTCCAGATAACGATACATGTCTTTGTCGGAGATCTCATCACAAACGGAACGTAACGTTGTCTCATCACCGGTCGCCATGGCATTATAATAAGTAGCTACCAGAGTATATACCGCACCTTCCTCATTTGCTACCAAAGGTATATCCTCTGTTGTCGGTTCCGTAGCAATCTCACTGGACGCTGCCGCTGCGCTCTCTGCGTTCTGCTGCTCCTCACGGTGACGGTTGTTCATGCTCAGGCTTACAGATACGGTGACTGCCACTGCCACAACAACGACAGCCGGCAAAACTACTTTACTATGCTTTATGATATAGTTTCCAAGAAAATGTAATTTTTCTTTCCACATATTGCGTCCTTTCCAAATTCTGAAAAAAGTTCTTTAATCGCAAAAAGCCGCAAGCGGCTTCTCTCATCTCTCTCCCTATAATCAAGGTGATGTAAATGCATCCGACAGGAATCGAACCTGCATTAAAGGCGTCGGAGGCCTCCGTTCTATCCATTAGACTACGGATGCAAATATTACAAATTTGTTACATCACCTCGACTATAATATCATAAAACACTACATATGTCCAGTTTAAATTGTTGGAATTATTCAGTTTTTTTCAAACATAATATTCACTCCGGTATTCTATACGATCCGTACTTCCTTCTCCCGGCTGCAATACAGATATAAATGGTCCGACAGAACTTCCTCCGGCGGCAGCTCCGTCCGATTCACTTCTGCGATCATTTTCTTCAGTCCTTCCCTGTCCTGTTCCCGTTCCCTGGGAACCAGCAGGAATTCATGAACAGAACTGGGGATCATATAATAATCGCCGCCGAAACGCTCTGCCAGCTGCTCCAGCATCCCGGGATACAGAATGCTGCAGGCGCCGTAAGTCTTGCGGGAATTCGTCAGGATCATCATGGATACCTTCCTCAAAAATTCCCTCCGGACTTCCTCCGGAAGCTCCTGCAGTGCGTCTCCCAGCACCTCCTCCATGGGGATGGTCTCACCGGGAAACAGTCTGGGGGTATTTTTCACCGCAATCTCCAACAGTTCCCTGTCTGTCACCTTCCAGTTGTCCAGATGGGATCTGTAGATGGGGATCATACCGTTGTCCACTCCTGCTTCGTCAAACGCATAGTAGAAGCAGATTGCCAGATCAAGTATCGGAATATACGGCACTTTTTCCAGCTGCTCCCGGTTCTTCTCCCGGTTCACCAGCCGGAAGCACAGTTTCTCCTTTACCTTCTCAAAATCCTGAAAAAAGGAAACATCGATCTTCCGGCCGATTCCGTCCTCCTTATAGATACTGATGATCTTCTTAATAATATCTGCAAAGGTCACGCCACCCTCATAAGCTTCCCAGAAGGAATTAAGATAAATCGTAGGTGTCACATTGTCCTGTCCCTTACGGATCATCAGTCCCTGAAGCAGCACTCCGTTATTCTTCTGCACTTCCCGCAGTTCCACTGTATACTCCTGTCCCAACACTTCGCTGACAGCCTTCTGTACCTTTACCTTAAATGTAGAAATCTCCATAGAATACCTCCATGCCTCTCCGAAGCAGGCTCCCCTCCTGCTTTTTCCCATGTGGTATTTCCGGTGTAAAAATGTAGAAAATAACAAAAGCAATAAGCCATCCCGAAACAGGATAACTTATTGCCTTACAGGTTCTCTTATCGGATATTGCTCAGAACAGTGGTAGTCTCAACAATTATGCACGAGACAGATATTCACCGGTTCTGGTATCGATCTTGATCTTGTCGCCCTGGTTAACGAACAGAGGTACTGCAACAGTAGCTCCGGTCTCAACGGTAGCAGGCTTGCTGGCACCGGTAGCGGTATCACCCTTGAATCCGGGCTCGGTCTCAGTGATCTCCAGTTCTACAAACAGAGGAGGCTCCACGGAGAATACGCTGCCATTGTGGGAGCAGATCTTGCACATCTCGTTCTCTTTTACGAACTTCAGTGCATCGCCTACAGTCTCAGAGTTCAGTGCAACCTGATCGTAAGTCTCGGTATCCATGAAGTAGTACAGATCGCCATCTTCATACAGATACTGCATATCCTTTCTATCAATACGCGCCTGAGGGCACTTCTCAGTAGGACGGAAAGTCTTCTCTACTACACCGCCACTCTTGATGTTCTTCAGCTTGGTTCTTACGAAAGCTGCGCCCTTTCCCGGCTTAACATGCTGGAATTCGATAATCTGGTAAACATTGTTATCATACTCAATGGTAATACCATTTCTGAAATCACCTGCAGAAATCATAATGTATTCCTCCTAAATATTTTCACGTCATAATTCTTTAACATTTTAATATAAAAACATGCACATTTCAACTACTTTTGAAAAATTTTTTCAAATTTCTCGGGAAACTACTGCCTGTTCTCCCGCAGGAAGTCGATAGCCTGCAGATAACCGTCCAGTCCCTGTCCGTAAATCTGCCTGTTACATACCGGTGCTGTCACAGAAATCTTGCGGAACTCTTCTCTGCTCGTAATATCGGAAATATGAATCTCCACCTTGGGAATATCCACGCTTGCCAGAGCATCCCGGATGGCATAGCTGTAATGGGTGTAGGCACCGGGGTTGATCACGATCCCCTCTGTTCCGTCAGAATAAGCCTCCTGGATCCTGTCGATGATGGCTCCTTCATGGTTGCTCTGGAACACCTGGATCTCCTCTCCGGTTTCTTTTGCTTTTTTGTCGATCAGATCCAGTAAATACTGATAGTCCTGTGTTCCGTAGATCTTTTTCTCACGGATTCCCAGAAAATTCAGATTCGGTCCGTTGATCACCAGAATTTTCATCTTTTTTCTCTCCTTTTTTCTCTGTATGTCTTTCTGCTTCCGTAACTGCAGCTGTAACTCTTCCGCCAGTTCATCGGAATGCCTGTTATCCACATCCAGTATAATGTCCGCACATTCCGCATAGATTTTGTCCCGGATCTCCAGCAGTTCCCGGATCCTTGTCAGAGGATCCTCACACTGCAGCAGGGGCCTTGTAGTGTCATTTTTCAGCCGCTCGTAGACCACTTCCGGCGACACGCGCAGATATACCACTGTTCCACACTGATGCAGCAGGGGCCGGTTCACCGGATTGACCGGAGTGCCTCCTCCCACAGACAGGATACGTTCGTATTTCTGTTCCCCGCATTTTCGCAGCAGTTCCGTCTCCAGTTCCCGGAAATAGGATTCACCGTCATCCGCAAAGATCTGTGTGATGCTCCTGCCCTCCTGTCTCGATCAGCTTGTCCGTGTCTTCTGCCGGCATCCGTAGCAGATAGGACAGTTTCAGTCCCAGTGTTGTCTTCCCCGATCCCATAAAGCCGATCAGGACGATATTCCTTCGTTTGTGTTTCATTTTTTATTTTCCGTCCTCTGTCTTTTTTGCTTTCTGCATCCGTTCATAGACTTTGTCTGCAAGCCAGGGTTCCACCTGGCAGCCTGTCCACAATTCAAAAGCAATGATTCCCTGATAGAGAAGCATCTTCGCACCATTATAGGCTTCACCGCCCTGTGCCTCCACCAGTTCCATAAACCGGGTCTTCGGTGGATTGAAGATCAGATCATATCCGGTGTGTACTCTCTTATAAAATGTGGGATCCTCGATCACCGCCGCATCACAGTCCGGATACATACCCACACTGGTGGCCTGTATTGCCAGATAGCGTTCCCCTTCCGGCAACGTATCATACGCATCTATAGACAGGGCTTTTGCAAATTTCCGTTTTTTTCCGGTGAGGTGATTCACCTCGTCCGCTATGCTCTGTGCCTTTTCCACCGTACGGTTCAGGATAATGGCCTCTTTCGCCCCCTTATCCAGCAGCATCATGGCTACCGCTCTGGCTACTCCTCCGGCTCCCAGAATCAGCACTTTCTGTCCCTTGACTTTGACGCCGTCCTCGCACATGGCCCGGTACAATCCCGGCATATCGGTATTGTAGCCTTTATAGCCCTTTTCCGTGCGGACCAGCGTATTTACAGCACCGATATTTGATGCCAGCGGATCTATGTCATCCAGGTACGGGATCACATCGCTTTTATAGGGAACCGTTACATTTATTCCCAGCAGATTCAGTGCAAAAGCACCCTTCACGGCATCCTCCAGTCTTCCGGTCTCCACATGGAACGGGACATAGGCCAGATTTTTCCCAAGCACCATGGACAGGGTATTGTGGATCACCGGAGACAGGGTGTGCTCCACCGGGTTTCCGATCAGCCCACAGGTTCTGGTATAGCCATTGATATCATTCAGCATTTTGATTTCCTTTCCGACGCTTTTCTCTATGGTAGAAAAACAGTACGATCTTTTCCAGATATCTCTTGAGTACAATCTGAATCTCTTCTTTCGGATGAATGGGTTTCGTCAGATAAGTCATGATCCCGCATTTCTTAGCTCCCCACACATCGGTGAACAGCTGATCCCCCACAAAAAGTGTGGTATCCGCCCCGGTATGCATCTGTTCCATAGCCCGCAGATAACCTTCTCTTCCGGGTTTCCCGGCCTTATAGATATAGGAAGCACCTACTGCATCCGCAAAACTTTTTACGCGGGGCTCCTTGTTGTTCGATAACAGCAGTGTCTGAAATCCCAGTTCCCGCAATCTGCCAAAGAACTCTGTTGCCTGCGGTGTTGCCGGTGCCCCGTGCGGTACGAGTGTATTGTCAATATCAAAAATGATTCCGCGATACCCCTGTTCATATAATGTTCTGTAATCTATGCCATAGGCGGAATCCGCCTCATAATCCGGGTAAAACTGATGCAGCATCTGTCTCGCCTTTCGTCTGTTTTATAATGTAATCGGTATTCTCCTCTAGGGAAAATGCCTGAAAATATGCTTCTTCCAACGGAATCCACAGCTGCAGGAAGTCCTGTAGTATGTCCTCTCCGTTCCTCGTGCGGATCCGCTCCGTCTGCGTCTCATGGTCTATATCCAGAAATACTTTCCGGTCCATGTATTCTCCCAGTACCGGATGGCAGCTGTAAGCGCCTTCCACGAATACAAAACCGTTATTTTGTACCGGGAGCCAGTCTCCCGGTGCCATGCGGGAACAGTCAAATCTCTGATAGGAAAATGCTTGTCCCGATGCAAGCTTCGGCATGACTTCCGTCAAAAATCGTTCATAGTGCACATTTCCGCCGGGCTCGCTTCTGCGCTCCTGCGTCCGAAGTGCAGGCGGCAGAAAAAAATCATCCATATGGATCACATCTCCGCCCAGTTCTTTTGCAAGTCTGGCAGCCAGTGTTGTCTTCCCTGCGGCGCATCTGCCGTCAATGGCAATAATGCGCATTCCGGTGGGAAGCACACGCAATTCCTCTGTCAGCTCAGAAACAGTTCTCAGCGATCTCATCCACAGCCTCCGCAATGTATTCTCCCAGGCGTCTGCTCTCGACTCCCACGATAGTGGCATGGCATTTACTCATGGGGATCAGGATCAGTTTTGCATCATTCGAAGCTACCGCTGCTGCCATGGTGGGGGTGATCTCACCTAACATGGCATCCGCCATGACGATTCCCACCGGTCCTACGATCACGTCTGCCCTCTTACTGTTATATACCACGGCATTCTCCCCGGTGGCACCGCTTGTAACGCCGCTCTTCATCATATTCGCCGTAGCTGTGGCGTTGGTTCCCACTGCGATCAGTTCCGCCTCCGGAAACCGTTCCTTCAGAGCCTCCAGCAGGCTTCTGCCTACGCCTCCGCCCTGGCCGTCCATTACCATAATACGCATAACTTTACTCCTGCCAAAAATAATACATACATGTTCCATGATAGCATGGCAAATGCTTTTTTGCAATTTATCTTGACAAAAAAATGCCCACCCTTTATTATGTATTATGCTTCAGGAAGGAGCTTAACGCCAGAAGGCATATTTATCCCAGAAGGGAAAAGTGTGCCGTTCTGGCTTTTTTGTTACTGTTCAGAGTCATTAAATATTGACAGATGTTCGTCGAATGCTTGCATTCGTAAGAATATATGGCAATATTTATTTGACGAAGTCATCTCAATGAGCAAAAATAAAGCCTCGGAGAGGCTTTTTGCGAATGGAGACTCTGAACAGTTATATCTTATCAGGAGGTTTTCCATGAAAAAATTAACTGTTTTAAACAAGAGCATCCTCACTGCTCTGTGTGTTGCCTTATGTGTAGTTCTGCCCATGACTCTGCACGCCATTCCCAAGGGCGGTGTCCTGTTCTCCCCCATGCATCTGCCCGTGCTTCTGTGCGGTCTGGTCTGTGGAGCACCTTTCGGTCTGGTCTGCGGCATTCTCGGACCTCTGGTATCCAGTCTGCTTACCGGTATGCCCGTTTTCGGATATATGCCTGTCATGATGATCGAGCTGGGGCTCTATGGTCTGATCAGCGGTCTGGTCATGCAGTTTCTTCGCAGCGGTAAACTGGTTGTTGATCTGTATGCAGCTCTGGTCATTGCCATGCTGGGCGGCCGTGTGATCACCGGTATCCTGCGCGCACTGATCTTTGCAGGCGGTTCCTACAGCTGGTCTGCCTGGGCTACCGGATATTTCGTATCCTGCCTCCCCGGTATCATTATCCAGCTGATTCTGATCCCCATCATCTATGTTGCACTGGAACGCGCTCATCTGCTTCCGGTACGCTACCCTGCAGTTTCTGTTTCCGCCGAAACCGAAGCCGCATAATATAAAGAGCGACATGCACCGCCGGGCACACCACGCAAAAAATGGCTCTTCTGTCTTACGACAGGAGAGCCATTTTCTGTTTGTAAATTCGTATGAAATAGAGGATTTCCGCCACTGCGGTGATACTCCAGGAGAAAACATACAGCAGATACAGGGACGGTATCGTATGGAAATAGGCAAATACGGTGTAGACCCAGATTACACGGAACACGCAGGAGCCCATGATGACAATGAACATAGGTATAATGCTCTTGCCCATGGCTCTGGCCGCCGCAATGGTACAGTCCATAAATGCCGAAATACAATACGAAAATCCCATGATTGTCAGACGGTACATACCGGCATTCATAACTGCCGCATCTCTGGTAAACAGGGACAAAAACGCTCTTCCGAAAAATACCAGTGACACTCCCAGGATCAGACCGATGGCGAAGGAATATGCCAGGCTGATGAGGTAACTGTTCCGCACCCTTTTCTTCTTGCCCGCACCGTAATTCTGTCCCATAAAGCTGCCGCAGGCGGTATAGAATGCCGCCATGACATCGTATACCATGGCATCTGCATTGGTGGCTGCGGAATTGCCTGCCACCATGGTGGCATCAAAGGAATTCACACCCATCTGCACAAAGCTGTTGGCAAACTGGAAAATTACGTTCTGCAATCCGGAGGGCATTCCCAGCTTCAGGATATCCTTCGTAAGTTCCGGATCCAACCGCAGCTTTCCCGGATGCAGGGCATAAATGTCTTTGCAGTGAAGCAGTGCCTGCAGGATTAATGCTGCAGATACATACTGGGAAATGATACTGGCCAATGCCACTCCTGCCACATCCATATGACAGACGATCACAAAAAACAGGTTCAGAATAATATTCAGCACTCCGGAAAAACCAAGATAATACAGAGGCTTCTTCGTATTCCCCACTGCGCTGTACACCGCATTACCAAAGTTGTAAATGGCCAGCGCCGGCATTCCCAGATAATAGATCCGCAGGTACAATACTGCTTTGTCCAAAAGTTCCTCTCTGGTCTTCAGCATTGTCAGCATCCACTCGGATAAGCCGACTCCCAGTACCAGTAACAGCACTCCCATGATCAGGCTGACCAGTGCGGCGGAATGAATCGTCTTCGACAGGCTTTCCCTATCCTTTGCCCCGTAATACAGTGCCGTCAGTACATTGATACCGCCGGACAGACCAATGAGGAATCCGGTAAACATGGTGACCAACGTGGCCGTGGAACCCACTGCTCCCAGCGACAGGGAACCGGCAAACTGACCGATCACCGCAATATCCGCCATGTTGAAAAGCACTTGTAACAGATTGGACAGCATTAACGGCACGCTGAAGATCAGTATTTTCTTTCCTAAGGGTCCTTCCGTCAGATCCTGCATATTCTGTTTCATCTTTCTTTTATCCTTTTCCCTGTTACTTACTTGATTCCCATTACAATCCTCCCCGCCGGCTTCCACTCTGACGAAAAGAACGGTCAAAAAGCTTTTTTGCTCTCTGACCGTTCCCTATTCTAGCATATCTTCTCTTAGTTTGCCATATTTCTTTGTTATATTTTTGTGCTACATTTATCTGCTATTTCTCTGCTGTATTACGCTGCCTCTTTTTCTGAATTTTTCCCGGCACCGAACAGCTTGCGGATGCAGCTGTAAGCAACCATAACACCCAGTACCATAAGCAGTATGGCAACGATCAGCTGTAAGCCGTCTACCAGGAAGGCAGCCTGTCCGGATGCCACATTTTTCACCAGGGCAACTGTCTTCTGGATCAATGCAGTAAAGGTTACGACCAGCATCATTCCCATAGGGAAGTACAGTGTCCAGCCGGTACGACCGGTAGTCTTTAAGAATACGGCCAGAGCGATCAATACCAGTGCTGCCAGCAGCTGGTTCGCAGAACCGAACAGCGGCCATACATTGTTGTATCCGCCAAGAGTCAGCAGATAACCGAAAAACAAAGTGATCACAGTTGCAAAATACTTATTGGTCAGAACTCTCTGCACGGGAGTCATCTTTGCGGTATCTGTGGTGTCTCCCAGGAACAGCTCCTGGAAGGACATACGCCCGATTCTTGCTACGGAATCCAGAGAAGTCAGTGCCAATGCAGATACACACATGGTCATGAATACAGTTGCTACGGTTACAGGAACCCCCATCTTCTCCAGGAATCCTGCGACACCGGAGGAGAAAATGGAGAACGGTGTACCATCGGGCTTCGTTCCATTGACTGCAACTGCACCGACAACTACCAGTGCAACCACACCCAGCAGGCTCTCTACGATCATGGCACCATAACCTACCATGGGCATATCTTTTTCATTACTGATGGTCTTGGATGAAGTACCGGAGGATACCAGGCTGTGGAAGCCGGATACCGCACCGCAGGCGATGGTGACGAACAGAGTCGGGAACAGGCTGCTGTTACCTACCTGAAAACCGTTAAATGCATTCAGCTCCATATCGGGATGAGCCACAACCACACCAAGTACGGCACCGATGATCATACCCAGCAGCATAAAGGTGGTCATGTAATCTCTGGGCTGCATCAGAAGCCACATGGGCATTACGGATGCAAGGAACAGGTATGCCATGATGATGTAGATCCATGCAGTCTTGGAAGCATAGATGGGAAGATGCATACCTACAGCGAACATTACTACCAACAGACCGATGGCTACGACTGCCTTGACCCACTCGTTCATCTTGCCGACCTTTTTCTGGATCAGACCGAAGATCACTGCTACAACGATGAACAACATGGAAATGGATGCCGCACTGCCGTTGGCATATGCCACACTGGCATCTTCCAGTCCGGTACCTACGAAGGTACCTGCCACCATATCGGTAAATGCCGCAATGACTAACAGAGTGAACAGCCAGCAGAACAACATGAACAACTTTCTGCCGGTCTTACCAATGTATTTTTCAATGATCATTCCCATGGATTTTCCTTCGTTCTTCACGGAGGCATACAGCGCACCGAAATCCTGTACGGCACCGAAGAACAGACCGCCGATCAGAAGCCACAGGAGCACGGGA
>OJNI01002224.1_pt1 | contig 10262 bp, 10 predicted proteins | sample 1597441 | NCBI WGS metagenome assembly OJNI01 (sample SAMEA2452131, study PRJEB22498) | human gut metagenome | reverse complement strand
ACTGATGATGCAGCTTGGAGCAGAAGGTGTATTCGTAGGGTCCGGAATCTTCAAATCTGGTAATCCTGCAAAGCGTGCGGCTTCTATTGTGAAAGCAGTTACGAACTACACAGATGCAAAACTGATCGCTGAACTTTCGACAGATCTTGGCGAAGCAATGGTAGGAATCAACGAACAGGAAATCGAATTATTAATGGCAGAAAGAGGAAAATAAGATGACGATTGCAATCTTGGCAATGCAGGGAGCATTCTTAGAGCATGGACAGATGCTGGACCGCCTGGGCGTGGAACATTTTGAAATCCGGAAAAAAGAAGATCTGAACCGTCACTTTGATGGTCTGATCCTTCCGGGTGGAGAAAGTACCGTTATGAGAAAGCTTCTGATCGAACTGGACATTTACGATACATTGAAACAGAAGATTGAAGACGGGCTTCCGGTATTCGGAACCTGCGCCGGACTGATCCTTTTGGCAGAGCGGGTGGAAGACGGAGTTCCATGTTTTGGTACGATGAATATTCTGGCAAAGCGGAATGCGTATGGAAGACAGCTTGGAAGCTTTTATACAGAAGATGAGATGAAAGAAATTGGAAAGATTCCAATGACATTCATCCGTGCACCGTATATTGACGATGTCTACGGAGAGGCAGAGATACTTGCCGTAGTAGATGGAAAAGTTGTGGCCGCAAGACAGGGCAGCCAGCTTGCAACTGCGTTTCATCCGGAACTGAATGATGATACAAGTGTGCATGCATATTTTGTAGAAATGATAAAAGGAAGCAAGGCACAGGCTGTATAGAAACGTCATTTATAATATGAAGACGGAACGACATTTTATGTAATAGGATAGTACTGTGTTTTTGAAAAGGGGATGTAAAAAACTCGATTGAGTTTTTTTGCATCCCCTTTTTTACGCTTGTTGTCTTCATTTTTAAGAGAAAATAATTTACCACGTTAAAATTGTACAAAAATAAAAACAAATAAAAACTATAAAACATAGTTGACAAATAGGAAATATATGAATATAATACAAAACATATCAAATAGATAGGAAAACTAAAATAAGAAAAGGAGAACAAAGCGATGGTAAGAAGATATGTAGAAACAAGCAAAAAGAACATGATGTGTTGCTGCTGTATGATGTCGATGATGGATACAGCTTATTAGTTATGCATATCATGTTACCTGAGATAAGATAGAGATAAGAAGAAGCGGGTACACGATATCAGGATGTATCCGCTTTTGTTATACCATAGTATTCGTAAAAAAGTCAAAGCTGATAAGCGGACAAGATGAAAGGAGTTTGAAAATGGCAGTAAAACTGATTGATGAATTACAAAAAGAAATAAAAGCGGCCGGCGAAGCAGTTAAGCAGGAAGCGTATGAAAAAGCATATGATCATGTATTTCAGATCCTCGATAATCTGGAAAAGTTGTTGAATGACAACAGATACCTGGAAGGAAATGAGATTACAGAGGAAGACAAGCGATTATACGACATCTTGATCCGGTTCGATGCAGTCTATTATTTCAAACAGAGACTGAACAGAAAGGCATTGAGGGATTATGACAACCTTTGGAATTACGCAAAAGAATTATACAGCATTCCGGAGTATAAAGAATTTGCAGATTTCGAAAAGAGCAAACAAGAAGAACTTCTCGGAACCAAAGAAGAAAACCCATACCAGATCGTAGGACTTGGACCGGATGAAAGTTACTGGAATGAACCGAACAACAGAGCAGAGAAATTTGCTTAGAATATACAGTATCGATAAGAAGGAGAACGGCATTTGTCTACAGATCTGTTCAAATAAAACAGAAGAAAAGATAGAAGAAAGTCAGAAAAAAGGAGACAGTGACATGGCAGAATTTGATTATGAAGTAGTAAATGGAAGAAAGATTAGAGTTCGTCCGGTAGAGACAGTTTCAGAAGTAGATGAGAATGGATATTTCGTCCGTCAGCCGAATCATTTTACTGAAGGATTCGGAGAAGGAAAGAATCCGGTAGAAGCAGGCAGATACAGACTGGTGTGGGCAAAGCTTTGCCACTGGTCTAACAGAGCTTCTATTGTAAGAGAACTTCTTGGATTGGATGAAGCAATCAGCGTAAATATGGTAGATCATGCGGATCATGAAAAGAACCTTGGATGGGAATTCGTATATGACAAAGATAACGTAGATCCGGTTCTGGATATTCAGTTCTTAAGTGAAGCATATTACAAAGCAGACGATGATTATACAGGAAGAACTACCGTACCTGCACTTATCGATGTAAAGACAGGAAAAGTAGTAAATAACGATTATTATAAGCTGACTAATTATTTTGAAGTAGATTTCAAACCATTCCATAAAAAGAATGCGCCGGATCTGTATCCGGAAGAGTTAAGAAATGAGATCGACGAGATGAACTACTGGCTGTTCGATAACATCAACAACGGAGTATACAAGACAACCTTCTGTAGATCGAAAGAAGCTTACTGGGATGCATACAATTCTTTCTACGCGGCAATGGATCTACTGGAAGAAAGACTGGAGAACCGAAGATTCTTATTCGGAGATTATGTAACAGACAGTGATGTGAGACTTTATGTAACACTTGCAAGACTGGATATCCGTTATACACATCAGCTCGGACACACCAAACGTCCACTGTTCACTTACAAGAACCTGTGGGCATATGCAAGAGACCTGTATCAGATTCCGGCATTCAAGAACAATACATATTTTAAAGATTTTGCAAATCCGGATAACAAGAAACAGGGAAGAACATTCGAGTCATTCAATGCAAGATTCTTAGATGAGATTGACTTTGATGCATACTGGGGAGCACCTCATAACAGAGCAAGACTCAGCAGCGATCCGGGTAATAAATTCAGAACAGAAAAACAGGATTAAGAAAATATACAGCAGCGATATAGAAGAACAATACAGAAAGGCAGGAATCGTAAGATGGCAGAACATGAATATTATGAAGTAAACGGAAGACAGATCAGAGTCAGACCTACAGAGTCTGGTCAGGAAATAGATGAATATGGAAACTTTCACAGACAGCCGAATCATTTCACAAAAGGATTCGGAGAAGGAGAAAACCCGGTAGAAGCAGACAGATATATCTTATTCTGGGGAAAAGGATGCAACTGGTCCAACAGAGCATCGATCGCAAGAGAGTTACTCGGACTTGATAAGGTAATCAAAGTTGAAATCGTAGACTGGGGCGATTATGAAAAACCACTTGGATGGGAATTCGTAAACTCACCGAATCATATTAACAAGGAGACGGGAGCACAGTTCTTAAGTGAATTATATTACAACGCAGATGATGATTATGAAGGAAGAACTACCGTACCGGCATTGGTAGATTACAAAGAGAAAAAGGTAGTAAATAACGATTACCACCATCTGACGAATCATTTCGAGACAGCATTTAAACCATTTCATAAAAAAGGCGCACCGGACCTTTATCCGGAAGAATTAAGAGAAGAGATCGATAAGCTGAATGTATGGTTATTCGAAAATGTCAATAATGCCGTATACCGCGCACAGTTTGCAGAAAGTTTACAGGCATTCAAGGACGGATATGAGACATTCTTCGCAGGACTGGAAGCAATGGACAAGCGTCTGGAGAATCAGAGATTCTTATTTGGTGATTACATCACAGACAGTGACATCCGTCTGTATACAACACTTGCAAGATTTGACTACAGCTATTCCAGAAATATCGGACCTTGCGTACACAGACTGGTAGATTACAAGAACCTGTGGCCATATGCAAGAGATCTGTATCAGATCCCGGCATTCAGACACAATACATATTTCAAAGATTTCGCAGCATCTGAGGATCTTACGCATGCACCGGAAGATTACTGGGAGAATGTATATTACGACATTGTTGTACAGGAGACGGACTGGGATACAATCTGGAGCCAGCCAACCGGAAGAGAAGCACTAAGTAAGGATCCGGCTCATAAGTGGAAAGCAGAAAAATAGGCAGAAAACAGATACAAAAAACAGGAGGAAGAACCGATGGAAGCAATCCGTGTAACAGATAAAGAATGGGAGATCGCAGGAGTCCATTATGTGAGGACTGAGGCCATGTGCAATGGATTTGGTGTGTCACTGGAGATGGAATTCGGTGAAGATAAGGCAGGCGATGAATACATACTGGTGCTGGATGGAATCCATCCGGTATCGACCTGCAGACTGCATCAGCTGGATGAGAATACTGGAAAGATTGAAAGAGTCGCAACACTTAAGGAATACCGTGGACAGCATTATGGAGCAGCGGCGATCACGGCGGCAGAAGATTGGTTTGCAGAACGCGGTGTGAAAAAGATCTTTATCAACTCCAGAACCGAAGCAGTTGGATTTTATGAAAAGCTTGGTTATGTGGCTGATCCAAAGCAGATTACAGGAACCGGAGCATTTCAGTGTATCATGACGGAAAAACAGCTGTAACCTGCAGCGAACAGAAAATACAGATGAAAAACAGAGAAACGAACAAAGTATAAAGAGGGAGAATGTATTATGAAAAGAAATAAACTGGTAAGCATAGCAGCAATCACTGTAGCACTTGGAGTACTGGCAACCGGATGTGCCGGAGGATCCGGATCTTCCAAAAGTGACAGCAAAAGTTCCGGCGGAACGAAGACGGTAACAGTAAAAGCAGGAACAGGAGCGAATGTAAAGCCTTATACCTATGTAGGGGATGACAATGAGACAACAGGATATGATGTCGAAGTATTAAAAGAAGTCTTTGACCGTTTAGACGGATATGATCTTCAGATTGAAGTAACAGATATCCCTTCTGTATTCTCTGGAGTTACAAGCGGAACTTATCAGATCGGAGTCAATAACTTCTCATACAATGAAGAAAGAGCGAAATCTTATCTGTACTCTTATCCATATGACAAAATCGGATATGTATTCATTACCAAAAAAGGTGCACCGGAAGTAAAAACATTTGCAGATGCAGCAGGAAAATCCTTTGAAGGACAGTCCGGTGTCAGTGTTACAACAGCAATCGAGAGCTGGAATGAAAAGAATCCGGATAAGAAAATCGACATTACTTATACTGATGCAGATACAGCAATCACATTACAGCATATCGAAGATGGAACAACAGATCTTGCAATCATTGATGTGGCAATGTACAACGCATATCAGAAAGAATACAACTATGATGTAGTTGCTAATCAGATCTCTGATGAAGATGCAAAAGCAATCGCAGATAACAGCTATGCTTATTACATTTTCCCGAAAGATCAGGAAGAACTCAGAGACAAAGTAGACGAGCAGTTAAAAGAACTGAAAAAGGATGGAACACTTAGCAAATTAAGCCAGAAATATTTCGGACAGGATACAGCTCCGGAAGATGATCAGTTTGAAAAAACTCCAAACTAACATCAGTCTGGAATCCAGAAAGGAAGAATCAGCATGAGTAATTTATTTGATATTAAGATGGTATTTACCCAGATACCGGATCTGTTAACCTATCTGCCGGTGACACTGGAACTGGCAGTGGTATCCATGATCGTCAGCCTGATCCTCGGACTGATCCTGGCACTGATCAAGATGAAGAAGATCCCGGTGTTAAAACAGATTGCCAATCTGTATATTTCAGTGATCCGTGGAACTCCGGTATTGGTACAGTTGTATGTAACATACTTTGGAATCCCGATGATCTTAAAAGCCATCAATTTGAAATATGGAACGAATTATAATGCCAACGGCGTGGCACCGATCATCTATGCATTTATCGCACTGGCAGTCAATGAATCGGCATACAACGCAGAAGTGATCAGAGCTTCACTGGAATCTGTTCCGAAGGGACAGATCGAGGCAGCCAATGCACTTGGCATGACATATTTCCAGGCATTACGAAGAGTGATTCTTCCGGAAGCAATCGTAGTTGCATTACCTTCACTTGGTAACTCCTTTATCGGACTGATCAAGGGAACATCGCTTGCATTCGTCTGTGCGGTTGTAGAGATGACGGCAGCAGGAAAGATCATCGCAGGACGTACATACCGTTACTTTGAAGTCTATGTATCTCTGGCGATCATTTACTGGATCATTACGATCATCGTAGAGCAGGGAATCAAACTGATTGAGAAGAAGATCCGCATACCGGAGAATGCACCGGCAATACAGACAGATGAGGGGGCATTGAACCAATGATTGAAGTGAAAAATATTTCCAAAAAATTCAATAATAACGTGGTCTTAAACGGCATCGACCTGAACATCAACAAAGGTGATGTTGTAGCGATCATCGGACCATCCGGAACCGGAAAGTCAACATTCTTACGCTGCCTGAACAGGTTAGAGAAGCCGGAAAGCGGAAGCATCAGCATCGGAGACCTGAGCGTAGATCTGGCACGCAGTGATAAAAAGTCACTGGTAGAGCTTAGAAAAAAGACCAGCATGGTATTCCAGGGATTCAATCTCTTTTCCAAAAAGACAGCATTGGAAAATGTAATGGAAGGCCTGATCATCGTAAAGAAAATGGACAAGAAAAAAGCAGAAGAGATCGCAAGAGAACAGCTTAAGAACGTAGGACTTCTGGAATGGGCGAATCATTATCCGGCACATTTATCCGGAGGACAGCAGCAGCGAGTTGCGATCGCAAGAGCACTTGCGATGGAACCGGAATTGTTACTTTTAGATGAGCCGACATCCGCACTGGATCCGGAGCTTGTAGGAGAAGTACTGGATACAATTAAGAAAGCAGCGAATGAAGGATATACAATGCTTTTAGTATCTCATGAGATGAACTTTGTAAAGAATGTTGCAACAAGAGTTATCTTCCTTGAGAATGGTAAGCTCATCGAGGACGGACCTCCGAAGGAAGTGTTCAATCATCCAAAGAGTGATCGTGTGAGAGAGTTCTTTGCAAAGATCAACCGTATGGTGGAACCGGAATATTCTATCTAGTTACAGAACCTGCTGCGGGCAGGTTCTTAGTGTATAAGCAGGAGATTTAGAACATGAGCATTTGGATAAAAACAGATAAAGAAAATGTAGACTGCCGGACGGATATAGATTCGGAGACAATGAATACGAGAGGAGAACAAAAGAATGAGAATATCATCAGATAAATGGACTGGAAAAGAAGTAGATAAAAGTGGAAAATTCGTGCGTCAGAAGAACCGGTTTGATACACCATTCGGAGAAGAAGAAGGACAACTCCCGGTAGAAGCCGGTAGATACAGACTTCTCTGGGTACCGGTATGCCCGTGGGCGCACAGAAGTATTATCGTGAGAAAATTACTGGGACTGGAGGATGTGATCAGTGTCGGAAAAGCAGACCCAAAGCGTCCGAATGTATCAAGAAGCGACTGGGCATTTACCCTGGATGAAGGTGACGTAGATCCGGTACTTGGAATCCACTACATCAGCGAAGTGTATTTAAACGCAGACCCGGATTATCAGGGAAGATTTACCGTACCGGCACTGGTTGATCTGAAGACGAAGAAAGTTGTAAATAATGATTACTTTCATCTGACACTGTATTTTGAGACTGCATGGAAGAAATATCACAAACCGGGAGCTCCGGATCTTTATCCGGAAGAGTTCCGGGAAGAGATCGATGCCCTGAATGATATCATTTTCAGAGAAGTAAATAACGGAGTGTACAAAGCAGGATTTGCGAGAAACCAGGAGGCATATGAGGAAGCTTATCATATGGTATTCAACCGTCTGGACTGGTTGGAGGAAAGACTGGCCGACAGAAGATATCTGTTCGGAGATAAGATTACAGAATCGGATGTCCGGTTATATGTAACACTGGCAAGATTCGATGTGGCTTATCATAATATCTTTCGTGTGAATAAGAAGCGTCTGAGAGATTATGATAATCTGTGGGTTTATGCAAGAGACCTGTATCAGACACCGGGATTCGGGGATACGACAGATTTTGCGGCAATCAAAAAGCATTATCACATTGACTGCAATCCTGGAAATATTCATCAGATCATTGCAAAAGGACCGGATGAAGAAGCGTGGCTGCTTCCACATGGAAGAGAGAAGCTTTCAGAAAAATAAAATATAAGAGATTAGAAAAATAAAAAAGCTGTCAGGTTATGAAGGTATGCTAACCAGACAGCTTTTTGTGATATAAAAGTGTACACGGGAAGATACCGGGATGTATAATATTTTAGAGAAAGTATTTTTCGGAGATACACTAGTATTAAAATTTCGGAACATCCAGTTTTGGAATGATTTAATAATCGGAGGAGTGAAATATATGTATGAGCAGGATTATATAATAAGAATGAATAATGAAGTTATCAGAACAATGGTGAAATTATTATTAAACAAGGATATAGGTACACCTGTAGATATTTCAGATGGAGCAATTAAAGGTGAAAATAGAAAAATCTTAGAAGCTGCGAACGGACAAAGTGGTATAGACAATATTAAGAAGATGGAAGAGGAAATACTAACACTTGTAGATGTGAATAAAGAAGGAGCTTTAGAAAAAGCGCTTGTATTTTACGGATATCTAAATGAACTGCCGGAAGATGAATTATTGTCCGGGAATTATAGCCATGAAAAAATTAAAAAAGGGCTGAAGATGGTTGCAGAGCATTATGGAATATTAAATGTTATTGATTTGATATACAGATAAAACTGTAAAACATACTTGACAAATATGACATAGCGGTAATATAATAAAACCAATCCATAAAACCTATCGAAACAATAGGAAATATAAGGATTGGTTTTATTTAGTTTAAAGAACGGAAGGGAGCGTGCAGGATAATGACAAAAGAAAAGCGAATGTGGGGACGAATGCGATGTTGTTGCGCTTGCGCGCATGAAAAATAAAAATTACAAAAACATACTAAACATAGTTGACAAATAGGAATTAAGGTAGTATAGTAAATTCATCAAGAAAACATACCGAAAAAGTAGGAAAGGTAGGAAGCAAAATGTCAAAGATTTATAAAGGAACATTAGGACTGATCGGAAATACACCACTGGTGGAAGTAGTAAACATAGAAAAAGAACTTGGTTTGGAAGCAACACTTCTTGTAAAGCTTGAGTACCTCAATCCGGCAGGAAGCGTCAAAGACAGAATTGCAAAAGCAATGATCGAAGATGCGGAAGAAAAAGGAATCTTAAAAGAAGGTTCTGTGATCATTGAACCAACATCCGGTAATACAGGAATCGGTCTTGCATCCATCGCAGCAGCAAAAGGATACAGGATCATCCTGACAATGCCAGAAACGATGAGTGTGGAAAGAAGAAACATCCTGAAAGCTTACGGCGCAGAGATCGTACTGACAGAAGGAGCCAAAGGAATGAAAGGAGCCATCGCAAAAGCAGATGAGCTTGCAAAAGAGATTCCAAACAGCTTTGTTCCGGGACAATTTGTAAACCCTGCTAACCCGGCAGCACACAAGAAGACAACAGGTCCTGAGATCTGGAACGATACAGACGGAGCAGTCGATATCGTGATCGCAGGTGTCGGAACAGGCGGAACACTTTCCGGAATCGGTGCTTACTTAAAAGAGCAGAAACCGGAAGTTCAGATCGTAGCATTGGAGCCGGCTTCTTCACCGGTACTTTCAGAAGGAAAAGCAGGTCCGCATAAGATTCAGGGTATCGGAGCCGGATTTATTCCAAACACACTGGATACCAAGATTTACGACGAAGTAATCCCGGTTTCCAATGAAGACTCTTTCGAGTATTCCAAATATATTGCAAAAGAGGAAGGCGTGCTGGTAGGTATTTCTTCCGGAGCGGCATTAAAGGCTGCCATCGAAGTGGCAAAAAGACCGGAGTTTAAGGGAAAGACCGTAGTTGCCCTTCTTCCGGACAGCGGAGATCGTTATTATTCTACGGATCTGTTCAAAGATTAAGATAAAATTCGGAAAAAGTTCAGACTTTATTTATTCCGTTTTGCGGATGAATCCATTATAATATAGGCATGTGGAAACCAGAAAGGAAAGTCCATGTGCGGAGAGCTTCACGGAAATAAATTTCCATGAAGCTCTTTTTATTTAAAACAATTGGGAAAGTTTGTGCTCCGCTTAGGCAGACTAGAAATTCTGAGCGCATCCCTGCCAGACGGACACAAGCCGCGCCGCTGTCGAAACGTTGCCCGGACACAAAATTAGAGCCACGCAATCACTTTCGCAAATTCTAAGATTCTGTCTAATTCGTGCGTATCGGAGAGGCCGCAGCCGGAGCCACCACACGGGAGTCCGCCGGAACTAAGGATTTCACAATTATTTATATAGAAAATTACAGGAGAAAAAG
>OJNI01002220.1_pt1 | contig 10274 bp, 6 predicted proteins | sample 1597441 | NCBI WGS metagenome assembly OJNI01 (sample SAMEA2452131, study PRJEB22498) | human gut metagenome | reverse complement strand
GGCGGGGTGATCAAAGATATGGTGTAAAGAAACCAGATCTTGTGGCACCTGGAGTTGGAATTTTGGCAGCAGCACCGGGAGGCGGTGAAAACAGTTTGTCCGGGACGTCAATGGCAACGCCATTTGTCACAGGAGCGGCAGCTCTTTTGATGGAATGGGGGATTATAAGAAAAAATGATCCTTATTTGTATGGAGAGCGGATCAAAGCTTATTTTCATAAAGGTGCAAGGAAAATGAATGGATTTTTGGACTATCCAAACAATGAAATTGGATATGGAAAATTATGCGTGGCAGCTAGTTTGTATAAATAGAAGAACTTACGAAAAAAAATACAAATGATATTTGTAATTTTTGTATCGTATTTCCAATTTATATGATAAAATTAATAACACACTGGGAATACGAAAGGGGAAGAGACAATCATGAAAACAGAAAGATTTGATAAGAAACTGTTTAAACAGGAAGTACTCAATAATCTAAAGACTCAGTTCAGAGTTGAGCTTAATAATGCATCCCAGCAGCAGATTTATCAGGCTGTGGCTTATGCCCTAAAAGAGTGGATCATTGAGGACTGGATGGATACTCAGAAGACCTACGAAGAGAAAGACCCAAAGATTTTATATTATATGTCCATGGAGTTCCTGATGGGAAGAGCACTTGGAAATAACCTCATTAATATGAGTATGTATGGAGAAGTGAAAGAAGCACTCGATGAATTAGGCGTAGATCTGAATGCCGTTGAAGACCAGGAACCAGACCCAGCACTTGGTAATGGTGGTCTTGGAAGATTAGCAGCATGTTTCCTTGATTCATTGGCAACACTTGGATATGCAGCCTATGGATGTGGAATCCGCTATCAATACGGAATGTTCAAACAGAAGATCAAAGACGGATATCAGATAGAAGTACCAGATGAATGGTTAAAGAATGGAAATCCATTTGAATTAAAACGTCCGGAATATGCCAAAGAAGTACGTTTCGGTGGAAATATCCGTACAGAATATGATGAAGCAACTGGAAGAACCAACTTCATTCAGGAGAACTATCAGTCAGTTATGGCAGTCCCATTTGACTATCCGATCGTAGGATATGGAAATCATATCGTTAATACATTAAGGATCTGGGATGCAGAAGCGATCACTGACTTCCAGCTGGATTCTTTTGATAAAGGTGAATATGACAAAGCAGTAGAACAGAAGAACCTTGCAAAGAACATCGTAGAAGTATTATATCCAAACGATAATCACTACGAAGGAAAAGAGCTTCGTTTAAAACAGCAGTATTTCTTTGTATCTGCAAGTTTACAGGCAGCAGTAGCCAAATATAAGAAAAACCACGATGACATTACAAAACTTTACGAGAAGATGACGATCCAGATGAACGATACTCATCCAACAGTATCTGTTGCAGAACTTATGAGAATCTTAATGGATGAAGAAGGTCTTGGATGGGATGAAGCATGGGAAGTTACAACAAAGACTTGTGCATACACAAATCATACGATCATGGCAGAAGCATTAGAGAAATGGCCAATCGACTTATTCTCAAAATTACTTCCTAGAGTATACCAGATCGTAGAAGAAATCGACCGTCGTTTCGTAAACAAGATCCGTGAGATGTATCCAGGAAACGAAGAGAAAGTCAAGAAGATGGCGATCCTTTGGGATGGACAGGTACGTATGGCACATATGGCGATCGCAGCAGGATATTCTGTCAATGGTGTTGCAAAACTTCATACAGAAATCTTAAAGAATCAGGAATTAAAAGATTTCTATCAGATGATGCCAGAGAAATTCAACAACAAGACAAATGGAATCACACAGAGACGTTTCTTAATGCATGGAAACCCATTACTTGCAGATTGGGTAACAAAGAAACTTGGAACAGACACATGGGCAACAGACCTTTCTTTAATGTCAGGACTGAAGAAATATGTGGATGATCCAAAAGCTCAGAGAGAATTTATGGATATCAAACTGCAGAATAAAAAACGTCTTGCAAAATATATCTTAGAACACAATGGCGTAGAAGTTGATCCAACATCCATCTTTGATGTACAGGTAAAACGACTTCATGAATACAAACGTCAGCTGATGAATATTTTACATGTGATGTATCTGTATAATCAGTTAAAGAAGAATCCAAATATGAAGTTCTATCCAAGAACATTTATTTTTGGTGCTAAGGCAGCAGCTGGATACCTTCGTGCAAAACAGACGATCAAACTGATCAACTCTGTAGCTGATAAAGTAAATAATGATGCATCCATTAAAGGTAAGTTAAAGGTTGTATTTATTGAAGATTATCGTGTATCTAATGCAGAATGGATCTTTGCGGCAGCAGATGTCAGCGAACAGATTTCAACAGCATCCAAAGAAGCATCAGGAACAGGTAACATGAAGTTCATGTTAAATGGTGCACCAACACTTGGAACAATGGATGGAGCGAATGTAGAGATCGTTGATGAAGTTGGAGCTGAGAATGCATTTATCTTCGGTATGAGCTCAGAAGAAGTTATCAATTATGAGAATAACGGTGGATATCATCCATATGAGATTTACCAGAATGATAAAGACATCCATGAAGTCTTAGATCAGTTGGTAGATGGAACATATGCAAATGGTGATCCAGAACTTTACAAAGATCTGTACCAGAGTCTGTTATTTGGTGATACAGGAAGCCAGGCAGATATGTACTTCATCTTAAAAGACTTCCGTTCATATGCAGAAGCTCAGAAGAAAGTAGAAGAAGCATATAGAGATACAAAAGGATGGGCTAAGATGGCGATGACCAACACAGCAGGATGTGGCAAGTTCTCATCTGACCGTACAATTCAGGAATATGTTGATGATATCTGGCACTTAGATAAGATCAGATAGTCTTATATAGAGTCTTGAAATATAGTATTGAATATGATAAGTTAAGAGGAAGAGTTCCCAAAGGAGGGATTCTTCCTTTATTCATGTAAAAACAGATGATAAAATATTTCAAAAAAATTGCAAAAATATTAAGAATGTGTTAAAATTCGAATGTAAAAAGAAATATCAAGAATAAAGATGAAAAACAAAGAAAGGGAGTAACAAATGAGGAACATTATAAGGAAACTTGCAGTGTGCTTTCTGGCATGGATATTGGTCTGCACAACAGTTGTAACTGGGCATGGAATGCATACGGCAAAAGCAGCACAGACATTTAAGATTCATTTTATTGATGTCGGATGTGCAGATGCTGCATTATTACAGTATGGAGAAGGAACAGAAGCAAAGTATGCATTGATCGATACAGGAGCAAACCAGTATCATAATACAAAGGATACGACGATTGACACAACAAAGACACCAGTCTATGAATATTTAAATAAGATGGGAGTAAAACATCTGGAATTTATACTTCTGACACATCCTCATCAGGATCATATTGGAGGTATGGAGAAGATTCTTTCTGATACAACGATCAAGATCGATAAGATTTATGGGAATGATCTGAATATTCAGTACTTGAAAAGCAGCGAGGATAAGAGCAAGCAGTCTTCAGATGAAACAAATTGGACAGAATTTGATACCAAAATATACAAGAATTTTAAAGCAGCTTTAGAAGCAAGAAATAAACTTGCTGAAGAAGCAGAAGACAAAACAGAGAAAGAAAATCTAAAAGTAGATTATGTAGTGCCAACTGCAGGAGAAACAATTAGTCTTGGAGAAGCAAAAATGACATTCTATGGTCCATTAGAGAATGATTATCAATATGGTAGAAAGGTTGATTTGAATACAAGACAGGAAAATAAATATTCTATCGTTACAAAGATCGTTTACGGAAGCAACTCTTTCTTAATGACCGGAGATGCCCAGAAAGAAACGATCGAGAAGATCATCGCGAAGGGATATGATCTGACAGCACAGGTGCTCAAGGAGCCACATCATGGATTTCAGGATGTCACAGAAGAAGAGTTAGCCAATGGCTACCAGTATTCTGATCATAAAACAGTGATCGATGCATCACAGGCTAGTATTGCGATCATCAGTAATGGATACATGAATACAGGTGGTGTTCCATATACAAAAGTCTTAAGAGACTTATCAAAATTAGACGTTTATGAGACAGGAGATCGTGGAACGATCATTGTAACATCCGATGGCTCACAGTTATCTATCCAGACAGAGAAAGGAGATAACCAGCCAAGTGTCAAAGGAAAGGAAAGTGATGATGAAACATCATCGCCAGTGATGAAATCCATGAATATCACAGCAAATACAACAAAGCCTTTGACAGCAACAAGTGTGGATGCTGCGAATACCTATGATCGATACGAAAAGAAGAATATCACAGTAAGATTTTCAGGAGTAGCTCAAGGATTTACAAAATTGACAAGCATTGAATATAAGTTTGTGCCAAAAGGTGTGAATAATAAAACCATAGCATATAAGACAGGAAGTTCCTATACAGTCAAAAATGGAAATTGTGGAAGGTTTTATGTAAGATATAATACACCATTAGGATCAACAGAGATCAAACTTCCAGGCTTTACAGTTGATACGAAAGCACCAACCAGTGTGAAGATCAAAGCGAATAAGTCAGGAATCAAAACACTGTCAACATCTGCAAAGAATACTTACAGTAAACGGATCAAGAAATCTGTCAAATTTACATTTAGTGCTAATTATGGAACCAGTGGAAAATCCATGACACAGTATAAATTTGTACCAAGAGGGAAAAAAGCTTCCAAGTACAAATGGAAAACAGCAAATAGTGTAACTTATAAGACAAGAAATAAAAAAGTTCGTTTATATGTAAGATATATTGATAAATCTGGAAATATCACAACAAAGAAGACAAACGGATTTTACGTAACTAAGAAATAACAAAGAAAACGCTAGGATAGAAGTATGAAATATTTTACAAAGAAGATCATAGCGGTACTGCTGACAGTGATGCTTACAGGCATCACTGTTTTGCACGTATCGGGAGGTCAAACGATCAAAGTTAATGCAGCACAGACATTTAAGGTTCATTTTATCGATGTGGGGGCCGCTGATGGAGCTTTACTTCAATATGGAGAAGGAGAAAACGCGAAGTATGCCCTGATTGATTCTGGGGCTTATTCTTATGAGACGACAGATCACGATACGATCGATGTATCAGACCGTGTGCATCAGTATTTGCTGGATCATGGAGTAAAGCATCTGGAATTTGTTGTTCTAACTCATCCACACGGAGATCATATCGGTGGAATGAAGAAGATACTAGAAGATAAGAATATTACGATTGATACGATTTATGGGAATCCATTGGAGTTTGAATATCTGGAAAGCAGCGAAGATAAAGAAAAGCAAACAGAAGAAACAGCCCGATGGACAGCATTTGATACACAGACTTATCAGACATTCAAGAAGAAACTAGAGAAGAGGAATTCATACAAAGATGCATCATTGCATATCCAGTATGTTGTGCCACAGGCCGGAACATCCGTAAAATTAGGCGAAGCGGTAATGACCTTTTATGGTCCGTTAGATAATACCTACAGGTATGGAAGAGCACAGGATGCACCCAATTTAAATACAAGACAGGTAAATAAATATTCGATAGTGACGAGGATCGTTTATGGCAGTAATTCATTTTTAATGACAGGCGATGCACAGCAGGAAACGATCAAAAAGATTGTAGCTAGAGGTTACGATTTAAGTGCACAGGTATTAAAGCAGCCACATCATGGATATCAGGATGTTCGTTTGCAGGATAAACCGAAAGGTCGTTATGTATACGATTCAGATCATAAGTATCTGATCGATCGAACAGGTGCAAGTATTGCGATCATCAGTAATGGATATAAAAATGTAAATCAGACACCAGAGAGCAATGTACTTCGTGATCTGTCAGGAATGGATGTTTATCAGACATCAGATAAAGGAACGATCGTAGTATCGTCCGATGGTAAGAATCTAAGTGTGTCAGCACAAAAAGGTGGTAATGTACCAAGTCATGCGGGATATGTTGTGAAACAGAAGCGTACCCCTTTGATGCAGAACGTTACAGTGCAGGCAAATACAAAGAAGAAAATGACACCACTTCGTTCCGATGCCTCTGCAGCATATCAGCATTATGAGAGAAAAAACATCAAGATCAGGATTTCAGCACAGGCAAAAAGCTTCACAAATCTAAAACAGATGCAGTACAAATTTGTGAAAAAAGGAACTTCCAAAGGAAGTGTACCATACAAAACCGGTACGACATTAACGCTCAAAGACGGCATGATAGGCAGGGTTTATGTGAGGTTTGTCACAGATGCAGGGATAGATGAGATGCAGCTTTCAGGAATCGCAGTAGATAAAAAAGCACCAACAAAGACGAAGATCAAGGTTAACAGATCAGGGATCAAGACATTGAAAACGTCAACAAAAACGTCTTACAATAAAAAAATCAAAAAGTCAGCCAAATTTGTATTTTCAGCATCCTATGGAATCAGCGGGAAATCAAAGACACAATATAAGATCGTGCCAAAAGGCAAAAAAGCATCCAAATATCGATGGAAAACGGCGAATAAGATAACCTATAAAAAGAAGAACAAAAAAGTGAGTATCTATGCAAGATTTATCGATAAATGTGGAAATATCACACAGCGAAAGAGTTCTGGATTCTATATTACAAAATAAGGGAAGAAAGATATAGGAAGGCTTGGCTTGTATGCGAAAAGAGAATTTGTTATACTAAGAGGCAGAAGAATTAAAAATGCAAAGCAGGAGAAAGATTATGAACAGTAAAGGAAAAGGAATCATTACAGCAGTTATAGTTGTCCTGATCGCACTGGCTGCTTTTTGCGGATTTGGATATATCAGCCAAAGAATGACAGCAAGCGAAGGAATTACATATCTTGATAAGAAAGAATATCAGAAAGCATACGAACAATTTGACCATGCAGCAGGGAAATTCACTCTCATTTTCACAAAGCAAAAGAAAGATGTTTTATTCTACGAAGGAGAGGCTCTTTATCAGATGGGAGAGTATGGGAAAGCCATAGAGATCTATGATGAGCTGATCGATCATGGAGAAAGCCGGGCATATTCTTTGAAAGCATTGTCTTGCCCAGCAGAAGAAGATAAACAAAGCAATAGATGTATGTGATCAGGGAATAAAAGAGCATCCAGACGATGGAGAGATCTATTGTACAAAATATGCGGTGTTAGCAAAGCAGGAGAAGTATACACAAGGGCTAAAAGTGATCGAGACAGCATTAAAACAGAAGGAACTTGATAATAAGAAGGAAGTTTTATTCGCTAGGATCAGTGCGTATGAATCCATGTTTGATTTTGATACAGCATATCATTATGCAAAATCTTATGTAAAAGCCTATCCAAAGGATGCAAATGGCAAGAAAGAGCTGACATTTTTGGAGACACGATAATTTCGTGACAATTTCATGATAAGAGTTAGGGAGGACGAAAGTCCTTCTTTTTTTTGCGCAGAAGCAGAAAAGATCAATTGAAAATTGTGCAAAATATACAAAAATAGAAAGCAAAAATCATGACTCTATACAAAAAATAAAATTTTGTGAAAAATAAGTTGACGAAATTTAGGTTTATGGCTATAATCAAATTACAAAATAAAATTTCATATAAGACAAAAGTGAAAAAATAAATTTTGTTAGGGGGAAAGTTATGAAAACAAAGGCAGTAAGACTTTACGGAGAAATGGATTTAAGACTGGATGAATTTGAACTGCCAGAGATGCAAGATGATGAAATTATGGCAGAGGTTGTAACAGACAGCTTATGTATGTCCAGTTACAAAGCAATCACCCAGGCACAAAAACACAAAAAAGTACCAGATGATATCAGTGAAAATCCGATCATTTTAGGACACGAATTTTGTGGAACGATCAAAAAGGTCGGTAAAAAATGGAAAGATCAGTATCAGGAAGGTGACAAATTTGTCATTCAGCCTAACATTGGTGATATCAGAGGCTATGCCCCAGGATATTCTTTCCATCATATGGGAGGGGATGCCACAACGATCATCTTTTCTGATCAGGTTATGGAAAATGGTTCACTATTAAAATACAACGGAGATTCCTTCTTTGAAGGATCTCTCGTTGAACCACTGTCATGTGTCGTAGGTGCATTTAATGCACAGTATCATATGAAGAAAATGTATTCATATGAACATGTGATGGGAATTAAAGAAGGTGGAGCGATCGCACTTCTCGGTGCAACAGGGCCAATGGGATTTTTAGCGATCGACTTTGCAATCCATGGACCAAAGAAACCAAAGACGCTGGTTGTCACAGGAAGAACACAGAAGAAGATTGATATGGCAGCAAGGTTATACACAGTAGAAGAAGCAAAGAAGAATGGTGTAGATCTTGTATACGTCAATACAAGAGATATAGCAGATGTCAATAAAAAGCTACGTAAATATTCAGAAAAAGGATTTGATGATGTCTTTATCTTTGCACCAAATGAAGAAATGGTAACATACGGAGTTAAAATGTTAGCATTCGATGGATGTTTGAATTTCTTCTCAGGGCCTGCCGATCAAGAATTTTCATCCAGAGTAAATTTCTATAATATTCATTATAATTCTACACATTTTGTGGGAACAAGTGGTGGAAATACGGAAGATATGAAACAATCCATTGAACTGATCGAGAGCAAGACAGTCAATGTTGCAAAGATCGCAACACATATATTAGGGCTTGACCATGCGGTTGAAACAACAAAGGCGTTACCAGAACTTGAAGGAAGTAAAAAAATTGTCTATACGCACAAAAAATTTCCATTAACAGAGGTTGACAAATTCGATGAAAACAGCGATGATGAGTATATCAGAGAATTAAAATCAATCGTAGAACGCAATGGTAATTTATGGAGCGCAGAGGCAGAAAGGTATTTCATACAGAATGCTCCTGAGATTTAGAAGGGAGTAGTATGAGTAGTGATATCTTAGTTAGAGACCAGATTTTTTCAACATATGATAGTTTATATGATGCAGAGAAGAAAGTAGCCGATTATCTGATCAGTCATCCATCTGAAGCGATCGAGATGTCTGTATCAGAACTTGCATCTCACTGTGATGCGAGCCAGGCGACGATCATCCGTTTTTGTAAGAAGATCGGGTGTAAGGGATTTCATCAGTTGAAGATCAAGCTGGCCGGAGAACAACGACAGCAGGAAGAACAGGTGATATCGAACGAGATCGATATCGATCAGATGGACAAATCACTCAATAATATCATGATCAGTAAAGTGGAAGAGATCAAAGCGACGTTTCACAATTTTAATCCAGAAGAATTAAGAGAGATCGTGGATTTGATCATACATGCCAATCTGATTGAATTCGCTGCGATGGGAGATACGATCCCGATCGCACTGGATGGATCTTACAAGTTCAATCAGTTAGGATTGAAAGCAGTTAGTTCAACAATTTGGGAGAGTCAGGAAGCATTTTCCAGAACTTTGAGAAAAGGTGATGTATTTTTTGCGATTTCTGCCTCTGGGGCATCCAAAAGACTTGTGAAGATGGTAGAGATCGTGAAAGATAATGGTGTAACAACAATTGCGATCACCAATCAATCCAAATCGCCACTTGCAGAGTTATGTGATCATGTTTTGCTGACAGCAACAAGAGAACACATTTTCCATGATCAGGTTAGTTTCACAAGAATGGCAGCGATGTCAGTGATCGACACACTGTTCTTATTACTGTTCTCCACAAAATGGGATTCATTTGAGAATGTGGCACAACACGAGCAGTCTGTTGCAGAAGAAAAATTATAAAAGGAGATCATAACGATGAATAACGATTGGTTAGAATTAGAAGGGAAGACAGTCATCGTCACAGGCGCAGCATCCGGAATCGGGAAGGCAGTTGCGCAGGAGTTTTTGAATATTGGGGCGAATGTAGTTATTTCTGATATGGCAGAGAATGCACCAGAGATGGATGCAAAAGAAGGCCAGTTATTATATGTAAGAACAGATGTAACAAAAGTTTCTGATGTTGAAGCTATGGTAGCAAAAACAATAGAAACATTCGGAACAATTGATGTACTAGTGAATAATGCAGGAATCAATATTCCACGTCTGTTAGTTGATCCAAAGGATCCAAAAGGACAATATGAATTAGATGAGGCAGTATGGGATAAAGTATGCAATGTAAATTTAAAAGGTGTTTTCTTCTGTGCGCAGGCAGTTGGAAGGATCTTGGTTGAAAAAGGTGAAGGTGTCATTATCAACATGTCTTCTGAAAGTGGTCTGGAAGGATCTGAAGGACAGAGCGTTTACGCAG
>OJNI01002214.1_pt1 | contig 10302 bp, 8 predicted proteins | sample 1597441 | NCBI WGS metagenome assembly OJNI01 (sample SAMEA2452131, study PRJEB22498) | human gut metagenome | reverse complement strand
GCTGATCGAATGTAAAGATCCGATCGACCGTCTGGATGACAACCTGAACGACATCATCCCTGACAATCCTAACCAGGCTTATGATATGTACGACGTAATCGGAACCATCATCGATAACGGTGAATTCCTGGAAGTACATGCCGACTATGCCAAGAACATTATCGTAGGTTTCGCCCGTTTCAACGGCCAGACTGTCGGTATCGTAGCCAACCAGCCGAAAGTAATGGCAGGCTGTCTGGACAGCAACGCTTCCCGCAAGGCAGGCCGTTTCGTCCGTTTCTGTGACGCTTTCAACATTCCTCTGGTTACATTGGTTGACGTACCGGGATTCTTACCGGGTACAGGCCAGGAATATAACGGCGTTATCCTGCACGGAGCTAAATTGCTTTACGCTTACGGTGAAGCTACAGTGCCCAAAGTTACTGTAACATTGCGCAAATCTTACGGTGGCGCTTACTGTGTGATGAGTTCCAAACATCTGCGTGGCGATATGAACTACGCATGGCCGACAGCCGAAATTGCAGTTATGGGTCCGAGCGGTGCTGTAGAAGTGATCTTCGCAAAAGAAGTGGCTGCCTCGGAAGATCCGAAAGCTTGCGCAGCAGAAAAAGAAGCCGAATACAAAAAAGCATTTGCAAACCCGTATAATGCCGCTCAATATGGCTATATCGACGATGTTATCGAACCTCGTAACACTCGTTTCCGTATTATTCGTGCTTTACAACAATTGCAGACTAAGAAGTTAAGCAATCCTGCTAAGAAACATGACAATCTGCCTCTATAATTCTTAAAACAGGAAATGATTATGATGAATAAGAAAATAGGGGTATTGCTACTGTTTGCTTTGCTCGTTTCATTCGGGGCAAAAGCACAGCTCGCAACCTCCATGCGAATAAATGAAGTGCTGGTCATCAACGAAGATAACTTTGTCGATGACTACGGTAAACGTCACGGCTGGATCGAATTGTATAATTCCTCCGCCGGAACGGTGAACATCGCAGGATGTTTTCTGACGGACGACAAAAACAATCCGAAGAAATATCCGATCCCTAAAGGAGATGTATTGACACAGATTCCTCCGGGACAGCACGTGCTCTTCTGGGCAGACAATGAACCGGACCGGGGTACATTCCATGTCAGTTTTTCTTTGGATCCGACCAAAGAGAACTATGTAGCCTTATATAATGCGGACGGAAAAACCTTGATCGACGAAGTGACTATACCTGCAGGACAGGTAGCAGATGTCAGTTTCGGACGTATTATCGATGGTAAGGAAGAATGGGCACAGTTAACAAAAGTAACTCCCAGCACGAATAACCTGACGCTGGACTCAAATGAAAAGATAGACAATTTCAAGGAAAACGACTCTTGGGGTATCGGTATGACCATTACTGCTATGGCAGTGGTATTCCTTGGATTATTCCTGTTGTATGTTATCTTCAAACAGATTGGAAAAATTTCCATCGCCGTCAGCAAACGAAATGCCAAGAAAGCAGCTGGAACCACACCTATTGCAGACAATGCAGGACAGGAATCCGGAGAAATATTCGCGGCCATCGGTGCTGCCCTTTATGAGATCAGCGACGACAACCACGATATCGAGAATACCGTGCTCACAATCCGTAAGGTGCAACGTGCTTATTCACCCTGGAGTTCCAAAATATACGGTTTGCGTGAAATGCCCAAAAAGTAATCACCCCTAAAAACAAACAAGAATGAAAAGTTTCAAATATACCATCAATGGTAATGTATATAAAGTACATATTAACTCAATTGTAGAAGATGTAGCCGAAGTGGAAGTAAACGGCACTCCTTATCAAGTAAAAATGGAGAAACCGGCTAAAAAACAAATGGTGACATTAAAACGTCCCGCACAAGCTCCTACCACAGCAAGTGGTGAACCTGTTATTTCACGTCCGGCAGCCTCTACAACCAAAGGAGCAGTCAAAACTCCGCTACCAGGCGTAATCCTGCAAATAAAATGTAACGTCGGCGACACAGTGAAGAGAGGACAAACCCTGCTTGTCCTTGAAGCTATGAAGATGGAAAACAACATCAACGCCGATCGTGACGGCAAGATCATCGAAATAAAAGTAAACAAGGGGGATTCAGTGCTGGAAGGTGCCGACCTCGTCGTAATAGGATAATATTATGTTAGGATCAGTATTATTACAAGCAGCAGGAGTTGCTCATGAAAGTTTTCTCCAGTTTCTGGGGAAAAATCTTGAGCTATTCCTTACATATACAGGAGTCTACAACGCGACCCCGGGTCACCTTATCATGATCCTTATCGGTCTGTTGTTCATATTTCTGGCTATTAAATATGAATTTGAACCCATGCTTCTTATCCCGATCGGCTTCGGTATCTTAATCGGTAACATACCTTTTAAAGATGCCGGACTACAAGTCGGTATTTATGAACAAGGTTCCGTACTGAACATCCTTTATCAGGGTGTAACCTCCGGATGGTATCCGCCACTGATCTTCCTCGGTATCGGAGCCATGACAGACTTTTCGGCATTGATCTCCAATCCAAAACTGCTGTTGATCGGTGCTGCTGCCCAATTCGGTATTTTTGGCGCATATATCATCGCTCTCCAGATGGGATTCGAACCGAACCAAGCCGGTGCTATCGGTATCATTGGTGGTGCTGACGGTCCGACGGCCATCTTCTTGTCTTCCAAGTTAGCTCCGAACCTGATGGGTGCTATTGCGGTATCAGCCTACTCTTATATGGCACTGGTCCCTATCATCCAGCCACCGTTCATGCGCTTATTGACAACTAAAAAAGAGCGTCTGATCCGTATGAAACCACCGAGAGCTGTTTCTTCTACAGAAAAGATCGTATTCCCGATCGTAGGTCTGTTGCTGACTTGCTTCCTGGTTCCTTCCGGTCTCCCCCTGTTGGGTATGTTGTTCTTCGGAAACTTATTGAAAGAAAGTGGTGTAACACGTCGTTTGGCTGAAACAGCTCGTGGTCCGCTGATCGATACAATCACAATCCTGTTAGGTATCACGGTAGGGGCTTCCACACAAGCAACCCAATTCTTGACCATCGATTCCGTCAAGATTTTCGGCTTAGGAGCTTTGTCATTTGTGATCGCAACTTGTGCTGGCGTATTGTTCGTTAAGGTATTCAATTTGGTTTTGAAAGAAGGCAACAAAATCAATCCGCTTATCGGTAATGCAGGTGTTTCTGCCGTCCCTGACTCTGCACGTATTTCACAAATCGTAGGTCTGGAATATGATCCGACCAACTACCTGTTGATGCATGCCATGGGTCCGAACGTAGCAGGTGTAATCGGTTCTGCCGTAGCAGCCGGTATCCTGTTAGGATTCTTAGGATAAGTCCTTTATTTTACATAAAAAGCCTCCGCATCGCCTCGATACGGAGGCTTTTTATGTAAAATAAAGTATAAAGTTTCACCTGGTAAGGCTACTAAACAGTGCCACAGCTTATCCAAACTTCACGAGTATCCGGGTCTCTCCATCTCCTACACCCAAGTCTCGAGAGAGTGCTCAAACTGTTTATTTGCAAAAACCTGCCTATCTTCATCAAAAAACGAACCTTTTTAACATATTTGGAATCCGACGAATATAGACAGCATAAAATACGCCCTGTAAAGGTGTGTTCTTTACAGGGCGTATATATAGAAAATTTATTTATCCTCAGAACAGCGGATTAGCCACCTTTTCCTTCAACAAGGCCAGATCGACTACTTGGCGGATATCATCCACATAATGGAAAGTCAGTCCTTTCAGATAGTCGGGCTTGATCTCTTCGATATCTTTCTTATTCTCTTGACAGAGGATCAGTTCCTTGATTCCGGCACGTTTGGCTGCCAATATCTTTTCCTTGATGCCACCTACCGGAAGGACTTTACCCCGCAACGTGATCTCGCCGGTCATAGCCAAATTACTGCGCACCTTACGCTGCGTAAAAGCAGACACCAAAGATGTGACCATCGTGATACCCGCACTCGGACCGTCTTTCGGAATCGCACCCTCAGGTACATGGATATGGACATTCCAGTTTTCGAACATACCTTCGTCAATACCGAATAGCCCGGCATGCGAATGAATATATTCAAGTGCCAACATGGCAGATTCTTTCATCACGTCACCTAAGTTACCTGTCAAAGTGAGCTTTGAACCTTTTCCTTTACTCAAACTCGATTCCACAAACAGGATCTCACCACCGACAGCCGTCCAGGCAAGTCCGGTTACGACACCCGCATAGTCATTTCCCTGATATTTATCACGGGTATATTCGACTGCTCCCAAATAATCGTGCAGATCTTCGGGACGTATCTGTGCGGGAAGCTCCTCGTCGGAAGCCAGCTTACGGGCCAACTTACGCATAATCTTGGCTATCTTTTTATCCAGTTCACGAACGCCGCTCTCACGGGTGTAAGATTCGATGATCGCCTGCAACGTCTTTTTCGGGAATTTCACTTTTCCTTTCGACAGACCGTGAATCTCCAATTGTTTCGGGACCAGATGACGGGCAGCGATTTCCACCTTTTCTTCCATGATATAACCACTCACTTCGATCAACTCCATACGATCCAGCAACGGCTGGGAAATCGTGTTCAAGTTATTGGCAGTCGCGATAAACATAACTTTGCTCAAGTCATAATCTATATCCAGATAATTATCATGGAAAGCATTGTTCTGCTCCGGGTCCAACACCTCAAGCAAAGCGGAAGCTGGATCTCCCTTGAAATCATTCGTTACCTTGTCAATCTCGTCAAGAATAAACACGGGGTTTGAAGTTCCAGCCTTCTGGAGGTTCTGGATGATACGTCCGGACATTGCACCGATATAGGTACGGCGATGACCACGTATCTCCGCCTCGTCATGCAAACCGCCCAACGAAACCCGAACATACTTGCGGTGCAAGGCTTCTGCGACCGATTTTCCCAACGAAGTCTTACCGACTCCCGGAGGCCCGTACAAACAGATGATGGGCGACTTCATATCGCCTTTCAATTTCAGCACCGCCAAATGTTCGATGATGCGCTCTTTCACCTTCTCCAGCCCGTAGTGATCACGATCCAGGACTTTCTGGGCATGGGCAAGATTGAAATTATCCTTGCTGTATTCGTTCCAAGGCAGATTGATGATCGTCTGCACATATTGCGTTTGGATGGAAAAATCAGGAGATTGCGGATGCAGACGTTCCAACTTGCGCACTTCCTTTTCAAACGTTTCGGCTACAGACGGCGACCATTTTTTCTTGGTAGCCTTTTCGCGCAGTTCCTTTATCTCCAACTCGTTGATATTGCCCCCCAACTCTTCCTGGATGGTCTTGATCTGCTGTTGGAGAAAATATTCCTTCTGCTGCTGGTTAATATCCTCGTGCGTCTTCATTTGGATGGATGTTTTCAATTCCACCAACTGATACTCCCGGTTCAGGATGAACAAAAGACGGTACGCTCGGTCTTTCAGGTTACCGATCAACAACAAATCCTGTTTTTCAGACGATCCGTTGGGAACATTGCAACAAGAAAAATTGATCAGGTAAAGAATATTTTTATTATTCCTTATTGAAAATATCAAGTCGCGGGGCGGTTCGGAAGCAGCTCCGAGCATCTTGATCGTCAAATCTTTGATAGTCGAGACAAGCGCCTCGAACTCGCGGTCGGACTTGTCCGGCATGACGTCCTCAAGCAATTTGATCTTTCCGGTTAGGTAAGGATCGTAAGCGGAAAGCTCTTCCAGTTGGAAACGCTTCTTACCCTGCAGGATCACGGTCGTCGTTCCATCAGGCATTTCAAGCACGCGGACAATATCAGCCACGACTCCCGTCGTATACAAATCTTCCATCTTCGGATCTTCCGTATTCATATCCTTCTGGCAAACCACTCCGATCAGACTTTTCTTGTGGGCGGCTTCCTTGATCAGGCGCATGGATTTAGGACGACCGATCATCACCGGCATAGCTACGCCCGGAAACAGAACCATATTCCGAAGCGGAAGAATGGGCAATTCCTCCCCCACCTTTTCCATACCTTCGGTAAAGTCTTCATCAACATCACAATCCGTGAGGATAGGCATTACTATACCAATATTATCATCCAGGTCGTTATACGACTCCTCGGCAAACATCGTTACTTTATCTTTCTTCATATATTCTTTGTCATAGTTGCGGAATATTCTTTTATCGACCGCAATTCTATTTTATACAATAAACGTGCCAAAGTTACTATTTTTAACTCAATTCTGACTACTTTTGCACAAAACAATTGACAATGGACCATTGACAATGAACAATTATTCAGTCAACTCCAATCGTCAATTGTCAACTATTAATTGTCAATTGCTATGTCAAATCCTTTTTTCCAATTCAAACAATTCACCATCCGCCATGATAAATGCGCAATGAAAGTAGGAACTGACGGTGTTCTGCTCGGCGCATGGACCGGAATAGAATCATGCAACCGCATACTGGACATCGGGACAGGGACTGGGCTAATCGCCATGATGCTGGCACAACGCAGCAAGGCGGTTATCGACGCTATCGATATAGATGCCGAGGCCTGTCTTCAGGCACAGGAAAATGCAGAATCCTCTCCTTTCGCCGAACGGATAAAAATCCGGCATTCCGCCCTGTCTGATTTCGCACAAACCGATACGGGCTTATATGACCTGATCGTATCCAATCCCCCTTATTTCGTCGATTCGTTGAAATGTCCTGACCAGAAGCGGAACACGGCTCGCCACACCGACACGCTGACATTGGAAGATTTGTTGCAGGACAGCCGCAAACTACTCGCCCCGCAGGGACGCATCGCTCTCATCCTGCCCTACGACCAAAAAGAACGTCTTACGGATTGTATCCGAACACAAAACCTGTTCCTTTCGAAAGAAACCTCCGTCATACCCGTACCCGGTGCCGAGCCGAAACGACTGTTAGCCGAGCTAACGGCAGAGCCACCCGTTTTTCCCACATTCTCCAGCCAGTTGACCATTGAGATTGCAAGACATCAGTACACTGACGAATATGTCAGCCTGACTAAAGACTTTTATCTAAAGATGTAAGGGAGTTTCTTATCGAAGAAACGAGTCACTTCGCCAAACAGGTTCTGCACCTCCTCCGTAAAGGAAACAGTTTCCGGTGTCAATACGTTCAATGATTTAGGAAGGACGGAGATTTCAATCCGGCTGTCCGCCATGATTGGCTCGCCATCCAGGTGCATGACTCCCGGATTCTGGCGAATGATCGTCACCTCTTTTCCTTTGAATGTTTTGATCTTGCTGTTACGGTCGATCTGCTTCGTAAACAGCTGGATAGCCAACGGCGCTATGTCCAGCGGACCGAAAGGGGAAAGGATTGTAATATCCATTTTACCATCCTGTATATTGGCATGAGGAGCAATAAACGCATTGTTGCCATACTGTGAAGCATTCCCGCAAGCCACCAAAAACGCCTTTTCTTTGACTGTCTGACTGTCGATCAAGAGCTCATAAGGCTCGGGTTGGTAGCTCAGATATTCCTCCACCGTATTCTTTATATAAGTAAGCGACCCGCGGCGTTTCTCCCCTGCAAACTTCTGGCTGACCGCCGCATCAAAACCGACTCCGCAGGTACAGAAAAAAATACGTCCGTTCGCCTTGCAACAATCAATTGTCGAAACGTGCCCCTTTACAATCAGATCGATCGCCCGGCGTACATCCATCGGAATATGCAGCTCACGCGCCAGACCATTGCCGGAACCTTTCGGGATAATCCCCAGCACAGCATCCGAATGGAGCATGGCGCGGGCAATCTCGTTCACAGTCCCGTCTCCCCCGACCGCAATCACGCAATTAGCTCCTTTATCGAGGGCTTGCCGTGTCAGTTCACTGGCATGTCCGGGATATTCCGTAAAAGAAATTTCCACACAACAATTTCCGCCCGCAAAGGCGGTTTCAATCATTTTCGGAATCTTCCTTTTCGAACCGACACCCGAAATCGGATTTATAATAGCCTGTATATTGATTGTCTGTCCCTCCATTCTTGCTGCTACTTACTTTGAGAGGACAAAAATAATGCTTTTGTAAAACTTTTAAAGCATTTCGGCTACTATAAGTTATTTTTTTACTACTTTTGCGGCTGGATTTGCCGAAACATAGATATTATGTAGTAAGCAGATCTGGGTTCTTTTAGAATAACAACGTAGCGAGAAAATCATTCTCTGTTAATTATAATATGAAACTTTTACAAGAGAAACTATCAAAGTACGATGCACCTCAGCGGGCTATGGCCGCAGGAATTTATCCATACTTCAGAATGATTGAAAGTGATCAGGATACAGAAGTAATGATCAGCGGTAAAAAGGTCCTGATGTTTGGTTCTAACGCCTATTTAGGCTTGACAAACCACCCGAAAGTAAAAGAGGCGGCAATTGATGCCATTAAGAAATATGGTACAGGTTGTGCCGGTTCACGCTTCCTGAACGGAACGCTGGATTTGCACATTCAGTTGGAAAAACGTCTGGCCGAATTTGTCGGAAAAGAAGATGCCATTGTTTATTCTACGGGATTTCAGGTAAACTTGGGTGTAGTATCCTGCCTGACAGGACGTGAAGACTATATTATCTGGGACGAGTTGGATCATGCATCCATCATCGAAGGACACCGCCTTTCCTTCTCTACCAAACTGAAATACAAGCATAACGATATGGAGTCTTTAGAAAAGCAACTCCAGAAATGCGAACCCGACAAGGTGAAGCTGATCGTTATCGACGGTGTGTTCAGTATGGAAGGCGACATTGCCAAATTACCAGAAATCGTTGCGTTAGCCAAGAAGTATAATGCAAGCGTGATGGTAGATGAAGCTCACGGTTTGGGGGTTCTGGGCGATCATGGTCGCGGAACCTGTAACCATTTCGGCGTAACTGACGACGTAGACCTGATTATGGGTACATTCAGTAAGTCGCTTGCTTCTATAGGTGGTTTCATCGCTTCGGACAAGGAGACGATCAACTATCTCCGCCACAACTCACGCTCTTACATATTCAGTGCAAGTAATACTCCCGCCGCTACAGCAGCAGCCGGTGCAGCACTTGATATCATGCTGAGTGAACCGGAACGCATCGAGCATCTGTGGAAACTGACTCACTATGCATTGGACGGATTCCGTAACATGGGGTGTGAAATCGGCCATACCTCAACACCGATCATCCCGTTGTTTATCCGCGACAATGACCTGACATTCCTGATCGTAAAAGAATTGTTCGAAGCCGGTATCTTCGTAAATCCAGTAGTCTCTCCGGCTGTTGCACCTGAAGATACGCTGATCCGGTTCTCGCTGATGGCAACTCACACGATCGAACAGCTCGACTACGCATTGGAAGCAATCCACAAAGTATTTAAAAGTCACGGCCTGGTTAAGTAAATCAGTACGGACAATGATATCGAAAAGGGCAAAGCGGAACATTCTGTTTTGCCCTTTCTCTTTATAATTCATTCTTCATTTGCTACGAACCAAATATTTTGACTATTTTTGCGTAATTGTACGCACTATAAATACATTATATATACCAGACAAATGGATTTTAAATTAAATACAGGAAGTTGCTGCATGGGTAAAAAAGGATGCAGCAAGATACAAAATAATAAGCTGAACACCTACGACTGGCTTTGCGACGTGCCCGATGCGGCAAATGCAACCGATTACGTGGAAGTGCAGTTTAAAAACACCCGCAAAGGATATTACCTCAACAGTTCCAAGATACCTCTGGAAAAAGGAGATTTAGTCGCAGTGGAAGCCAGTCCCGGACATGACATCGGGACTGTGACGCTGACCGGCAAGCTCGTCCTTCTCCAAATGAAAAAAAACAATGTCCGTACCGGCGAAGGCAACGAGCCTAAAAAGGTATATCGCAAAGCCAAACCGATATCGAAAAATACGAAGAGGCGAAAGCTAAGGAACACGCCACAATGATCCGTTCGCGACAGATCGCTGCCGACTTGGGACTGAATATGAAGATCGGGGACGTGGAATACCAGGGTGACGGCAATAAGGCGATCTTTTATTACATTGCCGACGAGCGTGTTGACTTCCGCCAGTTGATCAAAGTACTTGCCGAAGCCTTCCGTGTCCGCATCGAGATGAAGCAGATCGGTGCCCGTCAGGAAGCCGGACGCATCGGAGGTATCGGCCCTTGTGGACGTGAATTGTGCTGTTCAAGCTGGATGACGAGTTTCGTATCGGTAGCCACCGGAGCCGCCCGTTATCAGGATATCTCCATGAACCCCCAAAAGTTAGCCGGCCAATGCGCCAAGCTGAAATGTTGCATCAACTATGAAGTGGAT
>OJNI01002211.1_pt1 | contig 10308 bp, 9 predicted proteins | sample 1597441 | NCBI WGS metagenome assembly OJNI01 (sample SAMEA2452131, study PRJEB22498) | human gut metagenome | reverse complement strand
GCCGAGCCGAGATAGGCCCGCGCCTCGTTGCGCGCGGTGGCGATCTGCAGGTCCGGCGTGAAGAGCTTCAGAAATTGTTCGGCCGAGCCGTAGCGCCCTCGCATGTCAGCGACCTCTTGTTGCCTCTTGAGCCATGAGGAGGATTTCTGCCCTTCGGGCTGCTTCCCCATGATCGTTTGATGATTGATATCCATAAAATCCTGTTTTTTGAGTGGTTGTGTTTTTATTTGTATTTCCATTTCTATTTTCCGGGGTTTTTGCTGCACAAACGGTCGTTTCCGTAGCAGAAACCTCCGTTTCCGTAGCAATAACTCCGACGGGAGCCGTCTGTCCGCCGGTTTCGGTGACGATAACGGGTGGCGGTATTTTGGGTGCCAGCAGGTTGAGTTCCGCATCGATTTGCATTGCCGTCCGGCGGCTGATCTCTTCGAAACGCTGCTGGATGCCGACGGACGAGAGTATCTGCCGGTATTCCATCAATTCGCTGTCGAAGAGGCGTATTTGCACGCAAAATTCGATGATTTCCTTCACTAACTTCTCGTCCTGCCCGGTCGTGAAACCGATGTCGAAGCAAAAATCGCCATTGTAGCAGGCGTAATAGCCGTTCTCGCCGTACGCTTCGCACAGGACGGCTATATAAATGCAGATGCCGTTGCATCCGTATCGTTGTGCAAGGCGCTGTATTTTCCTGTCGGACATGAAATGCGTGTCTAACGGAAAATAGCCGAGCCCTTTTCTTCTTGGTCTTGCCATTTTAATAGTGTTTTTTTGAATGTTGTTAAAAACCGCTGGTTAACTTTCCCGGTATATGAAAAAGGGGGAGAATGAATTGATGGATTTAGTCGTAGCGCAAACCAAAAAGTCGAACTCCGGAATTTCCATTAAAGATTCGACTTCCTGGTTCTATGTCGCAAATATAACTTGATTTTTTATGATTATAAAAGGTTTGTAAATCAAAGTTTATTGATTTTACCTACGCCTTTCTTCCGGCGGATGGAGAGGAGATAGAATTGATATGTTTGTATATGTTAAATAATACAATATCCCTCTGGAAATGAACTTGTTTTATATCGGGTTGATTATTAGGTGTTTGCTGAAAATGATGTTTGTTAAAAAATATTACCCCTGCGGGAAATTTGAAAAATATGGGGTATAAAATCGAAATAGACGCAAGGGAATTTCGATTTGGACCAACGGGTATTTGGGAGAATGATACAATAAGGGGAGGAGATGGGGGATAAGCTGGAAATATCAAAAGGAGATATAATTTTGCATAATCCACCCTACAAAATCGGTGTGCCATGATATGAAATGAAAAAATTAGGCTTAAATAAAGGGGATATTTCATATCTTTATGCCCAAATAAAAAATATCGAGAATAGGTGCGACTTTTCGAGGTTGCAAATATGTTAGGTATTGAAATAAAGGATTCAATAGATCGCTAAAGAGTGGATAAGTATGATATCTAAGGAAAAACAAATAGAAGATCATTTTATTAATAAATTAATAGATTTAAAATATACCTATCGTGACGATATCCGTGATAGGAATTCATTAGAGAGGAATTTTAGAACAAAGTTTGAAACATTGAACAGAGTTCATTTGACCGATTCTGAATTTAGTCGTCTACTTGAAGAGATCATTGACGCTGATGTTTTTGCTTCTTCTAAAAGGCTGCGAGGAATCAATACGTTTATGCGTGAAGACGGGACGCCGTTACAATATATGCTGGTCAATATCAAAGATTGGTGTAAGAATGATTATGAGGTGATAAATCAGTTGCGTATAAATACCAATAACAGCTATCATCGGTATGACGTGATTTTATTGATCAATGGCATTCCTGTAGTTCAGGTAGAGTTGAAGGCTTCGGATGTAAGTCCTCGCCGGGCAATGCAACAAATTGTTGATTATAAAAGTGATACGGGTAACGGGTACACGAACACATTACTCTGTTTTATGCAACTTTTTATCGTAAGCAATCAGGCAAATACTTACTATTTCACCAATAATAACGATCAATATTTCAGTTTCAATACAGATGAGCAGTTTTTGCCAGTCTATCAATATGCGACAGAGTCAAACAGAAAAATAACACACCTTGATGCGTTTTCTACGGCATTTTTGTCGAAATGTACATTGGGAGAGATGATTAACCGCTATATGGTTTTGGTTGTCAGTGAACAAAAGTTGCTCATAATGCGTCCCTATCAGATATATGCGGTAAAAGCAATCATAGATTGTATTCATCAAAACAGAGGTAACGGTTATATTTGGCACACGACAGGAAGTGGCAAGACGCTTACATCATTCAAAGCATCTACTTTGCTAAAAGATAATCCCGATATTGATAAATGTTTGTTTGTGGTAGACCGTAAAGATCTGGATAGACAAACCCGTGAGGAGTTTAATAAATTTCAGGAAAATTGCGTAGAAGAGAATACCAATACAGGGACTCTTGTTAGACGCATGTTGTCGGACGACTATGCCGACAAAGTGATTGTAACTACCATTCAAAAATTGAGTGTCGCTCTCGATTCGTCCAATAAAAACAACTATAAGGACCGTTTAATCCATCTAAAGGATAAACGTATTGTATTTATTTTCGATGAATGTCACCGTTCCCAGTTCGGATACAATCACAAGGCAATCAAAGAGTTCTTTCCGAACGCCCAACTCTTCGGCTTCACCGGAACACCAATATTTGAACAGAATGCAACCTATACAAAAATAAGCGGAGAGCAAGCCTCGTACAAGATCACGGAAGATATTTTCCCAAGCCGGCTGCACGCCTATACCATAACACATGCTATCGAGGACAAAAACGTCTTACGTTTCCATGTCGATTACTTTAAGCCCAAAGAGACAGGTGACCGCCGGGCAGATGGTACGCTCAAGAAGCAAGCGGTGGTAGATGCGATATTATCGAAACATGACGCTGCAACTCATTCCCGTAGGTTTAATGCCATACTTGCCACAGCTTCTATCAATGAAGCTATCGAGTATTACGAACTGTTCCGCAGCGCACAAGAAAGCCTAAAGCAACAGGATGAAAATTACGAACCGCTTAACATCGCTTGTGTATTCTCGCCTCCTGCCGAAGGAAATAAAGATATTCAGCAAATACAGGAAGATCTGCCGCAAGAGCAGGATGATAACCGTGAAGAGCCTGAAGAAAAGAAAAAGGCGTTGAAGACGATTATTGACGACTATAACCGGCAGTATAAGACCAACCATACGATTGCAGAGTTTGATGCCTACTATCAGGATGTGCAGAAACGCATCAAAGATCAACAATATAGCAATAAAGACTATCCACATAAGAATAAGATCGATATAACGATTGTCGTGGATATGTTGCTGACAGGCTTTGACTCCAAGTATCTCAATACTTTGTATGTGGATAAGAATTTGAAGTATCACGGTTTGATACAGGCGTTCTCACGTACCAATCGTATTCTGAACGATACTAAGCCGTACGGTAATATTCTGGATTTCAGAGGTCAGCAAGATGCCGTCGATGAAGCGATCGCATTATTCTCCGGGGAAAAGACCGATAATCCGAAAGAGATATGGCTTGTGGATTCCGCTCCGAAAGTGATCGAGAAGTTTCAGGATGCCGTTCGGAAGTTGAGTGAATATATGCAATCGCAGGAATTGGAATGCCGGGCAGAGGATGTTTATAATCTGCAAGGCGATGAAGCCCGTGCCGGCTTTATCAATTGTTTCAAAGAGGTACAACGATACAAGACGCAGTTGGAACAATATACGGATATTGACGAGCAGGAGAGAGCGAAAATAGAAGAACTGTTTTCGGAAGAGGCTTTGCGCTCGTTCCGTGGGGCTTATCTTGAAACGGCACAGCAATTACGCAAACTGCGGGAGAAAGGTAAAGGTCAAGAGGTCAGCCAACAGGTTGAAGACCTTGATTTTGAATTTGTGCTTTTTGCTTCAGCTGTCATCGACTACGATTATATAATGGGATTGATCGCCCGCTACACAAATAGCAGAAACAGCAAACAACGAGTAACCAAAGAGCAGTTGATCAGTCTTGTGGCATCGAGCGCCAACCTGATTGATGAACGAGACGATATTCGGGAATATATCGATAGTCTCGACGAAGTGAACGGTAAGACGGAACAAGAGATAAAAGAGGGGTACGAAGCATTTAAGGCGGAGAAATATGCTAAACAATTGGCATCCATTGCCGACAAACACGGTATCACAGCAGATTCGTTGCGTGAATTTGTTGAACAGATAATGGAACGAATGATCTTCGATGGTGAAAAACTGAGTGATTTGTTAGCTCCGTTGGAATTAGGATGGAAAGCGCGTATCAAGGCCGAATTAGCCCTGATGGATGATCTCATTCCATTATTGAAACGTTTGGCTGCTGGCCGTGAAATTTCAGGATTGTCTGCTTATGAAGATTGATGTTATGACAAAAGATAAGGATACAAAAACGGTTGTTCCACCTTTAAGATTTCCTGAGTTTTCAGAAAACGGCGAGTGGACTATAGTACCTCTGAAGAAACATGCCAAACTAATTACAGAAAAGGCAAAAAACAGGAATTATATACCTTTGAGCGTTACATCAGGAGTTGGCTTAGTGTCTCAAATGGAAAAATTTGGACGAGAGATAGCAGGAGAGCAATACAAAAACTACTATGTAATTAACAAATTTGATTTTGCATACAATAAAAGTGCTACAACTTCATATCCAGAAGGATATATATCAATGCTAAAGAACTTTGACAGAGGAGCTGTTCCTAATAGTATATTTACATGTTTTAGCGTTGATAAAAATGAAATTAACCCTCAATATTTAGACCAGCTTTTTCAAGACAACTTTCATGGGAAATGGCTTCGTAATTATATAGAGATTGGTTCTCGGGCAAATGGAGCATTAAGTATTGACTCTAAAATACTATTAAATATGCTTATTCCACTTCCTAAACTAAAGGAACAACTGAAAATAAAAGACTGCCTGAGTTGTTTGGATGATTTGATAAGTGCTGTGGCAGATAAAATAGAAACACTGAAGGAGTATAAAAAAGGATTGATGCAGCAACTATTTCCAGCAGAAGGCAAAACAACTCCGGCTTTTCGCTTCCCTGAATTTCAAAATGCAGGAGAATGGAAGGATACAACTTTGGGTGAAGAAGTATATTATGAAAATGGTAAGGCACACGAAAATGACATAAATGAAACAGGAAAATATATTGTCGTTAATTCTAAGTTTATTTCAACGGATGGAGAAGTTGTTAAATATACCGATAATCCATCCTGCTTGGCTAATAAAGGTGATATTTTAATGGTGCTAAGCGATGTTCCTAATGGTCGAGCAATCGCTAAATGCTTTATCGTAGATTGTAATAATAAATATACTGTAAATCAGCGTGTTTGCAAATTAACGCCTAAAAAAGCAGTAGCTCTTTTGCTATATTATAGCATCAATCGAAATCCTTTTTTATTAGCATTTGATGATGGGATAAAACAGACCAATCTGAAAAAAGATGATGTGTTGAATTGTCTATTTAGACTACCCCAAGAACCCCAAGAGCAACAACGTATTGCCGATTGCCTTTTGTCGGTAGATGAACTCATATCCACCGAGATCGCCAAACTCGACCAACTAAAAGCCCATAAAAAAGGATTAATGCAACAACTATTTCCTAAATTACAATGAGTAACGAAGCAAAAATATTCAAATACAACACATTGTCGGATGTTGCCGTCAGATTTCGTTCTGATTTAAACGATTTCAACTATGTTTTAGTATATGCTTATAATGGGACGGGAAAAACTCGTCTTTCTATGGAATTTAAGAACAGAGGTAGAGATACGGAAGCTAATACCAGAGATACACTATACTTCAATGCTTTTACCGAAGATCTTTTCTATTGGGACAACGACCTTGAAAATGATACGGAGAGGGTTCTCAAGATCAATGCAGATTCAAACTTCTTTAACGGGTTTAAAGAATTAGCATTAGAAGAGAAGATATTCGGTTATTTGCAACGATATGCAGAGTTCGATTTCAAGATCGATTATGAAGAGTGGCATATCTCTTTTTCTAAAGGGGAAGAAGATAAAATAAAGATTTCTCGTGGTGAAGAAAACATATTTATATGGTGTGTGTTCCTTGCCATTTGCGAACTGGTCATTGATGGAGCCGAGGCATATTCATGGGTTAAATATATTTATATAGATGATCCTGTGTCTTCGCTTGATGATAATAACGTTATCGCAATAGCCAATGATTTGGGCAATCTGCTGAAAAAGGATTCCGGAAAAAGAAAAATCGTTATTTCCTCTCATCACCATTTATTCTTTAATGTGATGTATAACGATTTAAAAAGGAATGGACGTAAAAGTTATTTCTTTCACAAAAACGGGGCAAACGGCTATACATTGAGGGCGACCGACGAGACACCGTTCTTTCATCATGTCGCAACTCTATGCGAATTAAAACGGCTCTTACCTAAAGAGGGGCAGACGATAGACGATGTGCAGATAAACACATATCATTTTAATATGTTGCGCAGTGTTGTTGAAAAAACAGCGGTGTTTTTCGGTTATAGCCATTTTTCGAAATGTATTCATGGTATAGAAGATGAAGTGTTATTTGGACGAGCTTTGGATTTACTTAGTCATGGTAAATATTCGATATACGAACCTGTATTCATGGGAAGAGATACGAAACAACTATTTGTCCGAATCCTTGATGCCTTTTTGAGAAAGTATGAATTTTACCTGCCTGAGATATTAATAGAAACAGAACAAGAAAACAGATAAAAATATGACAATAAAAGAACAGCACGAACTGGGTAAAACCCTGTGGAGAATAGCAGATGACCTTCGTGGTTCAATGATGGCAGATGATTTTCGCGATTATATGCTGTCTTTCCTATTCTTACGCTATCTTTCAGATAACTATATAGAGGCCGCAAGAAAAGAACTCGGAGGGGATTATCCAGATAAAGCACCGGAAGAACTGAAAGAGCATGGTGTTTCGACACCGTTGCAATTATGGTACGGAGAGAACCCGGCAGATGTATTGGATTTTGAAAAACAGATGCGCCGTAAAGTGCATTATGTGATTGAACCGGACTATCTATGGACTAATATTTACGAACTTGCACGGACGCAAAATGATGATCTTCTGAAAACACTAGAGAAAGGGTTTAAATATATCGAAAACGAATCTTTCGACAGGGCGTTTCAAGGACTTTTCTCCGAAATAAATTTGAACTCGGACAAGTTAGGTAAGAATTATGACGAACGTAACGCACTACTTTGTAAAGTGATAACAAAGATTGCCGAAGGAATCGCTCAGTTTTCTACCGATACGGATATATTAGGGGATGCTTATGAATACTTGATCGGTGAGTTTGCCGCAGGTTCAGGACAAAAGGCTGGCGAGTTCTATACGCCACAACAATTGTCGAGCATTCTGTCGGGTATCGTCACATTGGATACCCAAGACCCTAAGTCCGGAACGAAGAAAAAACTTGAAAACGTCTTGGACTTTGCTTGTGGTTCTGGTTCTTTGTTGCTCAATGTGCGCCACAGGATGAAAGCCAATGGGGGAAGTATTGGTAAGATATACGGACAAGAGAAGAATATCACGACCTACAACTTAGCTCGTATGAATATGCTCCTGCACGGAGTCAAAGATTCGGAGTTCGAAATCCATCACGGTGACTCACTTTTGAATGATTGGGATATGCTGAATGAAATGAACCCGGCCAAAAAAGTAGAGTTCGATGCTATTGTTGCAAACCCTCCATTCAGCTACCGCTGGGAACCTACGGAAGAGATGGGGAAAGATTTCCGCTTTAAGAACTATGGGCTTGCTCCCAAATCAGCCGCAGATTTCGCTTTCTTACTTCATGGTTTCCATTTTTTGAAACAAGACGGCACGATGGCGATTATTTTGCCTCACGGTGTGCTTTTCAGAGGGGGAGCAGAAGAACGTATTCGCACAAAATTGCTCAAAGACGGCAATATAGACGCAGTAATCGGATTGCCTGCAAATCTTTTCTTTTCAACAGGTATTCCTGTATGTATCTTGGTACTCAAGAAATGTAAGAAGTCCGACGACGTACTCTTTATCAACGCCAGCGACAAAGAAAATTTCGAGAAAGGCAAGAAGCAGAATAAACTACGGACTAAAGACATTGACAAAATCATAGACACCTATAAGCAGCGGAAAGAAGAAGAACGTTACTCTCGTCCTGTCTCGATGGACGAAATCGAAAGAAACGGTTATAATCTGAATATTTCACGCTATGTTAGCATTGCCAAAGAGGATGTGAAAATTGATTTGTTGCAAGTCAATAAGAAGTTGATCGAGCTGGAAGGTAAAATAGCTGATGCTTCCGAAAGACATAATAAATTTCTCGCAGAACTTGGCTTACCATTACTTACAAAGAGTAAAGAAGGTGAGACAAAACATTGACGGAGTAATCACACACAATTAAGTTGCATATTTTGTTTCGGTTTGCCTACATCCGCCCACACATCCCCACAAATGCCGACACACGCCGACAGATGACGACTGGGCTGTTTTTAGCGGGAGTATCTTTGTCATGTTTTCGAGAACAAAGCATTTCAAAAGTTATTCACAATTAAAAAAACAGAAACAGTTATGTCAGTAAAGTATCGTTTGGTAAAGAAGAAGAATTTGGGTAAAGATCAGGAAGCGGTTCCTGAGAAAGTGTATGCACAGCCGGTCTATATGGAACTGGTCAGTTTCGAATCCCTTTTGGACGAGATCGTCGAGGCGGGTATTCCGACCAACCAGGTGAAAGGGGTGATCGACCGTATGAATTATCTGATCCGCAAGCATCTGTCTGCCGGCCGACGCGTGCAGTTCGGTGAGTTCGGGAACTTCCGCTACGGTGTCGGTTCGATTGGAAGTACGACGGACGAAGATTTCGATCCGGAGATGATCAAGACTCCGCGTATCGTGTTCAGCCCGGGTTCGTTGCTCCGTAAGGCAAAACAGGATGCCAAGTTCGAACGGTTCGCTTTTGTCCCTGTTGACTCCGGAAACGGCAGTGGCGGGGGGGAAGATGACCGCCCCGGTGAATTGTAAGGGAAGCATCATACGAATAGGCAAGGAGAGCGCAGGTCACGAAAGGGGGCTGCGCTCTTTGTTTGCTGTAATGGAGTTGATATCAATAAAAATATCCTCAATTTTGTTGATGTTTAGAGGAAAAAAACTATCTTTGTTGATAAGTAAAGCAAAATGATAGTAACATTCGATAAAGAATATTTGAAAGTGCTGTATGAACAGGGTAAGGATGACAAAAAACATCGTTTCCAGCCAAGCATCGTGAGTCGTTACAAACGATGTGTTGATTACTTGAAACAAGTCAAGAAAATTGAAGAACTCTTCCTTATACCCTCTTTGCGTTATGAAGTTTTAGAGGGTGATAAGGCTGGTATTTCTTCCATACGAGTGAATGACCAATATCGAGTGGAGTTTGCTGTGGTGGAGAAAGGTGAGCCGAGGATCACCATTTGCAACATATTGGAATTGTCCAACCATTATAAATGAACAGATCCATGATAGAAGTAAAAGGCGTGAAACGGGATATGATAGCTAATAATTTGGAACCGTTTGAACCGACACATCCGGGGGAATTGCTTAAAGACGAAATAGAATGTCGAGGCATATCTCAACGGCAACTTGCCGCTGACATGGGTGTCTCATATACGGTACTCAATGACATTGTAAACGGCAAACGCTCCGTAAATACAAAGTTTGCTTTGCTTTGTGAGGCAGCCTTGGGATTGCCGGCTCATATATTGATAGGATTGCAAGCCGATTATGATATGCAAACAACTAAGCGGGACAAATCTTTCCTGAAAAAGTTAGAAAGTGTCAAACGGATTGTTGCGGTATTCTAAGTGGTAATTTTCATAATTTCCTCCGCATCCACCTTTTCCGTTTGTGTCAGGATGATCGTACCGCTTTTGTCGGCAAGGAATACGCGGGGGATGGTGCTGTCGGCAAAGAGGGAGTAGACGTTCCGGGCCGGATCGGCGAAAAACTTCATATCGTACTGATGTTCCCGGAAGTAGGCCGTTACTTGCTCTTCGGTTTCGTTGCGGGCGATCAGGAGTATGCGGACGGACGGGTTATCTTTATACATATTATACAAAGTGGAAATATTCGGGAAAGCCTCCCGGCAGTCGGAACAGGTCGTGCTGAAGAAAATAATTAGTGCGAACTTATTTTCCCTCAAATCCGCAACTAAGCTCTTCAGCGTCCTTCTTGCGTCTAAACGTCCTCTC
>OJNI01002206.1_pt1 | contig 10322 bp, 9 predicted proteins | sample 1597441 | NCBI WGS metagenome assembly OJNI01 (sample SAMEA2452131, study PRJEB22498) | human gut metagenome | reverse complement strand
CTGCCTGCTGTAACGTTAAGTCTGCCGCCATTAAGATGCACCTTTGTATTATCGGTTATAGCCGCACCGCCGTTACCGCCGTTACCTCCTGTGCCTTCATACAACACAGAAGATGTCATATCATCGTACCCTGCATCGCCGCCTTTACCGCCCTTGCCGCCGATAACAGTTACTGTGCCGCCTGCAACCGTGAATGAAGAAACATTTACTGCAGCTTTGCCGTCCGCACCGTTCTCTCCGTCAACCGCATCGGAACCGCTACACGTCTTACCACGACTGCCCTCACTGCCTGTAGCTCCGATAAAACCAATAACACCGCTTGCGCTTTCACTCTCACTATAAAAAGTTATTGTTGCGTCTGTGCCGGCAATACCATGGCTTACAATTACCTCTGCGCCGTTCTTGAGTATGACATTTACATTTCCTTTGAGATTCAGAGGATTTGTTGTATAGATATTAAAGATACCGTCAGCCACATACCACGTTTCTTTACCGGCAATGCCCCATGCGCTATCGGATGAAGCTATCTTTGTATAATCAGTTACCGTTCCGCTTACAACAGTACCGTCTGCAGACAGTCCGTAATAACTCACCGCTTCATCGGCAATTGCGTTTATCGCCGTAAAGGACAGCGATCCGACTGCAAGCACAGCAGATGTTGCTATGCTGGCTATGATTCTTGTTGAAAATGTTCTTTTCATTTGCCTCTCCTTATCCGAGAAATTTTAAATAATAATAAACGTTACTTACTATCATACAATTGTAACATTCCATAAAGAGAATTTCAACAAATATGGCACGAATGGTCAAAAAATGGCGGCGAATGGTAAAATTACCTTCGCCGCCTGACTATAATGAATGATTACTTATCAAAACCGAGCAATTTCTTCGTTCCTGCTTTTTCAAGCGCAACTGTCAGAAGCACGCCTGCTATAAGCCCTACAGCGCCCTGTATTGCGTTTCCGAAAATGCCTGCCGCCGCTGTTGCCACATTACCGTAAAGTATAATAGCATAAACGAAGTAGCCTGCCACCATAATTATTTCTGCCACAGCACCGCCGATTACCTTGCCGACAAGCGACCTGAAATAAGAGCCGTTCATAAAGCACTTTGCAATGTAGAATGCCGCTACTGCCATAAGTGCCTTGATTATCAGCGTTGCAGGCGCATAATAAGCATAACCTGTAAGCAGATCCGCCATCGCAGAGCCTATGCCTGCCGCCGCAACTCCCCACGGCGAGCCGATAAGCCATACCGATGTAAGCACCATTACATCACCGAGATTTACATAGCCCTTTGTAAGCGGCATAGGTATCTGTACCACCATTGTCGCAACACAGGTAAGTGCGGCAAGCACAGCCGCCGTAACCATTAATGTGAGATTTTTTGTCTTTACCATTTCTTTTATCTTCTTTCTTTTGTATTTGGCTTATTTGCCTTTTTTCATATCATTGGCGGAGTAAACGACCTCCGCATAGATAGCCGCAATAATTCTGTACAGCTCGACCGGTATCGTTTCACCGCTGTTGAGCATTACAAGAAGCGCCGCCGTGCTGTCGTCACGGTAAACGGGAACGCCGTTCTCGTCTGCGATATTTATAATCTTCTTCGCAAGCTCGCCAAGGCCGGACGCTACCACGACCGGAGCATAGTTAAGGTCGGGATTGTACTTAAGCGCCGCCGCAGCCTGCTTTCCTAAATTACGCTTGGACATTAAGACCCTTCCTCCTGTCAATTATTTTCGGGAAAACCTCAGTCAGCACATGAGGCTTTCTCAGCACCGCAGTTTCAAATTTTGCAGGCTTATAGCCGATATTCCTTATTATAAGGTCAATCTTATCGGTCAGCTTTTTTATCTTGAAGCCGAACTTTTCAGGATAAAGAAGCGACAAATTGATGTTTTCGCCCAGTGCGTACATATCGACCTCAAAACGTCCTATAGATTCAACGTCAAATGTCAGGAACAAGTGATAATTCTTCTGTCCGACAGGCGTGTTGTTAGGGTTATTCTCGTCATTATCGACCCACAGCTCGCCGAATGCCTTTGTATCCTCAATTTGCAACGGCAGGATATAGTGTGCAAGAGGCGTGAATACACCCGGTGCATTCAGAAGGCTCTGCAGAAGATTTGACGCATTGAAATCATCCAGCGACTGAATAGCCTCGTGATTTATATTCTTACCGATAAAATCGGTCAGCTTATCAAGAGTAGACGGTGCGGAAGGGATATTGCTCGAAGGCGGCAGCTCCTTACGCTGTGCCATCTCATTTACTATATTGGTGAAAAACTCAAAAAGCGTGTCACGCTGAGGTATATCCGGCATTTCACGGAGAATCTCGTTGAGATAATCGACAAGTGCCGCCATATCCTTGATCCCCTGAAAATCACGATGCACCGCAGGAATAATCTGTCGGCTGTCAGTGCCTGTGAGCATTGCCATTATTATATTCTTAAGTGTCTGCAATCCGGATTGTTTTCCTTCATCAAACGGCGATGTCAGAAACTCCAGTTTATCCCTGGACAAATCCAGCTCCGAAAGATAGCTTTCATCGGATAAATGCGACTTAATGAACAAAGACAGAGTTAATTTTTCAGCTTTATTGTCAAAAATGCTTAAATAGTCTTGATTTTCAGACTGATTTAGTGTATTATTATAACTATCAGGAATATCCGACATCTCGCTGAGCTGTTTTTTGCTGAAAATCTTTTTAAGAAGATTTCCAAATGCAACAGACAGTTCCCTACGCATATCATCCGACGGAATATATGCAAGGAGATTTGCAAAGCTCTCCTTGAGCATACCGTTGTTGGTGTTGTAGCGTGAAAGATTATGTATTATGAGCGGAATGAACGTCTGTGTTCTTTCATCGTTCAGAAGACTTGCGGAAACGTCCTTCAGCAGTGCGAGCGTTTCACTCTTGAGCGGCTCGAACATATCAGCCGCACTACTGCTCTTCCATTGTGAAGACAAATCGGAGAGCTTACGGGAGAGCGACTCGTTAGGTGAAAAATATTCGGACAGGAATTTGAGATTCGCACCGAGTGCATTAAGTATCTCCTGCTTGTTTGACGAATAGTTGAGTGCTTTCAGTAGCTGACCGATACTTTCTTTTATATCGGGGCTTGTGGTGGTCTTCAGGATACCGTGGAGCAGCTTGTAAAACTCATCACCGCTGAACATCGTGTTCTGCTTTTCCTGGTTCTGAATCTCACGGACCAGCTTTTCGGGAGCAAGATAAAAGCTCTTGATAAGCTCATCCATATCGTCGTAAAGCTCTGTGTAACCGTTGATCATCGTCTGCTCGAGCAGATCCGAGCTTAACAGGTTCTTGAGCGTTTCGACCGCCATAGTGGGATCTTTTATCTGAACAGTAAGCGGAGCGAGATTCTTTCTGCCCATCATCATAGCGGCGGCGGAATCGTTATCCTGCGCCGTAGATGCTTTGATAGGCTGAGCAAGCTCGACCATATCAAACGGTTCTATATTACCGTCATACTGCCGGTTAGTGAACGAATAGCTCTTACTGTTGGAAACAGGAGCCGTAATCTGTGGAATGTTGGGCATATATATTTCCTTTCAGATGCACATTTTAAAGCTGTGCATCGCATTGCTTGACTTTAAGTTTAGCACATTTCAAGGGATTTATCAATATCAATCTTACGATTGCAAAATAAAAAAATCAGGGAAAGGCGGTTTTGTATATGGCAAAGGTTGAACCCGGCATGGAATCCATGCTCGAAATGTACATATTTGAAACCAATACGTTGCTTGAACAGCTCGATGAAATTCTTCTCAGAACAGAGGATGCAAATGTATTCTCGCAGGAGGATATCAACGAGATATTCAGAATAATGCACACAATCAAAGGCTCGTCTGCGATGATGGGATTTGAAAATCTCCAGCATCTTGCACACAAGGGCGAGGATATGTTCTTTGTAATAAGGGAGAAGCCCGAAATTGCGAAGGACGCACATTTTGTATATGAACTTATATTTGAGGTTTCCGATCTATACAAGGCTGAAATCGAGTATATACAGAATTCGGGGGATGATGACTATACACCTACCGACTTCTCGGAAACGTTCAAAAAGCTCGAAGACGCAACGGAAAGATTAAAGGCAATGGAAAGCGGTGCCGCTCCTTCGGAAAGCGCTCCTGCTGAAAGCGCTCCTGCGGCAAAGCAGGAAGCATCTGCCGCTCCTTCAGGAAGCAACGTAGAGGGAAGCATGACCGTCCGTGTATTCTTCGAGGACGGCTGTAAGATGGAAAACCTCCGTGCTTTCCTTCTGCTGACAAAGATAAAGGAAGTTGCCGAAGTTATCAGCTGTACTCCTCCCGATGTTGAATCCAATGCGGATACGGCAAAGGATATTGTCGAGAACGGCTTCCTTGTGACCTTCAAGGGCTTCGACGGAGACAATGATACGGTAATTAAAGCCATAGAAGGTGCAGTCAACGTTGAGTCTTATGAGATAATAGACACACCGTCTGCGGCACCTGCCGAAGAAAAGCCTGCTCCCGCACCGTAAAAGAGGCTGCTCCCGTTGCCGCCCCTGCAAAGACGGAGGAAAAGCCGCAGGCTCAGCCTGCTCCTGCAAAGCCTGCCGCAAAGAGTGCGGTCACAAAGGCTCAGGAGGACATTAAAAAGGCTAACGGCGGTCAGAAGCATAGCCTTATCAGCGTAAATCTGTCAAAGCTTGACACACTGCATGATATTGTCGGTGAAATCATAACGACCGAGTCAATGGTAATAGCAAACCCGGATCTTGAGGGTCTTGAGCTTGAGAGCTTCTCAAAGGCTGCAAGACAGCTCAGAAAGCTGACAGACGAGCTTCAGGATACTGTAATGTCTATCAGAATGGTACCGCTTGCAGGCGTATTTCAGAAGATGGGCAGAATTGTCCGTGATATGAAGATAAAGCTGAACAAGGAAGCAGAGCTTGTTCTTGAAGGTGAAACGACCGAGGTTGACAAGAGCATAGTAGATAACCTTAACGATCCTCTTATGCACCTTGTAAGAAACTGTATGGATCACGGCATAGAGGACGATATAAATGTCCGTATTGCCGAGGGCAAGCCCGAAAAGGGTACTGTAAAGCTGTCTGCAAAGCACTCGGCAGGTGAAGTTATCATCACCGTTTCAGATGACGGTGCAGGCATCAACTGCGAAAAGGTTCTTGAAAAGGCAAAGGAAAACGGACTTCTTACAAAGCCCGAAAGCGAATATACAACGAAGGAGATCCAGAATATGATTCTCCTGCCCGGCTTCTCGACCAATGATACGGTTACGGAATACAGCGGCAGAGGCGTAGGTATGGACGTTGTACGCAGTAATATCGAACAGTGCGGCGGTACACTTACCGTTGAAAGCGAAGAGGGCAAGGGTTCAAGCTTTATAATCAGAATACCGCTCACACTTGCGATAGTTGAGGGTATGAAGCTGAAAGTCGGCTCTACTATCTTTACAGTGCCGATTTCATCTATAAAGGAAAGCCTTATGGTTGCAAACAACCAACTGCTCAACGATACAAAGCAGGGCGAAATGATAATGATAAGAGGCGTGTGCTATCCTATCCTCCGTCTGCACGAAAAGTTCAATATGCCTACAGAGGTCACAAAGCTTGAGGACGGTATCCTGCTTCTTGTCGATGTCGGCGGAAAGAATGTCTGCCTGTTTGCAGATAAGCTGATAGGCGAACAGCCCGTGGTTGTAAAACCGTTCCCGAAATACCTCAGCCAGTACAATATCAAGGCGGAGGGTCTGTCGGGCTGTACCGTAATGGGCGACGGCACAATATCGCTTATAATAGATGTAAATAATCTTATCGGCTAAGGAAACGGAGGCTTTACTTTGTCAGAGAATTATAATGATAAATTACAGGAACTTCTGAACACGCAGAAGGCAATGGAGGACGCAAAGAAAGATCCTCAGAATACAGAAATAACTAAGGTACTGACCTTCTATATCGGCGAGCAGGTATACGGCATTGAAATACCCGATGTCATCGAAATCATTGAAGTGCCGCCCATAACCGCCGTACCCGGCGTACCGTCTTATATCAAGGGCATAATCAATGTCCGCAGTAAGATCGTTCCTGTTGTGAACATAAGAAGCAGATTCGGCAAGGAAGAGATTCCTTTCAACGACCGCACCTGCATAATAATCGTTTCGACAGGTGATGATGTATCGGTCGGACTTATCGTTGACAGCGTTGCGGACGTTATTCCCGTAACCGAACAGCATATATCAAAGACACCGGAGCTTACAGGTGTAAACTCGAATAAATTCATCAAGTCCATTCTTGAAATGAACGATGGAATAAAGCTCGTCCTTGACGTTTCAAAACTGATAGACGAACACGCAAGCGAAGAAATGAAGTAAGGCAGGTGAGCCGTAATGCTTAAAATAACAGATAATGAATTCAACCGTCTGGTATCATTCATGAGAGAGCGCTACGGTATAAACCTTTCTCACAAACGCACACTTATCGAGGGCAGACTCGGTAATATGCTCGTTGAGCGAGGATTCAAAAACTACGATGAGTATCTTGACTGCTGTATGAATGACAGAAGCGGTAAAGAGCTTGACGGTCTGCTTATAAAGCTGACCACAAATCATACTTATTTTATGCGTGAACCGGAGCATTTTACTTACCTTACAAGCACCGTTCTTCCGTTTATAAAGCAGGCCAACGCAAAAAGCAAAACAATGCGTATATGGAGCGCAGGCTGTTCAAGCGGAGAAGAAGCGTACACTACGGCTATGCACATAAGCGAATTTCTGGGCAGTGAAAAATCCTCGTGGGATACAAGGATACTCGCTACCGATATTTCGCTGAAAACACTTGCAGGCGCTCAGAACGGCGTATATCTGGAAAGCGGACTTACGGATCTGCCACCCGGCTGGCTTGAGAAGTATTTTGACAGGATAGACGGCGAAAAATGTAAGGTAAAGCCGGCGCTTCGCAACGAAGTGATTTTCCGCACGTTCAATCTGATGGAGCCGATACCCTTTAAAAAAGCTCCGTTTGATCTGATTTTCTGCCGTAACGTAATGATTTATTTTGAAATGGAAACAAAACTGGCTTTAGTAAAGCGGTTTTACGATGTGTTAAGACCGGGCGGATACCTGTTCATCGGTCACGCAGAAAGTATTCCGAGAGATTCAACCGATTATGAATATATTAAACCTGCTATTTACCGCAGACCGCTTAAATAACGGCTTTGCACAATATGACGGCATAATGCCGCAGACGGAGGTGAGGTTTTGCCTCTACGCATACTTATAACAGGAACCAGTGCAGCTGTAAGCCAGGTCACAAAAACGATCATCGACCGCAGTCTGCATAACTGTAAATCTGAAATAGTTGACTATAAACAGCTTTCTCTTTCTGCCAAAAAAGCAGACTATGATTTTGCCGTTATAAACGATCTGATGGCGGATGTATATTATCGTCTGCCGTCGGCGCTGAACGATGTTCCGTCGGTGCTCATAACCAATAATGACAGAATACTGAATGACCCGAAGCGATTCGGGCTTTTTGGTGCAATCAAAAACACAAGCGGCGGTGCGGCAGGTCTTGTTGCTTTTGAAAAAGAGCTGATAGCTATCATCAATAACGGCACTCATAATACGCTCGAGCGTAAATCTGCCGATAAACTGCATTTTGATAAAATCATGCAATCGCCCGACGGCAGCGATCCTGCTGTTCTTTTCAAAAAAGCGACAGCGCCGCAGAAAAACAAGCGGAGCGATATAATCAGACCTTACAGCAACAGCGGTAAGATTGAAATGATAGCGATAGGCGCAAGCACAGGCGGCACAGACGCCATAATAGAAGTTGTGCAGGATCTCCCTGCGGATACTCCGCCTATCGTAATAGTACAGCATATGCCTGTCGGATTCACGAAAATGTACGCCGACCGCCTTGACCGCATATGCAAGATGAACGCTAAAGAAGCTGAAAACGGCGACAGACTGCAACAGGGTCTTATAATACTCGGACACGGCTCGGAACAGCTTGAGGTACACAGGGACTCAGTTGGGTTATATGTTACCTCAAAGCCCGGTGAAAAGGTTTCGGGGCACTGCCCTTCTGTTGATGTTTTGTTCAGCTCTGTAGCAAAGGTCACGGGAAAAGGAACTATAGGTATAATTCTCACAGGAATGGGACGTGACGGTGCTTCAGGTCTTGCCGAAATGAGAAAATCAGGCGCATATACGATAGGTCAGGATAAAAATTCCTGCGTTGTATATGGTATGCCGTGTGTTGCTTTTGAAGAAGGCGCAGTCATAAAACAGGCTCCGCTTTCTGATATAAAGAATATTATAATAGGAATGTTATAATGGCAAATTACCAGGAAAGAAGAGAAAAAATGTCAACAGCAAAGAAAACCCTTTCTGTCATTACAGCCGTAGCAATTTTTGCAATTGCGGCTTTGATGACAATGTGTGTTACGCAGGTCGCATCAGCGGCAGAGATGAACGGTAACACAGCAACAGAGCTTGTCAGCTTCATCGGCACAGGCTGGAACTTAGGAAACACCCTTGACGCAATAGGAGGCGGAAACAGCCCTTCCAGCGAAACGTCATGGGGAAATCCGAAAACAACAAAGGCGATGATAGACGCCGTAAAAGCACAAGGCTTCAGCGCAGTAAGAGTACCTGTATCGTGGGGCAACCACACGACCGGCGACAACTTCACTATCGACTCTAAGTGGCTTGCAAGAGTAAAAGAAGTTGTAGACTACTGCATTGATAACGATATGTACGTTATCCTGAACATTCACCACGACACATCCACACAGTACTACTACCCTTCATCTGAATACAAAGAACGGTCGGTGAAATTTGTAAATTCAATATGGACGCAGGTAGCAAAATATTTCAAGGATTACGACCAGAAGCTGATATTTGAAACGCTCAACGAGCCAAGACTTGCCGGCACAGGCGATGAATGGTGGTTTGACGTAAACTATCCGAATAATGCTGTCCGTGATTCAATCAGTGCAATAAACGCACTCAATCAGACAGCGGTTGATGCTATCCGTGCGGCAGGCGGTAAAAATACCGACAGATGTATAATGGTTCCCGGATACGGTGCATCCATAGACGGCTGTACAACATCAACTTTCAAATTACCGGATGATTCTACGCCCAATCGTCTTATCGTATCGGTACACGCATATACACCTTATAATTTTGCTCTTAACGCAAACGGCACAGCTGAATTTACGAATGATCTGAAAAATGAAGTGGATTATCTGTACAGCACAATAAAATCGCATTTTATTGATAAAGGTGTCCCTGCAATAATCGGTGAAACCAGTGCCTCCAACAAAAACAATGCAGCTGAACGTGTAAAGTGGGCACAGTATTATATGGGCAAATCCGCCGAATACGGCGTGCCTTGTATGCTGTGGGATAACAATGCGTTCAATGGCAGTGACAAGGGCGAATGCCACGGTCACCTCAACCGTTCAACGCTCGGCTGGTATGATAAGGCTTTTGTTGATGCTGTAATCAAGTACGGCAAGCAATCGGAATCTCCCGAATCAGGATTGTCAACAGTCAAAGTCTTCAAGGTTAAATCAAAGACCAATATAAGCGCAAACTTACAGTGGGATAAAAATACCAGTGCTTCGGGCTATGAGCTTCAGAAGTATAACGGCTCGAATTGGGAAACAATAAAGACATTCACGAGCAATGCAAATACGAGCTTCAACGTAACAGGACTTAAGGCAAGCACAACGTTCAAGTTCAGACTCAGAGCGTATAAAACTATAGATAATGTCAAGGAATACAGTGCGTTCACTTATCTTGACGTCAACACAAGACCGTATACCACAACGGGAATGAAGTGCAGCAGTAAGACAAACGTAAGCGCAAACTTACAGTGGAACAAGAACATATCTGCTAACGGCTATGTTCTTGACAAGTATGACGGCTCAAAGTGGGGGTGACGATAAAGACATTCACGAGCAATGCGAATACGAGCTTCAACGTAACGGGTCTTAAGGCAAGTACGACATTCAAGTTCAGACTCAGAGCGTACAAGACTATAGGTAAAGTCAAGGAATACAGTGCGTTCACTTATCTTAATGTCAACACAAGACCGTACACCACAACGGGAATGAAGTGCAGCAGTAAGACAAACGTAAGTGCAAACTTACAGTGGAACAAGAACAGATCCGCTGACGGTTATGTCCTTGACAAGTATGACGGCAAAAAGTGGGTGACAATAAAGACATTCACAAGCAATGCGAATACGAGCTTCAACGTAACGGGTCTTAAGGCAAGCACAACGTTCAAGTTCAGAC
>OJNI01002203.1_pt1 | contig 10339 bp, 9 predicted proteins | sample 1597441 | NCBI WGS metagenome assembly OJNI01 (sample SAMEA2452131, study PRJEB22498) | human gut metagenome | reverse complement strand
AAAAAAGTAATTCAAAATTACTTTTTTATATTTTCTTTCCACAAATAAAACAAACTTGAGCATCTTCTTTTAATCTAGCACCACAATGTGGACAAGTTTTAAAGGTTTGATTATTATAAAAATTTTGTTCAAAGCTAGTTGTTTTAACATTATCATCAAAATTATTATTACTTACTTTTGTTTTTTTATTCATTTTTAATTTTCTTACTATTATTAACATTAAAAGAATTATAACAACAGCAATTAAACCAAACACAAAATAATTATGTGTTGGTTTTTTTTCTGTTACTTGTTCGCTAGGTGTTTCTATTTTTCCATCATAACCTATTACATTAACACCATTATCAGTATATAAATAAATTACATTATGATTTGGTGTTAAATCAAGTTCTTTAATATTATTATCTTCAAAATCAACATAAGTAACATTTGTCAATTTTTCTAAACCTTTAACAGAATTAATATTATAAGAAACACAAGCCAAAGTTGGCATTTTAGAAAGTTCTTCATCAGTTGCTACATAAGTTTTGGAATCCCTATTATTTATCCCATTAATTTCATCCTCATTTAAATTCATAATAACGCAATCATAAAAATTATCATCATCAAAATTAGGATTAATTGGTTGTGCTTCTACACTGCCTATAAAAATAAACAAAAAAATAAAGCAAAATAATTTTTTCATTTTATCACCTTCTACATTAATTTTATTTTAACATTTACAATTGAATTTAACAATATAAAGAAAAAAAGAAATCACAAAATAGTGATCTCTAAAGTCTCCAAAAATGTATTGAACAACTATTATTATCTCCATAACGTTTATTTATAGGACTTATAACCATAACAGAATTACTTTGTTTTTCTAAACTACCGTTATATTTCAATTTACAAGAATTTCTTAAAACAAAATACTTATTGATTTTTTTTATTAACGAGAAACGTAACAGTAGTTTTTGATGAGGGAGATATGTCATCTAAATTAATCGTTAGTGTATGTGTATCAGTGTTATAAGAATATTTTGATTCATCTGCTGCAACTCCATTAATCGTAACACTTTTTTCAACAAATTCAACCAAACTATTATCTATAGTATCGGTTATAACAGGTTGTGTGTAAGCAGTATCTGTTTGATTATCAATTTCTATTGTATACGTAAGATTACCACTACTCCAATTTTTCTTATCTGCATCTTTAGTTAATATAAGTCCATCAACAATATTTACTACTGAAAGATTAGAGGTAAGCGAAGTTGAAATATTATTGTAATTTCCTACAGCAGTTGCTATATTATTTAATTCGTTCATAGTCACCTCCTTATAATAAATTATATGAAGATAACTAAATATAAATTAATCAGTTGCTTGAATTTTTCTTCTACAATACTTACATGTACCTACCTTTTCGGTAAGCATATTATCTGCTCCACAATATGGACAATAAACCACTTTAGTATTTTTTGCTTTTTCTTGTTTTCCGATATTTCTCTTTCTTGCTTTTCATGAGAATTTATATATGAAGTAATGAAACTCATAAATTTGTTAAATATATTATTTGTTATACATGATATTAATAAAAATATAATTCCTACTGTTAACAAAAGTTTACTATATTTTAACAAATCACTATTATACCATTTTAAAATATCATCAGTTAAAATATTTATTTTCAATAAACTTAATCCCTTAGGAATTAATATCAGCCCACCTATCACAATCATAACAATTGGTGTAGAGATTTTTTTGTTAGTATAAACAAAACATCTCATCAAAAGCAAACATATTCCTAAAAATGGAACAAAATATAAAAATATCAATATTACAGGTAAACTACTTAATAATTTTAAAAATATATTATTTTTCATTCTATCACTTTCCTTGTTAGTTAATATATAAAAACCTCGTTTTCAGTATCCACAAAACGAGGTTTTATAGTTTTAATTATTTCTTCTCTTTATTATTTGTGAAATCATTAACCATTTTTACTATTGAATTATTCTCTGTAATTGAATTTAAAACTTTATTAGTTGCACTCTCTGAACTAATTATAGTATTATTAGCACCTGCTATTTTTGAATTTGTTACGCCTGTTATATGTCCAACATAAGTATCAACTTTTCTTAAATTATTGACTTCTTTTTGTGTTTCTGTTTCATATTTATGTCTAGCATTTGAATTTCTATATTTAGCATAGATATATAAGAAATAAATAATTCCCGACAACAAAAATAACCAGTTATAATCAAAATCAATAGACATCATTGCTATAATACCTAGAATTTCAACTAAAAATGATATTCCAAATAATTTTGGCATATGAATAGGTACACTACCCATTGTTTCCTTTGTTCTTGCATTAACTGCAACATAATGAAGAATTTTTTTATTACCACTTACTTGTTGATAACTATATAACCACACTGGTAAATATGCAGCTTTCCATTGTTGCCCTTTTATATCAAATTGTTGTTCTTTCCATGCTACTCCACGGTCATATTGTTCTAATGTGTCATTTACCGCAAATTTAGCAATATCTTTAGATTGAGTTTCGGCTAAAGTACTTAATTGATCAACATTAGTATCTCGTCTTTCTGAAGTATATCCTTTTAAGTAATTAGCATCATATTTAACACAATTTTCAACATCAAAAGGCATTATTGCATTAATAACATTATTTGTTTTATTTGATGATTTATTATTTAATCTATCTGAATTAGATTCAATTGTTAAACCTGAAATGGTTAAATCAAATTCTCTTTCAACGTTATATACGTCAGCATCATAATATGTTTTAGCATTATCACCGCTACCTCTAACGTACTTTCTAATTAATTGTTCCCCTTCTCCTGCTAATTTAGCATGTGAATTAACATCTACTACCATATATGGAAAATATACTCCCATAATATTTTGTGTTGTGAATTCTTTTCTAAATTTAGGGTGAGCATAAAATTTTCTTTTTCCAACGAAATCTTCAATTTGTTTCTTAGCTACATCTTTCGTTACTTGGAAAGGCAACACTACATCTGGAATACTTCCATTTGGAATTTGTTGATTAACAGATAAAGTATTTCTACACCAGTGACATCTTGCTTGTGTTGCAGATGCAGTATCAATTACTACTTCTGCTCCACAGCTTGAACATTTAAATGTTAAAACATCGTTATTTCTTGAGCACCAGAGCCTATTATTTTTCCTTCAAGATTAGAAACATCAGTTTCTAATCCTTTAACTTTTTCTGGCTCAAATTCATGTCGACAAAAATTACATCTTAGTTTTCCTGTATTAACGTTTAATGATATATCGGTGGCTCCACATTTTGGACATTTATTTTGTCCATCTTTAGAATCTATGTCAGTTTGAACAATTTTTACTTCATCTTTTACATCATTATTTTCAAAGATAGATTCTTGCATAATTAAATTCCTAATAAACTTTTTTTCTTAGCATCGAAATCTTCTTGAGTTATTATTCCTGCATCTAATAATTCTTTAGCTTTTTTTAATTCTTCATAAGGGTCTACTTGTTGTGCTTGTGGTTGAGTTTGTTGAGGTTGCTCTTGTGGTGCTTGTCCACCAACATTGATAAATGGATTTTGAGCTGTTTGTGTTGGTTGTTGCATACCTTGCATCATACCTGAACCAGCTTGCATTCCCATTCCCATAAATGCCATTCCAGCTCCTCCACCATTTTCTCCAACAGCTTGCATTCCTCTAGCAACTGATTGTTGCATAAATGAATTTCCTCTAGCTCCTGATAATGCATCAGCTTTTTTAACATCGCTTAGTAATGCTTTTGTATCTTCATCATATTCAATAGCAGCAAGTGTAGTTCTAACAATTTCTAATCCTCTTCCACTTTTCCATTGATATGCATCTTCTACAGCTTGGGACATTGCTTGAGCAAACCCAACTTGATCTCCTTGAATTTTTGCAATTCTATTTCCTCTACTTGGATCATTAGTATAGTTAGAAAATGCTGCTGATAAAGTTCCAACTACTTCATTAAATAGTTGATTTCCTGCATCATTTTCCATATCTGCAAAGTCAAACACTGGTGCATTTGGTTGTAAATATTGTTGTGGTACAAAATTTTTAACAAATAATAGTGGATCAACTATTTTTAATGTATATGTACCTCTAGTAATAGCACCTACTTGTGCATTTAAATATGCATCATCCCAATATATTTCTGATTGTGTACCAAATTTATTATTTGGTATCTCTTTTAAATTGATATAGAATGCTAATTGTTGACTACCTGGTTGTCCTCCAAATTTGAATCTTTCCCATGATTGTCCAATTGTGGATGCTAAAATTCCGTCTCCACTAAATACTGATTTTGAATTAGGATCATCTGATCTAAATTCAAATCCACCTGGTTCTGCAATCATACCAGTAATTTGTCCATCTTGTACAGTAATTAAAGCTGTTCCTTCTGGAACAATAATTTTACTACCGTTTGTAATAATATTTTCAGATCCTTTGTAGTTTTCACCACGACCTGCATTTGTACCTTGTGGTACTGCTTGAAATAAAGCTGCTGTTGCTGGAACCCCTTGTCTTGGTCCGTAAAAATCTTTCCATTGATCAGCAAATGTACCACCTAAGGCACCTGAAAATGCTTTAATAAATCCCATAATCTACCTCTTTTCCTTCTGAATAGTTATTAATACACTTTCTATTCTATTTAAGTATAACATACAAAAATTAATTAGTGCTATTATATTATATAATAATAAACCAATTTTACATTTTTTGTGTAAAGAAAAAAAGAATCAAATGATTCTTAAATTCCAAGTAATTTTAATTTTTTTCTAATTGCTATTATTGTTCCGATAGTTAGTGTAAGTCCTCCACCATATATCATTCCTTTATCACTTGTTTCTGGATTTTTTACACTTTTTTGTTCTGTGTTTTTCACTTCTGTTTTTTCTGTTGTAGATTCAGGAACAACTTTCTTCGTAACTGTAACTTCATTTACTTCATAAATTAAATTACCATGATTATCTTTTGAAGTTAATGTTATTGTTGCTGTTCCTTCTTTCACACCATTTATATTTCCATTTTCATCTACAGTTGCAATTTCTGGATTACTACTTGTATATGACACTTTTGTTTTAAATCCTTGTGGTAGTTTTACATATTCTTTAAAACTTACTTTTTCTCCTAGTGTTAATTTTCCTAAATTGTATTTTGTTCCTGTTGGTTGTGAAAAAGTATTATTGTCTAAGTATACATTATTTAATGTTCTATTTTTGCTTAAATCTATTTTGCTTAATTTATTGTTTTTTAGGTTTAATTCACTTAATGCATTATTTTTACTCAAATCTATTGTAGTTAAACTATTCCCTTTAATATCTAAAATTGCCAATTCTGTATTATCAATCAAACGTATTGATGTCAAATTATTATTATTTAAAAACAAGTTTACTAATTTAGTATTTTTTCTTAAATCCAATGTACTTAAATTGTTATTATTAAGGGATAGTGTTGTTAAAACTGTATTTTTACTTAGATCTATTGTATTTATCTTATTATCATTTAAATTTACACTTGCTAAAGCTGTATTTTCATATAATGATATTGTACTCAAATTATTATTATTAAGATTTAAACTTGTCAAGGTTGTATTTTTACTTAAATCTATTGTACCTAAACTATTATTGCTCAAATTTAAGTTTGTTAAGGCTGTATTTTTACTTACATCTATTACATTTATACCATTACCACTTAAATTTAAATATTGTAATGCTTTATTACTATCTAAATTAACATTCATTATTTGATTGTTATTATAATCAATTTGATTACTTAAATCCAAATATTTTAATCCTGTTAAGTATTTAATTCCTTCTATAGATGTAATACCTTTATTTTGGCATTCAAGTTTTGTAATTTGAGTTAAACGGTTTTGAATGTCTCCTTGACTTGCTGCTACTTCATCCAAACCAGCATATTTTTCATTATAAGCTTCTAATACACATGTTTTGAAATTTCCTGTTTCAATAAAAAAACCCAATTGTGACTCAGAAATGTGTGCCGATACTTTTCCTATTGTCATTAAACTACAAAATGCTATTGATAAAATTATTGTTTTTTTTAGTTTCATTATACCTCTCCTATCTTAAGCTTATAATATCATGTTTATTTTTTAAAGTCTATTTATTTATATCATAAAATACATAACTTTACATTTTTTTACTTATTTTTCAATATATCAAAAAAACATGAAACTTTTTTTTCATGCCTTTTCTATTTTTTCTTTACCACCCATATAAGGTCTTAAAGCTACAGGTATTTTAATACTTCCATCCTCTTGATAATTATTTTCTAAAAAAGCAATCAACCCTCGTGGAGTTGCAAGAACAGTATTATTTAAAGTTGAAACTAAATAATTTCCATTTTCACCCTTAGCTCTAATAGATAGACGTCTAGCTTGTGCATCACCTAAAGTAGAACAAGAACCAACTTCAAAATATTTCTTTTGTCTTGGGCTCCATGCTTCAACATCACATGATTTTACTTTAAGATCTGCAAGATCTCCTGAACAACATTCAAGAGTTCTAACAGGAATATCTAAGCTTCTAAAGAAATCTACAGTAAACTTCCACATTTTGTTATACCAATCCATAGCATCTTCTTGTTTACAAATAACAACCATTTCTTGTTTTTCAAATTGATGAACTCTATATAGACCTCTTTCTTCAATTCCATGAGCTCCAACTTCTTTTCTAAAACATGGTGAATATGAAGTAAGAGCAATAGGTAATTCTTTTTCATTTAAGATTTGATTTTTAAATTTTCCTATCATTGAATGTTCACTAGTTCCAATTAAATATAAATCTTCATTTTCAATTTTGTACATCATTTCATCCATTTCTTCAAATGACATAACACCATCTACAACATCACTTCTTATCATAAACGGAGGTATACAATAATTGAATCCTCTATCGATCATAAAATCTCTAGCATAAGATAACATAGCACTGTGAAGTCGTGCGATATCACCCATTAAATAATAAAAACCATTCCCACTTGTTCTTCCAGCTGCTTCTTTATCAAGACCACATAATGATTCACAAATATCTGCATGATATGGAATTTCATAATTTGGAACAAATGGCTCTCCAAATTTCTCAACTTCCACATTTTCACTATCATCCTTACCAATTGGAACAGAACTATCAATGATTTGTGGAATAACTAACATTTTCTTTCTTAATTCAGCATTTAAAACATTTTCTTCTTTTTCAATATCAACAAGTTTTTTATTTATCTCTACAACTTGTTGTTTTCTTTCATTTGCTTCATCAACCTTTTTATCACGCATTAAAGATCCAATTTCACTACTAATCGTATTACGATCTTTTCGCATACTATCCCCTTGTTGTTTTAAACTTCTAATTTTTTCATCTAATTCTAATACCTCATCTACTAATGGAAGTTTTTTATCTTGAAACTTCTTTTTAATATTTTCCTTAACTAATTCTTTATTCTCTCTAACAAATTTAATATCTAACATTTTATTTCTTCTCCTTCTTCTTTATTTTTTTATTATCATAACTAAATTCAACTAATTTTACTTTTAAAGCAATCAAATTATTACTATTTATAATTCTTTCAATAAACATCTTTTTTGTTTCATCCTTTTTTTGTGTAAGTATCTTTATTGTATTTACTATATCATCAGAAAAACCTACATCAAGTAATTCCTCTGGAAAAATATTTATCTCTGTAATTATATCTTTTAGTAAAAAAACTATCTTTTCGGTAACAGAGTTCATCATATCACAATTAGAATATAATTTATCTATATATTCATCTTTACTTTTATATACTCTATCAGTAATAATTAAAGCTTTATGATACATATTATCTTGTCTTTTTAACTTTCTATATTCCGCTAAATCAAAATAATTCAATAATCCATTCATTTAATAACCTCCTAAAAAGAAAAAAAGACTAATTATAGGAGCAAAAATATGCGGTACCATCCTAATTAGTCTTAATTTAAATAACGGTATTAACCGGAAATGTTTGCATTTCACTCAAGAGTAGATTCATAAAAGATTAATGTAAGTTTCCATCAACCACTTACTTTCTATAAAAAATTACTTTTATTACTATTCTCTATCAACGTTTTCTCTTAAATATTAACACGTTTTAATTATTTAGTCAATCCTTTTATATTTTTTGGCTATCATCTCAGCCATTTTAATCCCATCCATAGCCGAAGTCGTAATTCCTCCTGCATATCCTGCACCTTCACCACATGGATAAATGCCCAAAATATTAGAATTATATTCTTCATTACGAATTATTTTAACCGGTGATGAAGTACGACTCTCAACGCCAGCCAAAATTGCATCATCACTACCAAATCCTTTTATTTTTGTGTCAAAATAAGCAATTCCTTCCTTTAATGAATCAGATATATAACTAGGAAAAATCTCATTTAAATTAGCAAATGTATAATTTCCTTTAAAAACTGGTTTTATACTCTTGAATTCTTTTGATACTTTATTGTTACAAAAATCTTTATATAGTTGAATGGGAATTTTACCTTGACCAATCTTATATGCTTTTTCTTCTAAAGTACGTTGAAATTTAATTCCGTCTAAAGCATTAGGTCCAAAATCTTTTGGTGATATGGTAACAATAATTGCACTATTAGCATTACTACTATCCCTTTTATAATTACTCATTCCATTAATAGCTAAACGATTATGTTCAGAAGATGCATCAACAACATATCCACCTGGGCACATACAAAAAGAATAAACACCTCTTGTACCTGCTTTATATGTTAATTTATAACTTGCGGGTTCTAACATATCACTAAAATTACCATACTGGGATTTATTAATTAGTTCTTGAGAATGTTGGATTCTAATTCCTACAGCAAAAGGTTTAGACGTCATTTCAAGATTATTTTTATATAACATTTCAAAAGTATCACGAGCACTATGTCCAATTGCAAGAACAAGAACATCACAATTAATTATTTCTTGATTATTTACTTCAATAGACTCAAGTTTATTATTACTAAAAATGATATTAGTAAGCTTAGTATCATATCTAAATTCTCCACCATTTTTTATTATTTCATTTCTAATATTTATAATTACATTCCTTAAAATATCAGTACCTATATGCGGTTTATTTACATACATTATTTCTTTAGGTGCGCCATGTTTTACAAAAATTTCAAATACTTTTTTCATTCTAAATTCTTTATCTTTAACAAGCGTATTAAGTTTTCCATCAGAAAAAGTTCCTGCTCCACCTTCACCAAATTGTACATTAGAATTAAGATCAAGTTTACCTGTTTTCCAAAATTCTTCTATCGATCTTACCCTTTCTTCTACTTTTTTACCACGTTCAATTATGATTGGTTTATATCCATACTGAGCTAAAAGGTATGCTGTAAAAAGGCCTGCTGGCCCACTTCCAACTACTATTGGGCGGTTATTTAGTTTTTCTTTTCCACAAGCATTAAAATGATATTTTTCGATTGGTGATTCAAAAACATCTTTGGATATGTTTTTTTTCAAAATGTTTTTTTCATTTTCGATTTCAGCATCTACTTCATATATGTAGCAAATATTATTCTTTCTTCTAGCATCTAATGATTGTTTATTAATTTTTATCGTTTTTATAGCACTATCTTTTATTTTTAATTTATGAGCTATATATTTTTTTATTTCATTTAGATTATTTTTAGCTATTAAATATGCTTCATATGATTTTTTAAACTTTTCACTTGCTTCCCTCAACCTTCTTACTGTCTCCACATCTACAAACGAATCACATCTACCATTATATCTATAAGCTATTTTTAGTAATTTTTTCTCTTCTTTTAATTCTTCTTTTTCTTTATTATCCTCTAGTGGAATATCAATTGATGTATTCTTACCATTTCCTCCTTGAATTACTTTTAATGAGGCTCTAAACTTTTCCTTTTCATCATTCATAATCATTTCTCCTTTGAATATCTAATTATTATATATCATTTTCACAATAAAAATGCAACTCATTCATAAAAATATTCTATAATTCCATTATAAATTCCCCAAGCTAGTTTATCTTGATATGTATTTTCTAATAATTGTTTTTCTTCCTCTGGGTTAGATAAAAATCCACATTCTACTATTGATATAGGTATTTCAACATGTTTCATAATATAAACAGTATCTAATTTCATCGCTACTCTTTTGTTTTCTTTTTGTATAGATTTATTTAAATTTTCTTGCAATAACTTAGCTAATTTTATACTATTTTCATCATTTGGTTTATAAAAACATTGCCAACCATAATACTGTTGTTGAGGTATT
>OJNI01002200.1_pt1 | contig 10343 bp, 10 predicted proteins | sample 1597441 | NCBI WGS metagenome assembly OJNI01 (sample SAMEA2452131, study PRJEB22498) | human gut metagenome | reverse complement strand
CCGGACACCCCGCAGCACTATGAATATATCACGGTGGAGCAGATCGAAGGCCGGGTAAAGGAGTTCCTCAAGATTTATCCCTGGACCCAGTATTATGATCTGAAGGATCGGAAGGACCAACCGCTGTCTTATGCGGAGCATATCACGATGAAGGACTGTGACTGCGTCTGTGATACCTTTTTTGATGTGATGCCGGATGAGAGCCAGTATCTGCTTTCCGATTTTACCCTGCAGGATCTGCGGATCAGGGCAAGAGTGGATAACTTTTCGGAAGACAAGTTAAGAAGTGTAGTATATGAGAATGTACAGGTGGAAGAAAGTACGGAGCCTGCGGAGAGCTGGCATGAAGTGAAGGGCTTCCAATAATAAGCGCTCTGCGGGAATCGCACTGCGACGGAATGGCGTGATGCCGCAACAGTGGTAGGAAACGGATGCCTGCCACAGAAAGGATCAATATGGCAAAGGTTTATATTAACGAAAAGAACAAAAAGGGACATATCAATCCGGAACTTTACGGCAATTTCTCTGAGCATCTGGGAAGATGTATTTATGAGGGACTGTATGTAGGAGAGGATTCCGAGATCCCCAATACCAAAGGCATGCGTAATGATGTGGTGGCAGCCCTGAAGGAGATGAAGCTTCCGGTACTGCGCTGGCCCGGTGGGTGCTTCGCGGACGAATACCACTGGAAAGACGGTATCGGACCGAAGGAGAACCGCAAGAAAATGATCAACACTCATTGGGGTGGTGTGACCGAGGACAACAGCTTCGGTACCCATGAGTTCTTCGAACTGTGTGAACAGATCGGTTGTAAGACCTACATCAATGGCAATGTGGGAAGCGGTACCGTACAGGAGATGTCCGAGTGGGTAGAGTACATGACTTTCGACGGGGTATCTCCTATGGCAGACCTGCGTAGAAAAAACGGCAGAGAGAAAGCATGGAAGGTGGATTACTTCGGTGTCGGTAACGAAAACTGGGGATGTGGCGGCAATATGACCCCATCCTACTATGGCAATCTGTACCGCAGATACCAGACCTATGTGAGAAATTATGATCAGAAGCACCCAATTTTCAAAGTCTGTTGCGGCCCCAATGCGGGAGATACTTATTGGACTGAAAATGTGCTGAAGACCTGTTTTGAAAATGCACCGGAATGGATGCATGGCTTTATGGACGGACTTTCCCTGCATTACTATACACTGCCGGAGGATGACTGGTCTCACAAGGGAAGTGCACTGGACTTCGACGATGCAGCATGGTATAAGACGCTGGCAAAGGCTTTTAAGCTGGATGAACTGATTCATAAGCATTCTACGATCATGGACAAATATGATCCTGAGAAGAAGATCGGACTGATCTGCGATGAGTGGGGCACCTGGTATGATGTGGAGCCCGGCACGAATCCCGGATTTTTATACCAACAGAGTACCATGCGTGATGCTCTGGTGGCCGGACTGTCTTTAAATATTTTCAACAAGCACTGTGACCGTGTGAAGATGGCAAACATCGCACAGCTTATCAACGTACTGCAGGCAGTGATCCTGACCGAGGGACCGAAGATGCTGCGTACCCCGACTTACCATGTATTCCATATGTACAAATACCATCAGGATGCGGATCTGGTGGAAAGCTATATCGATGGTGTGGAACAGATCGGTGAAGATGAAAAGTTCAAGGTTCCCAATTTACAGGAATCCGCTTCCGTGGATAAGGACGGTGTTGTGACCATCACCCTGAACAACCTGTCCATTGATAAGGCAGAAGAGGTGGAGATCGCTTTCGCAGAGTGTGATCCAAAGCACGTGACCGCTGCGATACTAACCAATGATATGCATGCTTACAACACCTTTGAGGATCCCGATAAGGTACACGAAGAAGTATTTACGGAGTATAAGATCGCAGATGGCAGGATCACCTTTACCATGCCGGCATGCAGTGTCGTTATGTTCCGGATAAAATAAGCGATAAGAACAGTTATGGAAGAAGAACAAATAAGAGAAACAATAAAATATCCCTGTCGGAAATGTCTATTACGGGAAATGGACAAGAATGCCTATATGGAGAATCTGTATGCCTACATAGACAGGATCGAAGAGGATAGTAAAGCAGATAAGGCGGTCTATGAAGACCGCCTTGCTGTATGTAAGGAATGTAAATATCTGAATGAGGGGCTGTGCGGTGCCTGCGGCTGCTTTGTGGAACTGCGGGCTGTAATCGCCGTCAACCGGTGTCCTTATGAGAAGTGGTAACTTCTAAGATCAAAGGGTTACCTTCTCAGGAACATATTTTTTCAGGGCTGCAGCCACGGCTCCCACACCGGAGCTTAATTCTGCAAAATACTGTTTTACCAGAGTATCCATGCCGATGGCGTGGAGGTTCACACCGAATATTTTCTCATTGGCAAGTAATGCGTCCAGCTTTGACAGATCCTTGGGAGAGAAACTAAGTTCGTAGTCTGCAACGTACTGACGGGCTTCCTCTAACAGGGGGTCGGAGCTTGGCGTAAATTCTCTGCCCTCATCATCGATTCCCATGAGATACCGGAGCCATCCGGCATAGACCAGAGGAATCAGCTTCAGGTCTTCCGTATGCAGGTCTGGAGAAGCTTCGTAAGCTTTGATGGTCTCGCCGAAGCGGATGGAAAGCTTCTGGGAGGTATCGGTAGCGATTCTCTGGGGAGAATCCGGCAGGAAGGGATTGGGGATCCTCACATTCACCACTTCGTCAATGAATTTCTTCGGATCCAGGATGCCGGGATTTACCACTACGGGAAGTCCTTCTTTGTAACCGATGACTTCCACCATATTTTTCAATAACGGGTTCTTCATCTCTTCGGAGATCAGGGTATATCCCAGAAGGCAGCCATAGATGGCCAGTGCGGTGTGGAGAGGATTCAGGCAGGTACATACCTTCATTTTCTCCACTTTGTCTACGGTCGCTCTGTCGGTGAAGATGATGCCGCCTTTGTCCAGTGCGGGCTTACCGTTCGGAAAAGCATCTTCAATGACCAGGTATTCGCATTCTTCCGCATTGACAAAGGGAGCGATATAGGTGTTTTTGGAAGTAACTACGGCATCCAGACCGCCGATATGATCCTCGGCCAGCATAGCTTCTACTTTGGCATCAGGTCTGGGGGTGATCTTGTCGATCATGCTCCAGGGGAAGGTGACTTTCGTCTGGTCATTGACGTAGCCTAAGAAGCCGGCTTCCACCAGTCCGTTGTCGGTCCATGCCTTGGCGAACGCATTGACAGCGGCATATAATTTGTCACCGTTATGGGAGCAGTTGTCCATGCTGACCATGGCAATGGGGAGCGCTCCGTGAGTGTATCTGGTATAAAGCAGGGAGACTACCTTGCCCAGGTAGCTTTCGGGGGCTTCGGGACCTTTTTCGAAGTCAGCGGCTACTGCGGGGAAAAATTCTCCTTTGGCATTGGCGGTAGCATAGCCTTTTTCAGTGATGGTAAAGCTGGCCATCTGGAGAGAAGGATTTTTAAAAATCTCCCGGAGACGTGCGTATTCTGCTTCGTTTTTACTGTCCAGGATCAGAGACTCCATGATGCTGCCTACGATGGTCTTTTCCACTGTGTTGTCGGCCTTTAAGGTGGCGAGAATGCTTAAATTGTCGTGGGGACGGTAGCTTTTTTCAATGATCTCGTAGTCATAGCCTTCCGCTGCGATGAGACCGGTATCCAGAACGCCGCTGTTTAACAGATTCTGTGCTACGTTGGCCTGAAAGGCACGGAAGATATTGCCGGCACCGAAGTGGATCCAGTGGGGATGTTCCACGGTGTTTTTATGAACGGTATCGTAATCGAATTCCGGCAGATGATAACCGGCAGCGAGAAATGCGTCCCGGTCGTCATGAAGACTTTTTAAGGTAAGTTCCATAATGGTTTCCTCCAAACTGATTTATGAGTTTTCAGGTGCGATGATTATTTCTGCTTATGAGACTTCTCGATAGCTTCCCACAGACCGTTTAAATAGGTGGCGCCTAAAGCTCTGTCGTACAGTCCGTATCCGGGCATGGCCACTTCATCCCAGATCATACGTCCGTGATCGGGACGGATGGGACCGTCAAAACCAATATCATAAAGAGCCAGCATGATCTCGTACATATCGAAGGTTCCATCGCTGGACAGATGTGCAGCCTCCTCGAAATCAGTAGGAGAGTTGAACTTCAGGTTTCTGACATGGGCGAAATGAATGCGGCCTTTCAGGGAGCGGATCATATCCGGCAGATCATTTTCCAGGTTGGTGCCGTAGGAACCGGAACAAAAGGTAACGCCATTGTGAGGGTTATCCACCATCTTCATCATACGCAGGATATTCTGCTTGTTGATGATGATACGGGGCAGTCCGAAAACACTCCACGCAGGATCGTCAGGGTGGATCGCCATGTTAATGTCATATTTATCACAGGTGGGCATGATACGCTCCAGAAAATATTTCAGGTTGGCAAAAAGCTTTTCGTCATCCACATCTTTGTACATTTCGAACAGTTCTTTGACATGAGCCATACGCTCAGGCTCCCAGCCGGGCATTACAGTGCCGTTCATATCGCCGGCAATGGATTCGAACATTTTGGCCGGATCAATAGCGTCTACAGCAGCCTGATTGTAAGCAAGGACTGTAGAACCGTCGGGACGCATTCTGGCAAGTTCGGTGCGTGTCCAGTCAAAGACCGGCATGAAATTGTAGCATACCATATGGATGCCTGCCTGACCGAGCCGTTCCAGGGTAGTGATATAATTCTCTATATATTGTTCACGGTCGGGAGAACCGATCTTGATGGCATCGTGAATGTTGACACTCTCGATACCGGCCAGCTGTAAGCCGGCAGCTTCAATCTCAGTCTTTAGGGCCAGGATGTCATCCATTTCCCAGACTTCTCCGGGAGCGGTGCCGTAGAGAGTGGAGATGACTCCGGTGACACCGGGAATCTGACGGATCTGTTTTAAGGTAACCGTGTCGTACTTGCTGCCATACCAGCGTAATGTCATTTGCATAATAGAAATCCTCCTTGTAGGGAATGCTTTGGTTTCGTTTTTTGCTGTCTTAAGCATAGCAGAATGGTAAATGCATTAAAACAGCATGAATTGCTTGAAATAGTGCAAAAATTGCTATATAGTAAGACAGGGGATATAAACCATGGAAAATAAAAACTGAACAGAATGATACAGGAGAGAAAATGGATGGTCGTGAACAGAAAAAGCAGCCTGCGCTGCCGGGATGCGGCGGACGAACGGCAATATATGTTGAGCGGTGACTATGAGGTCTATGAGAAGGTAGGGGAGCCTGTCGGAGCGGTGTCGTTCCATTATCATGATTTTTATGAGCTGATCTATATTATAGAGGGGGAATTTTCTTCCCTGATCGAGGACCGGGCGGTGCGGATGCGGAAGGGAGATTTCCTGCTGATCGATAAGAATGTCATGCACAAATATCATCCCACGGAGAAGAAAATGGATTCGTCCCGCCGGATCATTTTGTGGATCAGTGATCAGATGCTGCGGGAGCTGGCGGCGGGAGAGCCGTTTCTTGCAGAATGCTTCTGGGGAGCGGGGCCGAAACTGTATCATTTCCCCATTTATTATGAGGAAATTTTGCGTGGATTTCTGCTAAAGCTTGCTATGTCGGAGATCTTAGAGGGGGATGATGTCCAGAACTGCGGAATCCGTAAGGTCATGGACAGAGGCAATTTGAGCCTGTTTTTTGGGTATCTGAATGTGTTGTGTAAACGGGAGGAATATTTGTCTTCCACACAGGAGATCGTGGATCATCCTCTGGTGGAGCAGGTGACCGGCTACATCGAGACCCATCTCAGCCAGGAGATCACAGTGGAGGAAGTGGCGGAGGCAGTGCACATGAGTAAGTATCATTTTCTGCGGAAATTCAAGGAGATCACCGGCATGACGGTGCATAACTTTATTGTGAACAAGCGGATCATTTCCGCCTGCCAGGCCATGGCGGAGGGGAAGAACATTACTGAGAGCTGGCAGCAGACCGGCTTTGCGGATTACTCCTCTTTCCTGCGGAATTTCCGGAAAATCTATGGCATTTCCCCAAAAGAGTACCGGGAAAATAACCGCAGCTTGATTATTTCCCAGTAAAGAGGTCGATTGCCGGGGCACCGGCAGCATGAAACAGAATGTGGAAAAATAGGATTTTAATTATGCTAAGTAAGCTCATTTAATGCAAAAAATATCATAATATGTTATACTGTATTTGTTATGCGCTGAGCACTGAATGAAGAGAACAAATGATAGAAGAACATAGGGATGTTATGATGGAAAATTATCAGGAAAAGTATAAAAAAGAATTACACCAGCAGGAGATCAACTCAAATATACACACACTAAAAGGTTTTTTCTGGATTTTTGTGACTATTCTGCTCCTCTGGATGTTGACATTAGTGAGAATCTTTATTGTGGATTCCAGAATCTTTACCATGGCAGCAGGGGTGTCGGCGGTGATGGGAATTCCTGTTTTATACATTTATAAAAAGGTGGATCTGTCAAAGCATTGGGTAAAGAATGTGTTTTTGACACTGATCTGTATGATATCGGCAGTCATTGCGGCATTTTTGTCATTCCATGCGGTGCTTATCTATGTGTTGCCGTTGCTTTTGGCGGTACAGTACAGGGAGCGGATGACACTGTGGATCACCTATGTTGTCAATGACGTGACAATGGCTGTCAGTATGGTGACGGGATTCTATCACGGAATCTGTGATTTGAATATGCTCTTAGGAAGCAATCATTCCAGAGACTGGTATATGGAGCAGTGGATGGCGGGGACGCTGCATTTTGGCATTGAGCCGGATCCGGTGTTCGTGATATTGTTCTACGGAGCGCTGCCCCGGGCGGTGATACTTCTGATATTCACCATTATTTTGCGGTATATCAGCATTACCAGCCACAAGGATGCACAGAGGATCGCTGATCTGACATATCGTAAGGAGACCGATCTGGGAACCCATGTGTATAATAAGAACAAATATGAGGAAATGATTGCTGACTATTATCTGGGGGTTGACAGACTGGCTGCCATTTTCTGGGATGTGAATAATCTGAAATATGTTAACGACCAATATGGACATGCTGCAGGGGATGTGCTGATCCAGACGTTGTCTTCCGTATTATATGAATTATCCACTGACAGGAGGAAGGTTTATCGTGTGGGTGGAGATGAATTCGTCATGCTGATAGAGAATCCGGTAGAAACAGAGATCGAGTCAATGGTAGAGTCTGTCAGTGCTGCATTGCAGGAGAAAAACAGTCAGGGCGAGATGCCGGTCTCCAGTGCTGTGGGCTGGGCAGAAGGCTGTGGTGTGGATGTCCGTAAGATCATCAATGAAGCGGATACAAAGATGTATGAGAATAAGACGCGTGGAAAGGAATGCAGAAAATAGGATGGCAAACTGGGTAAGTGCAGGCTGCGGTGTCATTGCAAATGAGCTGGCGCAGGCTATGGAAAAAAGAGGACAGAAGCTGTACGGCGTTGTAAACCGGACACCGGAGAAGGCAGTGGCCTTTGCGGAAAAATACGGTGTGCAGAAGGTGTTTACGAGCTTTCAGGATGTATGTGCGGATCCTGCGGTGGATATCATTTATATTTCCACACCCCATAACACTCACATTCACTTTCTGCGGAAAGCGCTGGCAGCCGGCAAGCATGTGCTGTGCGAAAAATCCATTACGCTGAATTCCGAAGAACTGGAAGAGGCAGTGCAGCTGGCGAAGGAGCATGGTGTGGTGCTGGCGGAAGCTATGACTATCTATCATATGCCGATTTATAAAGAGCTGAAAAAACGCATGGATGCCGGAAAATTCGGAGAATTGCGTGTGATACAGATGAATTTCGGAAGTTATAAGGAATACGATATGAAGAACCGGTTCTTCAACCGGAATCTGGCCGGAGGAGCACTGCTGGACATCGGTGTGTATGCCCTTTCCTTTGTCAGAATGTTCTTAAATTCCTGCCCGGATCAGATTACTTCGCAGGTGAAGCTTGCACCTACCGGTGTGGACGAGCAGGCGGGAATACTTCTGATGAACCGGGAGCAGGAGATGGCAACGGTCACATTGTCCCTGCATGCCAAGCAGCCCAAACGGGGCATGATCTCTTTTGACAAGGCTTACGTGGAAATGTATGAGTATCCCAGAGGGCAGAAAGCAGTGATCACGTACACGGAAGACGGACACACCGAGGAAATTGTGGCGGGAGCTACGGCAGACGCACTGGGATACGAGGTGGAGGATATGGAACAGGCCATCGCCGGACATCCGGAATTAATGAAGCTTGAGCTTACCGAGGATGTTATGAAAATGATGACCCGGATCCGAAAAGACTGGGGACTGACTTATCCAGAGGAAGAGCATGCCACGGAAAAAATCTGAGGAGCAGCCCTGATGCAGTTCCTGACAGGCTCCATGATCTCTGTGGTGATCTGTGTGGCAGCCTTTGTATGGATGAAAAAACACCCGGGAAATGATGTGACCAAAAGCTGACTTCCGGGTGCTTTATCTTATCTCGCTAAACTTAGAAGAAGTTTTTGCAGCGCATAAGAGTCACCATCCATAACTGTAAAGAGGGCTTTTTTTGGTGGCTCATCTGCGGAACCGGAAGAGGTGGCGGTGTGCAGGTAACAGCAGTCGATCCCCGCAACTATAGCACCTGCCAGATCACTGGTGCGTTCGTTGCCGGTCATCAGACAGGTGGTGAAATCTAATCCGTAGCGGTCAAACAGGATCTGAAAAAAAGCGGGATCCGGCTTGCAGCACCCCTCGTCAGAGGAGATAAGGATACCGTCGAACAGATCCAAGAGTCCCAGCGAGCGCAGCTCGTATTCGGTGAAGATCCGCTGGGCATTGGACAGGAGGTAGATCCCACAGCCTTTTGCATGGAGCTGCTGCAGTGTGCCGATCGTGGCGGGATAGCATTGTAAAATATTGAGGGATTCGATCCGGAAGAACTGACCGGTAGCGGTCAGAAGAGCCTCTGTGGGTTGGATCCCTTTTTCGACATAAAGAGTTCGAAAAATATCTGCGGCGCAGATCTCCGGACAGGTGTAAGATGAGGGAACCTTGCTGGCAGCCGTTTCCAGCTGGCGATATCTGTTCCTCAGTTCCCTCCCCGTATAGGAAGCACCCTGGAAGGAATAGAACAGCGCAAGCCTTTTCCAGAGGGAAGTTTTATTTTCATTAGTGTGGATGTCTACTAAGGTGCCGTAGAGATCAAAGATAAAATTATGATACATGGAAGACCTAATTTCTTGTGGTGAAAAACCTTATTCCAGGGAAAATCAGGACGGCTCTTTTCTCAAGCGGAGGCAGAGCCGATAGATATAGTATAGCATTTCTTGCATTTTTCAACAATTAAAAATATAATGATACCAGGGGCAAAAGGTCTAAGCCCACACGAGCTTGCTCATAAGTGGGTGAAAGACCTTTTGACTCCGACGGAACTATTCAGAACCATGAAATTATGAAGCTTTTGTACCGCTGGATAAAGAAAACAGGAGCGACCGGCGGTATGCAGGGAGAGTACCGATGATACGAAATACTGGTCCGGGGAAGAGACTTCTGGCAGCAGGGATTGTACTTATACTAGGCATGACCGGCTGTGGAACAGACAATGAATTATCTCTGACAGGGACGGAAGAGACAGGAATAGAAGTAATGGCCACGGTGGATTTCACAGAAGAGGCTGCCACCGGGGAGAATGCACCGGATGTCACGGATGGGGATGCCGCCGCCGGAGATGCAGAGCAGACTACGGCGGACCGCATGGCCGGCCGGACGAAGGTGAAAGGCATTTACGTCACCGGCCCGAAGGCTGGCAGTGCCGGAATGGAAGATCTGATCCGCCTGGTGGATGAGACGGAACTGAATGCCATGGTCATCGACGTGAAAAACGACGAGGGAAATTTGACGTTCCGGCTGACTAATGAGGAGATTCCACAGGACATTCCCGTGCTGGACCGGATATCCGAAATGCAGGCCGGAATACGTTACATCCGGGACATTCAGACAATGATGCAGGAATTGAAAGATCATAATATATATACCATTGCGGATCGTATGCTTTAAGGATCCCATTCTGGCGGCGGCACAGCCGGAACTGGCACTGACGAAGCCGGACGGTAAGCCGGTGACAGATGCCAATGGACTGGCCTGGGTAAATCCCTACAGGCAGGAGGTCTGGGAATATCTGACAGAGCTTGCGGAGATGGCGGCAGATCTGGGTTTTGATGAGATCCAGTATGATTATGTGCGATTCCCGGTAGGTTCGGATGCCGATGCGGCAGATTACGGTGTGGATATGGAAGCCTATCCG
>OJNI01002198.1_pt1 | contig 10360 bp, 6 predicted proteins | sample 1597441 | NCBI WGS metagenome assembly OJNI01 (sample SAMEA2452131, study PRJEB22498) | human gut metagenome | reverse complement strand
TTACCGAAAATATCAAGGAATATGCAGACGGAAAAATTAAAGCGGTAATTACCGATGAAAAAATCGGTGCAAAGTACGGAATGGGTAAGGAAGATATTCCGAATTTGGTTGATATTCCGAGAAGAATTGAGGGTACTGAAATTGCGGTTTGCATAAAACGTACAAACAACGGTTTCAGACTTAATTTGCGTTCAAACGGTAAAGCCGACGTTGCGGAAGTTGCAATGAAGTTCGGCGGCGGCGGTCATATTAAAGCGGCAGGTGCGACTTTGGATTTCGATTCAACCGAAAAAGCCGAAAGGGCTGTTATCGACGCTTGCAAAAGAGCTTTGGATAAAATAATTTAACGGAGATTATAATGAACGGTATAATTATAATAGATAAGCCTTTGGGACGTACTTCGCATGATATGGTTTATGTTATGCGTAAGATGACGGGTATAAAAAAGGTTGGACATACGGGAACGCTTGACCCTGAGGCAACGGGCGTACTGCCTGTTTGTATCGGCTCTGCAACAAAGGTTGCGGATATGCTTACTTTGTCGGACAAGTGTTACAGAGCTGAGCTTGTGCTTGGTATGACGACCGATACGCAGGACGCTGACGGTGAAGTGCTTACGGAGTGTGAAGTGACTTGCAGTGAAGATGAAATCAGACAAGCTATAATGAGCTTTGTCGGTGAAATCGAGCAGATACCGCCTATGTATTCTGCGATAAAGCAAAACGGCAAGAAACTTTACGAACTTGCAAGAAAAGGTATCGAAGTTGAGAGGAAAAGCCGTAAGGTGACGATAAATTCTATTGATATACTTGAAATTAACGGCGAACGTGTGACTATTGACGTTTCGTGTTCAAAAGGTACATATATCAGAACACTTTGCGAGGATATAGGTATGAAACTGCACGTCGGTGCGTATATGAACACATTAAGACGTACAAAAACAGGACCGTTTACGATAGAAGAAAGCCACACGCTAAAGGAAATCGAAATATTGAAAAACAACGGCGAGCTTGAAAAAATCATAATTCCCGTTGACAGAATGTTTGAGGAATATCCTAAAATTAAACTTAACCCAAAGCAAGTTAAAAGCGTTACGAACGGTGTACAGATGACGTACAGCGGTAAAGAGGGACAATCTTACCGCGTGTATGACGAAAAAAATAATTTTTTGTGTATATCAAAGATTACAGACGGCAAATTAAAACTTGAAAAATCTTTCTGGAATTAAGGGGGCGATATAAATGAAGATATTCCGTGATAAAACAGATTACGATGGTACGGTTGTTGCACTCGGAAATTTTGACGGACTTCATATCGCTCATATGACGATTATCAGAAACGGTATTAAATATGCAAAAGAAAACGGCTTAAAAAGCGGTGTGCTGTTGTTTGAAGAAAACACAAATGACGTTGTGGGGCATAAGATTGAGCTTATAACGCCGAATGAGGCAAAGTTGGAGCTTTTGGAACGTGAAAAGCCTGATTTTGTGTATATGGAGAAATTTGATAAGGAGTTTATGAAAAAAACTCCCGAAGAATTTGTACAGTATCTTGTTGAAAATCTTCATATAAAGGCTGTTTGTGTCGGATATGATTACAGTTTCGGCTACAAAGCACAAGGTGACGTCAAACTTTTAAAATGGTTTGGCGAGAAATACGGATTTAAAGTGTTTGTTACGGACGTTATAAAGCTTGACGGAAAAATCGTTTCGAGTACATACATAAGGAGCATTATAAAAGCCGGTGATATGGAAAAAGCGGAACGTTTTTTGGGCAGACGTTATTGCATTGAAGGCAATGTTGTGAAAGGTTTGCAGAACGGCAGAAAAATGGGTATTCCGACTGCGAATGTTGATTATGACGTGAATATGGCACTTCCCGAAGAGGGTGTTTACGCAGGTATAACGTATGTGCGTGGTAAGCGTTTGAAATGCGTTGTCAATGTCGGAAAAAATCTGACATTCGGTGCAAAAAAATTGACAGTGGAAAGTCATATCCTTGATTTTGACGAGGATATTTACGGAGAATATATACGCGTGAGTTTTGCGAAAAAACTTAGGGGTGTTATAAAATTTGACGGTGTAGATAAACTTATTGAACAGATACATCACGATATGGAAGTTACATCAAAAATGGATTTATAAGTGTTTTTGAGAGGAGTTATTTATGTTTACAAGTGTAATTTTAGCGGCAGGAATGGGAACAAGAATGAAGTCGAAAATGCCGAAGGTACTTCATAAAGTATGCGGTAAACCGCTTTCAAAGTGGGTTATTGACGCGTCTGAGGCAGCAGGTGCGGACAAGGTTTGCGCGGTTGTCGGTCATAAGGCTGAAACGGTTAAAGAGGTACTCGGCGATGTGTGCGAATTTGCGTTGCAGGCTGAACAAAAAGGTACAGGTCACGCAGTTATGCAAGCTATCGACGTTATAAAAAATTCAAAGGGCGAGGTTGTTATTCTAAACGGTGACACTCCTCTTATAACTGCCGAAACAATAAACAAGGCTATTGAATATCACAAAAATAACGGCAATCAAGCAACTGTTATAACCGCAATTCTTGACGATGCGACAGGTTACGGAAGAATTGTAAGAGATAATGACGGTTCTGTTTTGAAAATCGTTGAGCAAAAGGACGCAAGTAAAGAAGAAAAGAAAATCAACGAAGTAAATTCGGGAATGTACGTTTTTGACGCACAGTCGCTTGTATATGCACTTGATAAGATTACTCCGAACAACGCACAAGGCGAATATTACCTTACAGATACTCTTGAAATACTTCTAAGTGCCGGTAAGAAAATCGGCGGTTACGCAATTTCGGACAATGACGAAATCAGAGGTATAAACGACAGAGTACAGCTTAATGAAGCCGAGAAGATTATGCAAAAGCGTATTAATGAATACCATATGAGAAACGGTGTTACAATGCGTAATCCTGAAAGCGTTTATATCGAAGACGGCGTTGAAATCGGCAATGATACTGAAATTTGTCAGAACGTCACAATAAAGAGCGGTACAAAAATCGGCTCTGACTGCGTTATCGGAAGTATGCTTGACAGAGCGGTTATACATGACGGCGTTGACGTGTTAAGCTCAGTTATACTTGAATCGGAAGTTGACGAGGGTACACACGTAGGACCTTTTGCGTATATCAGACCTAATTGTCATGTGGGTAAGGAAGTTAAAGTCGGCGATTTTGTCGAACTTAAAAATTCAAATATTGACGACGGTACAAAGATTTCTCACCTTACATACATCGGCGACAGCGATGTCGGTAAAAGGGTAAACTTCGGCTGTGGTACTGTAACGTGTAACTATGACGGTAAGAAGAAATACAGAACAACAATCGGTGACGATTGCTTTGTAGGCTGTAATACAAACTTCGTTTCGCCGATTAATGTCGGTGACGGCGTTTATATTGCCGCAGGTTCGACAATAACAGAAGATATTCCTGAAAATAGCTTGTCTATCGCGCGTGCAAGACAGGTTAATAAAGAGGGTTGGAAGGATAAACGTAAGTAATATGAGTTTTAAAGATATTTGGGCAGATAAATTATCTGCCCTTTTTGGACGTAAAGAGGAGATTATACCAATGTATTTAATAGTGGGACTTGGAAATCCGGGTAAGCAGTACGATATGACACGTCATAATATCGGATTTCACACAATAGACTATATTGCGGATAAGTACGGTGCAAAACTTACCAAATTAAAGTTTAAAGCGGTGTACGGTGAGGCGACAATAAGCGGTGAAAAGGTGTACCTTGTAAAACCGCAGACATATATGAATTTAAGCGGTGATTCAGTCGGTGAAATGGCACAGTTTTATAAAATACCGCCTGAAAATATTATTGTAATCAATGACGATATATCTCTTGATGTAGGCAGAATAAGAGTAAGACCGAAAGGAAGTGCCGGCGGTCACAACGGACTTAAATCTATAATATACCGTCTAAACAGCGATACATTCCCAAGAGTAAAAATGGGTGTCGGTGCACCGAAACACGAAGATTATGATTTGGCAGACTTTGTACTCGGCAGATTTACAAAGGAAGAAATTCCTGTAATGGAGGACGCAATAGTTAAAGCGGAAAAAGCCGTTGCGGAGATTATCAAAAACGGTGTACAGTCTGCGATGAATAAGTATAACGGCAAATAAAAAAGTGCATTTTGTCCGTCCACGACAAGGTGTGTAAAGAACGGTTGTGGGCAGAAAGGCTGTAAATATGAATTTTTCTGATATTTTAAACGATTATGCACCGTATAAAGGCATAGTAGAAAATCTTAATAATACGCCTGTTTCTGTTGCGGGAATAGTTGAATCGGCTCAGGGACAGCTTATTTATTCGCTGAAAAATGAAAATAAATCCTCTGCGCTTGTTGTGTGTTACAGTGATATGGAGGCGAGAAAACTTTATTCGGATATGGAATTGTATTCGGATAATGTCTTGTATTTTCCGACAAAGGAATATATTTTCTATAATATCGAAACCTCCGGTCATCAGAACGAGCACGCAAGAATTTCCGTTATACAGAAACTTGTAAGCGGCGGCGATTATATAGTTGTGACAAGCCTTGACGCAATTCTGCAGTATACTTGCGATAAAGAAGAATTTGAGAGCCTTTGTATAGATTTTGAGCTTGGAAAAACGTTTAATCTTGAAAAACTGACGGAGGACCTTGTTGTAATGGGTTACTCAAGAGAGGACAGCGTTGAGGGTGCGGGACAGTTCGCAATCCGCGGCGGAATACTTGATATATTTCCTGTCGGCAACGAAAATCCGTACAGAATCGAATTTTTTGATGAAACCGACTCTATAAGAGAGTTTGACACATATACTCAGCGTTCGCTTGATAAGATTGACTTCGCACGTGTGACAACGGCGAATGAGGCGGTTATCACTGACGAAAAACGTGACAGAATTATAGCAGAGCTTGAAAAACGCATAAGAAGTGCAAAACGTAAAAAGAGTGACGAAAGCTATTTTATCGAAACAACCGAATCGGATATAGAAAGCTTTAAGGAAGTAAGATATTTCCCGTCAATAGACAAATATGTATCGCTTGTATATGACAAAATACCGTCAATTACCGATTATTTTTCGGATAATGACCTTGTGTTTATAATTGACCCAAAACGTATAAGCGAGCGTGGCAAGACGTTTGAATGGGAGAAAAACGAAGTAGTAGCCGAACTTAAAGAAAAGGGAATAATCGGTGCTGCAAAGGATAGTTTTTATTGCTCATATCACGATAAAGTGCATGAAATGTCGGCGAAAAAACTTATATCGCTTGATGTTCTTTCTCATTCGTCAACCGACTTTAAATACAAGCACCTTGAAACATTCACAACTAAAACAACTGTTTCGTTCCACGGTAAAATCGAGTATTTGTATGAAGATTTGAGGAATTGGCAAAGTAAAAATTATACTGTCGCAATTCTTTGTACGTCAAGAGGTCGCGGCGAAAACCTTGCAGGTGTGCTTGTTGACAAGGGGATAAGAGCGAGATTTATCAGTGATGACGCAAATAAGGCGAATTTCAATAAAGGCGAAACCGTTATAATAAAGGGTGAACTTAATAAGGGTTTTGAGTATCCCGAAATTAATTTTGTGCTTGTTTCCGACAGAGAAATTTTTGAAACAAAGAAAAGCCGTTCAAGACGTAAAGTTGAAAATGCAAACAGAATTAAGAATTACACAGATATAAGCGTAGGCGACTATGTTGTACACCAAACGCACGGTATCGGTCAATATATGGGTACAAAGAAAATGGTTGTCGGCGGTATAACAAAGGATTACCTTAAAATTCAGTATCAAGGCACAGATTCTTTGTATATTCCGATTGACCAGCTTAATCTGCTTTATAAATATGTCGGCAATACCGATAAAAAGCTGAAACTTAATAAGCTCGGCAGTAACGAATGGAACAAGACAAAGCAGAGAGTAAAACAGTCAACGGAAGAATTGGCGAAAAAACTTGTTGCACTTTATGCGGAACGTGAGAAGGCAAAAGGTTTTGCGTACAGTGAAGACACACCTTGGCAACGTGATTTTGAAGATACGTTCCCATATCAGGAAACGGACGACCAGTTAAGGTCGATTGAAGAAGTTAAAGGCGATATGGAAAGCCAAAAGCCGATGGACAGACTTCTTTGCGGTGACGTTGGTTTCGGTAAAACGGAAATTGCACTTCGTGCGGCATTTAAGGCGGTCGGCGACTCAAAACAAGTCGCATATCTTTGCCCTACGACAATTCTTGCAATGCAGCATTATGAAACGTTTTTAAAACGTATGGAAAGTTTTCCGATAAAGGTTGAAATGCTGTCGCGTTTCCGTACCGCATCCGAGCAAAAACGTATTTTGAAAAAACTTAAAACGGGCGAAATTGATATAATTATCGGAACGCACAGAATACTTTCAAAGGACTTGGAATTTAAAGATTTGGGCTTGCTTATAATAGACGAGGAACAGAGATTCGGTGTTGCACACAAGGAGCGGTTAAAGGAATTAAAGCAAAATATAGACGTTCTGACAATGACGGCAACGCCTATACCGCGTACCTTGCATATGGCAATGACGGGTGTAAGAGATATGAGTGTGCTTTCGGAACCGCCCGAAAACAGATACCCTGTACAGACGTATGTTTTGGAGGACAATCCCGCAGTTATAGCGGACGCTGTCAGAAATGAACTGTCACGCGGAGGACAGGTGTTTTATCTGTATAACCGTGTACAGGGAATATACAGAAAAGCGGAATGGATACGTTCAATGTTCCCCGATATAACCGTTGCAGTCGGTCACGGTAAGATGAAAGAGGACGAACTTGAAGATATTATGTACGATATGGTAAACGGCAAAACTGACGTACTTGTCTGTACGACTATTATCGAAACAGGTCTTGACATTCCGAATGCGAATACGATTATAATTGAAAATGCCGATAAAATGGGACTTTCACAGCTTTATCAGTTAAGAGGACGTGTCGGACGTTCAAATCGTGCGGCATATGCGTATTTGACGTATCACAGAGATAAGATATTATCGGATATTGCGTCAAAAAGACTTCGTACGGTAAAGGAATTTACCGAGTTCGGTTCGGGATTTAAAATTGCAATGCGTGACCTTGAAATAAGAGGTGCAGGCAATATTTTAGGACCTGAACAGCACGGACATATGGACGCTGTCGGCTACGATATGTACTGTAAATTGCTGAAAGAAAGCGTTGATGAGGCACAGGGTATTAAGATTGACGATGTGCAGGACGTTGCGATTGATATAAATATTGACGCATATTTGCCTGAAAGCTATATCAGAAACCACAATCAACGTATTGATATATACAAGAAAATCGCGGCAATCGAAACGGAGGACGATAAGTTTGAAATCGAGGACGAACTTATCGACAGATTCGGTGATATACCGAGAGCCGTACAAAATATTATCGAAGTTGCGTCGCTTAAAACGTATGCCAAAGAATGTGGTATATATGAAATAGCACAGAGCGGTGACAATCTTTTGATGAAATTCGGCGAGAATTACGTTGACGCAAATCTTATTATGGGACTTGATAAAATGTTCCCTAAACGCATAAAGCTGTTGTCAGGCGACAAACCTGTCATAAGCTATGCGATTAAGGGTGAATATAAGAAAATCCTGAATATTGTAAATAATTTGTTAAGTACAATAAAGGAATTGCAAAGTGCCGAAAAAGATAGTATAATAAAATCATAAGATTTTAAGGAGAAAGACATATGAAATATACAAAACTTGCGGCAGTGGCATTGGCAAGCGTGATGATGTTGAGTGCCTGCGGTCAAAGTGCAAATAGTGACAATCCGATTGTTATGACTGTCGGCGATACACAGATTACCGAGAGTGAATTTAACTATTATATGAACACATATAAGGAAAATTACAATATGGGTCAGGCGAAAAAATCATCGCTTGAATACTGCCAAAGAAATCAGCTTATCGTTGAAGTTGCAAAGGCAATGGATATAAAGCTTGACAGTGACACACAGTCTAAATTAAAGGATTATCAAAAGTCGATAAAAGATTCTTATGACCGTGAGGGCGGATATAAGAAGTTTTTAAAGGACAATAATCTGACTGATGATTATATTGATACGCTTGCGTCGGTAAGCTACTATACGGACGCGTTGAAGAAACAAACGGAAACACCTACATTTACGGAAGATGAATTGCGTGAATATTTTAAAGAACATTACAGACGTGTCAAGTATGTGTTGATTTCGACTATCGAAGAGGCAAAGAAAACAGCGGAAGAAGTTTTGGAAAAAGCACAAAACGGTGAAGATTTTGACACGCTTATAAGCGATTATTCACCGAATACCGCAAATGATTCCGATGAAAACGGATATATTTTCACCGATAACGAAACAGGTATAGAATTTGAAGAAGGCGTTGATTCGATAAAGGCCGACGAATTTACACTTGTTCAGTCAGATTCGGGATATTATGTAATAAAACGATTGCCGCTTGACGAATCACAGGAATGTTTTGAAGAAGAATATGAAAACGTTGCGGAAACCATTAATAATACAATGCAGAACAACGTATTTTACGAACAAGTTCAAAAATGGGCTGACGAATACGGTATAAAAGTTACCGTAAATGACGAAGTTTTAGACAAAATAAATTAATGAAATTATTAAATCAGAGTATAACATTCTGTTATACTCTGATTTTTTTGCTTTATGCGAAAAAAATTCCCAAAAACCATTGATATTAGAGTTCATTTTAGGTATAATAATATAGAATAGGTATATTAGCTATAATGAAAGGAATTAATAAAAAAATGGACAGTAATAAACAAATGGCAGATCTTTTGTTCAAGAATATAACAAAAACTCCCGACGATTACGAACAAATGTATCCCAAAAGAAATCTTGAAGAGGGTGCGGTTGTAACTCGTTTTGCACCAAGTCCGACAGGATTTTTGCATTTCGGCGGATTGTTTGCCGCATTTATCGGAAAGACGGCGACAAAGTCAACAAACGGTGTATTCTATCTGAGAATCGAAGATACCGATAAAAAACGTGAGGTTGAAAACGGTGTAAGCCTTATAGTAAAGGGACTTAACGATTTCGGTATAGAAATCGATGAGGGTATGCTGTCAGAAACTGACGAAAAGGGTGCATACGGTCCATATACTCAAAGTAAGAGAAAAGATATATATCAGGCATATGTTAAGTCGCTTGTTGAGCAGGGACTTGCATATCCGTGCTTTATGACGGAAGAAGAACTTGCAACAATCAGAGAAAAGCAGGAAAGTGAAAAATTACTTCCGGGTGTGTACGGTGAATTTGCAAAGTATCGCGACATCACTGTTGAAGAGGCACAAAAGAGAATTGAAAACGGCGATGAATACGTTGTAAGATTGAAGTCGCCGGGTAAGGAAGACAAGAGAATTAAGTTTAAGGATGTTATCAAGGGCGAAATTGAAATGCCTGAAAATATTCTTGACGTTGTACTTTTGAAAAAGGACGGAACTCCTACATACCACTTTGCTCACGTTGTTGACGACCATTTAATGCGTACAACTCACGTTATTCGTGGTGACGAATGGATTTCATCAGTGCCGATACATTTGCAGTTGTTCTGGCTATGCGGGTTAAAACCGCCTAAGTATGCGCACATTTCGCCTATTATGAAAGAGGAAAACGGCGGTAAGCGTAAACTTTCAAAGAGAAAAGACCCTGAGGCGGCAGTAAGCTATTACAGTGAGGTCGGTTATCCGAAAGGTGCAATTTGGGAATACTTAATGACGCTTGCCAATTCAAATTATGAAGATTGGCGTCTTGCAAATCCTAATGAGGATATAGACAACTTTAAGTTTTCGTTCTCGAAAATGAGTAAAGCAGGCGCACTTTTCGATATGGTTAAGCTTGCGGACGTAAGCAAAAACTATATTTGCCGTTTGAGTGCGGAAGAAGTTTATGAAATGGTTACTGATTGGGCAAAGGAAAACAATAAGAAACTATACAAACTTCTTGTTGATGACGAAGAATATGCAAAGGCAATATTTGCGATAGAGCGTGGAAACGCAAAACCGCGTAAAGATATTTCGGCTTGGACAGACGTTGAAAATTACGTTTCGTATTTCTATTCGGAGCTTTGGGACAGAAAATTTGATTTTCCGGATAATCTTTCAAATGATGATATGATAGAAATACTTGAACTTTACAAGCAGATTTACGACGAAAACGTCAGCAGCGACGATTGGTTCCCACAGGTAAGAGATATGGCGGAAACAATAGGTTATGCTAAAGCACCTAAGGTTTATAAAAAAGACCCTGATTCATATAAGGGACATGTCGGTGATGTTGCAGGCGTTATTC
>OJNI01002188.1_pt1 | contig 10386 bp, 12 predicted proteins | sample 1597441 | NCBI WGS metagenome assembly OJNI01 (sample SAMEA2452131, study PRJEB22498) | human gut metagenome | reverse complement strand
CACCTGTGATTACAATAATTCTACCTTGATTCATCTATATTTTACCTCCACAAATACCGATTTGTTGTTTTAAATTATACATCTACTAGCACGGAATATCTACCATTTTCAAAAGAATTTCCTGAACCTTTCCTAGAAATAAAATATATTAAATAACCAACCGGAGCGCAGGATTGCCATTGTCCTTGTTCTCTTTTATATTCCTGACTTCTGATGACATTATCACGCAGCGACCCGACATACATTTTAGCAGATAATACCCCCATATCCCAACGCAATATATCAGAAGATATACTGTCTTTATGTAAATAGAAACCTTCCTTATAAAAATGTATCTCTATTCTTCCTTGTTTACGTAACTCATCAAGTTCGACACATTCTTTATATCCTCTTTGTAATCTACTTGACCTTTATTTTATCAAGTTGCTTTTTTGCAATGTCTTCAATTTGTTCTTCAATGCTAGCCATAGTTCCCTCTCAAATATACTCAAAATTTAAGCAAGTATAAAAATCAAACATTTACAAAACGGTTAAATTTTGAAAAATATTTACTTTTACTCTTCTAACAATCTATAAAAATTTGAAATTTTATTGATTAAATTGATTTTACATTATAAACTTGAAATATATTAATACTAAGGAATTGCCAATGCTTATAAAAACATACTTAAACCTTTATAAGTGTCTGAATTCTTATATATACTGGTTTAAGATAAAAATATTAAAAAAGTATCCAATATTTGTTTACTATCATGTTGGAGATGTTTTTTTTGATAAAATTACAAAACGTTCTTGGAGAATAGTCTACATTATTCAAGATTTATTTGGTGATTATGACTACATAATGCGAGATGATAAAGGAAGAATTCGCGCTTTAAAAGATTATGAGTTTGATACTTATGTAGAAGAATATAAAACCATAAAACCTATTAGACAGGTCTTAAAAGACGAATTAGAGTTAGATAAAGATTTAGAAATAAAAGTTCAAAACTACATATCTCATAAAAGACAAGACATACAGTTATTAAATAGAAAAAAATAAGTTATATTCATTAACCTTTAACATCGCTATGTCAAAAGTTGAAACATTTACTATTTGGAAAATTTATTTCAAAAAATTTAGTAGAAAATGGTTTGTGTCATACTTCTATAATATATGACAAATACATACAACCAACTCAAAGACGAGTTATCAATTCTCTATCCCGATGTTACGGATATTGAATTAAATGAAATGACGGAAAATCTTATAAACTTTTATAAAATTGCGGTTGAAGCTGTTTTAGAACAAGAAAATAAATTGTCGTTAACGTCACAAACTTTAAAAACAACCTGTTTCCCTTAAGGTAAAGAAGTTGACATTCAACCTTATTTATTTTGTAAATCAGGTTAATGCTTTGAAAAATAAATAAAAAATATTTTCAAAATCTGTTTTACATTTATTTTCAAACACGACAATACAAAATTGTTTTTAATAATAAAAGGAAAATTTAATATGATTGATTTAATAAAAAATCTGTATATTGCAGAACTTAAAAAACATATTCGCCTTAGTCTTGAATATAAAAGATCTCGAGGAGAATATACCGGATTGGCTCCTATTGGTTACAAAAATATCCAAAATCAAAAAAATAAATCTGATGTTATTGTTGATACTGAACGGGCTCCAATTATTGTAAAATTGTTTAATGCTTATGCAACCGGAGAATATACAATAAAACAATTGACTAAACTGGCACATTCCTTGGGATTGGTAAACAGACAAGGCAAATTTATTTCTGAGGGTTGTATAAGTAATATGCTACAAAATCCATTTTATTATGGAGAATTTCTCATTAAGGGGAAAATTTATCCTCATATATACCCCAAACTTATTGATAAATCTCTTTTTGATACGGTCCAAACAATTATGAAGTCTCAAAAAGGCAACAAATAATCTCTAAACACCGGCGTCAAATATTTTTTTAGAATGTCTGGCGCCATATTTTTATTTAACATTTTGAAATATCAGTAAAATATTAGTAAAAAAGTTACAAACGGGTGCATTTTTTTGCGTACATTCCCAAAATAACACGACATAATAAATATAGTGTAAAAACAAAGGAGTAGTAAAGATGAATACACTTGTAAAATATGTCGTGACAGACCCTTGCTATATCTTGGATAATAAGACTTGGGACGAATGCTGTAAATTTTTAGATGACAGTCCGAAAGCATTTAATGAAGCTGTTTCTAAGGCTTTGACGGATTTAACAGGTTTTCCGGCTTTTGCTTGTGATACCGGTTTTGGCGATTGGAACAATAAAATTTATGGCAGCTATATTATTCATAAAGAATTTTGCGCTGATTCCGGTATGGTTTGCGTTTGTCGGCTAACATCAGAAATTGAAAAGCATTTTGCAGAAGAATACTCAGATATTTATTCGCATGGTGCGGCAGTTTTTGAAGGTTCCGATGATATTAACGTTGATTTTGACATATCGGATCCTTCTTGGACGGTCGTAAAAATCCATGACAACCAAACCGGAAACTTTATCGAAACCATGAATGCAGACGATTTTTACGCAGAAAACGAAGATTTTAATGATGAAGATGAGGAGTATTAAGCCATGAGAAAGAAATATCAGAAAAGAGCAGTTTCTCTAAAATGTACCCAAGCCATTATATTTGCCCGAGTATCGAGTAAGAGACAAAAAGATGAAGGTATATCTTTAGAAGTTCAAGAAGAAAATACAACCCAATATTGCAAAGAAAATGGGTTAAAAGTTATTGCCAGATACAGTGTTGATGAGAGTTCAACACATGGTGACCGTGCGGTATTTCATGAGATGATAAATTTTGCAGCCAAATGTGAGGGCAAGGTTGCTATTGTAGTTGCTTATGTTGATAGATTGCAACGTTTGCCGGAAGATTCATATTATGTTGAAAGTCTTCGAAGATCAGGAAAAGTAGAAATACATTTTATAAAAGAGCGATTGATTATTACAAGAGATTCCGCAGCAACCGAATTAACCTTTTGGAATATGTTTGTTATGTTTGCTAATGCGCAGGTTAACTCGCAAACAGATAAGGTTAAGGCAAGTCTCGCTAAAAATTGGTCTTTAGGGAAATGGCAGGGAACAGCACCTTTGGGATATCTGAATAAAAAAGATGACGATAATAAATCAATAATAGTTGTGGATCCGGTTCGGGCACCGATAATAAAACGTTTATATCAGGAATATGCAACAGGACTGCATACTATCAAATCTGTTTGGTGTTTGGCTAAAGAATTAGGTCTATATACCAGAGTTAAAAAAAAGAAAGGCTGTTTTGTTACCCGAAACACTGTATATGAAATACTGACGAATCCTTTTTATTATGGCGAGATGTGTGTTAAGGGTGAGCTTATACCGCATATATACGAGCAGCTTGTATCAAAAGAATTGTTTAACAAAGTTCAGGAAATTTTTGTAAAAAACGGAACACACAACAGAACCAACATTAAGGAAATTGCTAAAAATTCTTATACATTCAGAAAGATGATACGCTGTAAAGAATGCGGTTGTTTAATAACTCCGGAAAAGAAAATTAAAAGAAGCGGTCGCGAGTATGTTTATCTGAGATGTGGACACTCTAAAGAAATTTGTCATCAAGGTGTTGTTAATGAAAAAGACATTGTTGAGCAATTAAAAACAGAGGTGCTTGATAAATTAACGCTTCCTTTGCCTTTGCAAGAAGTCCTGAAGAATCAACTTTTGAAAAATCTCAACGATACATCTCAATTTAATGCGATGTTTAAAGCTAAGATTACAAACAAAATTAACGAATTGAAAGTTAAAGAAGATAATCTGCTAGATTTTTATCTTGAGGGAAAATTGCCTCAATCTACTTATGAAACCAAGAAAGCAGCGATTGACAAAGAAATGGAAGAACTAAAAGCAACTGCGGAAAAATACAAAACGATTGATACAGATATGAAAAAAACGGTTGAGAAGGTTATTTCAACAACTGTAAATATCTCTAATATCTTTGATAAGGCAACACCGGACAAGCAAAATCAGTTATTGCGATTGCTTATTACAGACTGCCAACTCAATGGCAAAAGGTTGGAATACAAACTCAAAACTCCGTTTGACAAGTTGATTGCTTGCAAAAATTATCAAGACTGGTCTCAAGTTGCTGTAGAGAATTTAGGGGAGTTTGAGAAAATTTGTTGTTAGTTAAAGTATAAATATATTGCTTTTTTATACTTATTTGATATAAATATTACCAATGCTTGTTGGTAAGCATGGTCATTCGCCCAAAGATTTATTCATCCAACTTCAAAAGAAATAATAACAACCTTTAGTTAATTGTCAGTTGTTAGCTTGCGAATGCGTATATTTGATGATTAGCTATATTTGAAGGAGTTATTTTATGACTTTTGAACATTATGCAGAAAATCTATTAACAGATTTCAATACAAGAAAATTAGATGAAAATGGAGATATCTATACATATACTCCTAAGTATTTTGATATTGCAGAAATATTTATTTCTTATGATATTTACGATGATGATGGAAATTTTCAATTTAACATTGATGATGCAAAAAATTTAATATCTATTATATTAGATGATTCTTGGGATAAAATTACCAACGCTAATAAGTATAAAAAGGAAATATATGAGTTAAAATTAGAAAGCTACAAAATTAACTCTCAATATGATATTAACGATTTTGACACAGCAACTTTCTGGATAGAAAGTACAGAAAGAGATAATAATATCATTCTAGATGATGAAGAAAAACTTAAATTATATAAATATTATTTGTTTGAGAATAAAAATATTCCAAATGAAGAGATAAATGATTTACCATCTGATGACATTCCCCAAAAATCTAATCAAACGATAGTTGATTATTTTAAACAACAAGCAAAATTTTTCTTAAAAGATTATAATTTAATGAAAGAAAATGGTTTTAATCAATCAAAAATAAATTTTGCAGATTCTCAAGAACATTTTGATATAATGAATGTTTTAGCTAAAGCAAATAAATCCCCAAATGATAATTTGTCTTTAATGAATGCCCAACATATTCTTGTCAAAATTTGTGATTTTAAAAATTGGGATGATTTTTTGCATTCATCAAAAGCAAAACAAGAAATTGGTGCTTTAAAATTAAATTGTTATAAAATTGGTATGGATCCTAACATCATCTCGTCAGCAGAAATGTTAATAGAGCATGAATTATTTGCTGAATTCGTTGATGATGAGGGGAATGTAAATTATACTGACAATGATGAATTGAGTATGTGGAATTCTGTAATGAAGAGATTGTTATTTTAACTATCTATTACAGGATAACGCGGAATACATAATAGTCCGTGCATTATCTTACTGCCCCTGCCATATAAGATGAAGACGCTGAAAAGCGTCTTTTTTATTTATATATCAAGCACTTAATCGAGCCCGTGTGAGGTTGCATTGATAAGCACATTTTTGGGTGGTTACGCGGACTTTTATTTTAAAGTTTTGTTGTTTTACAAGTGATTTAGCCGGTTGGAATCCTATCAGGTTTCGGGATAGCTTTTTTGTTGCTTGGTTTGATATGATTACGTGACATTGATGTCATTTAATCAAAATTTTCGGTTTTCTTTTTCTTAAATCTCGATAATTTATGATAAAACAAAGGAGTTTTATCTGTAACGAAAGAGAAAAGGCGAATAAAATTGCTCCACATATTTGGTAGAAATATTTTTTTAGATATATTGACAGTTGTGCTGGGTGTTATCTATATACCTAATTGATAGCGCTATCATTGTAGTAATTTTTATAAGAAAGGAAATTTATATGACTAGGAAAGTCATAATACAAGATATGCAGGAGATTGTTCTCCGAAGGGGATAGCTCGCAGAGCTGTTCAGGTATATAAGATGTCTAATGCTAAAAATCCTGTAAAAACAGGAAATCGTGTTGTTGATTTTGCAACAGGACGGTTGCCTCTGGTAAAGGATTGGAATAAAGGCTTCAACCTTGGAAAACTAGGATTTGTCGCTCAACAGACCTATAAAGATACTTGTAAGCGAAAAAAATAAATGATTTAATATGATAAAAAAGTTCAGGGAGATAATATTTATGAAAATATTGGGTAAGCATATTTTAATCTTAGGTGGATTTTACTTTATTATCTCCTTTTTGCTTGATTTGGGGCAAGGTTATTCTTTTAATATTTTGGAAGCGATTGTCGCTTGTTGTTTTATTGTGATGTTTTTGTGTTTATGTTTTAAGCGTAAATTTTTGGTTTTTGAAATTTTTCAACACAGGTTTCCGCGAACCGTAAATTATTTGTCAGCTTTGGGTGTATTGGAATATATAGGTATTATATTTGGTATGATTCCGGGACTGGTTTACGGGTACAGGGCGGCTGAGGCTGAATATAACGGGCTTGAATATGTTTCGATTTTTCCACAGTATATGAGTTATTTTTCTTATATCTATATCGTTGTTTTCGTTTTAGCTCTTTTATGGGCAACTTATGTAAGTTTTATAAAGCTCAAAATACAAAAAAACTCATAAACTAGTCCGTACATTGCCCTATGTGTTCTGCCACTCAAGATAAAGTCGCTTCAAGGCGGCTTTTTTTTACAAAACAAACACTTAAGCTGGTCCGTGTGAAGCGTCGCAATCAGTACTACTTCCCGCTTGTCACACGGACCATCCCAAACGAAATCCTTTATTTTACAAGCATTTAATATAGAATCTTATTGTCTTTGGGAATTGTTAAGATTCTAATGTAATATATTTGGGCGGGATGATGCCGCCTTTGATGACGATCAGATAATACGGAACGACAGAAAAGCGTAAGCCTAATTTTTCATCACAGACAGACCAGTCTACCGGAGAAGTATCAATATCGTTAATTGAGGCTAATCTTACTAAACGTTCATCAACATCTTGCGGAAAATCTTTATCTAAATTCGGTCGGATTGCCGGACTGACATAAATTGCTTCAATTAGTCCGTCTTTTTGTAAGGTCTCCAAATCAACAGAAAATAAGTCAGCGTTCGCAATAAAAGGTTTGAACATATTTATGCTTTTCTCGGTCCACTGTATCGGCTCTGAAAAACCGCGAATGGCGCGGCTGCGGCCTTCAAAACAATTTTCCATCCATTTAACAATTCCGGAGTGGGTTGTTTCGCCGCCCGTGCGTTTGTAATAGTAATGTAAATCGGCTTGAGGATTGTTGGCAAAAGATAAAATCCCTTGTTTCAGAACATTGTTGCCTTTTGTGATGTAGTGATAAAGTTTTGTCATTTTAATCTTCCCTGAATTTTTGTGTATTGTGACATAATTTTCAGATGAAGGGAATAATAAAATAGTCCGTGGATTGTGCCATATGTCACTAGTTTTGTGTATTTGTGTGATGTTATCCTGTCGATTAGAGAAAGCTGTCCGAAGGGGCGGTTTTTTATGTTATATAAGAAAACAGCTTCCGGGCAGGAAGCTGTTTGCCTATGTTTATACGTTTTTATGTAGAGCGGAAAGCTCAGGCGGATTTCTTTTCCGGGTGCAGTGTGCCGGCGGCGACGGCTTTGGTGTAAAGTTCAATTTTGTAGTTAATCTTGTTCATATGTTTCTGCAGTTCGGCCATTTGCTCTTCAATACGGATTTTCTGCTGTCTGAACATATCCAGCCGCAGTTGCAGGGTTGAATCGCCTTCAATGTACCAGTCGATGTACTGTTTGATGCCCTTGAGGTGCAGGCCGGTGGCTTTCAGGCATTCGATGAGTTCAAGCCAGCCGAGGTCGGAATCGGAAAAGACCCGCAGGCCGGAACTGTTTTTTCTGACGAAAGGCAGCAGGCCTTCTTTTTCGTAGTATCGGAGCGTATGAACGCTTAAGCCGGTTTTTTTGGCAACTTGACCGATTGAGTATCCCATAAACTTTCTCCCGTTGTGTGACAGTGATTAATTTAAGCCTTAGAGTTTGCTCAAAGTCAAGAAAAATCTGGCGGCAGAGGCGGCAAAGCATATGGGCGTCTGCCAGACATCCTTTTTTTTAACCAAAATCAGAACCCTGAGAAAAAAGTATTGCAATCTTTTGTTTAATAGTTTATGTTTCCGGTAAATCAGACAGCCTATCCCCGTCATTTTGCCGTATAATTTCGATATGTTTTTTGAAAAGACCGGTTAACGACGCGGGCGGGGCTGGCTTTGTTGCAATTTTTCAGATGGATAGGATCTATGGCAAAAATTAGTCCGATTCAGTTTTTCAGACAGGTAAAACAGGAAATTAAAAAGGTTACCTGGCCGACCCGCAAGGAAGTTATGCAGACCTCGATAATGGTTATTATCCTGGTGGCGATTGCCGCGACTTTCTTTTTCTTCGTCGATCAGATTTTCGGCTGGGTTGTTAAATTAATATTTGGTCTTGGAGTATAGTTTATGACTGCACGTTGGTATGTTCTTCATGTTTATTCCGGTTCGGAGAAGAAGGTTGCCGAATCGATTAAAGAACAGGCTGTTTTGAAAAAAATGGAAGATAAGATTCTTGATGTTCTGGTTCCGACCGAAGATGTCGTCGAGGTTAAAAAAGGTTCGAAGGTCAATTCGGAACGCAAGTTTTTTCCGGGTTATGTGCTGATTAAGATGGAAATGTCCGACGATACCTGGCATGCGGTTATGAATACGCCGCGCGTTACCGGTTTTCTGGGCAGCCGCAATAAGCCGCAGCCGATTTCCGAAGCCGAGGCCAAACGTATTATTACCCAGATGCAGGAAGGCGTTGAAAGGCCGCAGACGGTTGTTGACTATGAGGTCGGCGAGCAAATCAGGGTAACCGACGGCCCGTTCGCTTCCTTTGTCGGTTTGGTTGAAGAGGTTGACCTTGAGAAGGCTCGTCTGAAAGTTTCCGTTTCGATTTTCGGACGTTCGACTCCGGTTGAGCTGGAATTCAGCCAGGTTGAAAAGGTTTAGGAAAGTCTGAAACCGCCGGGATTAAAATCCGGCGGTTTATTTTTTTTAGGGAAGAAGGCAATGTTTAAAAGTTTCTTTAATGAATTTAAAAAATTCGCCATGCGCGGCAATGTCATTGACATGGCCGTCGGTATCATTATCGGCGCCGCTTTTGGCAAAATTGTCGACTCTCTGGTCAAAGACGTTATTATGCCGCCGATCGGGCTGCTGCTCGGCAAGGTCGATTTTACCAATCTGTTTGTGGTTTTGAAGGAAGGGGTAACGGCAGCGCCTTACGCTTCGCTGGATGCAGCGCAGAAGGCCGGTGCCGTGACGCTTAACGTGGGTCTGTTCGTCAATGCGCTTATCAGTTTTATTATCGTTGCCTTTGCCGTGTTTATTCTGATTAAGGCCATTAACGAACTGCAGGCCAAGATGCTCAGGCAGGAAGCGGCCGAAGAGGCGAAAAAGGAACCGGTAACGAAGGTTTGTCCGTACTGTTGCGAGGATATTCCCGTGAAGGCGGTGCGCTGTCCGCACTGCACTTCGGAACTGAAGTGAAAAAAAGGCTCCGCAAAGGAGCCTTTTTCTGAATCGAATCAAAGGCTTGAATCGCAAAATTTTGAAAAAAACGCTTGCAAAATGAATCGGATGTGCTATACAAAGGCGACTCTCAAAGGGGCGACTCTGTTCTTTTGAGATGCGAATCGCATAAAATGTAACTTCGTGGGAGACCAGCCATGGTCTGGAAAAACCACGAACCTAAACAGAGGTATGAAAATGGCTAAGACTAAAAAGAAAATTTTAGGATTAATCAAGCTTCAGATCCCCGCCGGAAAGGCTAATCCTTCTCCGCCGGTTGGTCCTGCTCTGGGCCAAAAGGGCTTGAACATTATGGAATTCTGCAAGGCTTTCAATGCAGCCACCCAGAAAATGGAACCGGGCGTTCCCGTTCCGGTCGTTATTACCGCTTTTGAAGACAAGTCTTTTACTTTTGAGACCAAACTTCCGCCGGTTTCTTATCTGATTAAGAAAGCTGCCGGCGTCAAGTCTGCATCCAAGGAACCGGGCAAAACCGTTGCCGGTCAGATTACGATGGCTCAGGTTAAAGAAATTGCCGAAACCAAAATGCCGGATTTGAACTGCTCGACCGTTGAGGCGGCCATGAATATGGTTAAAGGCCAGGCGGTTTCCATGGGTATCAAGGTAGTGGAGTAAGACGATGGCTGGAAAAAGAATTGTAAACGCATACAAAACAATTGACAAGACGCAGGCCTATGCGCTGAAAGAGGCTGTCAAAATCGTCAAATCCAACGCTACCGCCAAATTTGACGAAACCATCGACGTTGCCATCAACCTCGGTGTCGATCCGAAACATGCCGATCAGATGATCCGCGGCGTTTGTGCTCTGCCGCACGGTACGGGCAAAACCGTCCGTGTCGCCGTTTTGGCTCAGGGCGAGAAAG